>ERZ888423.1791-NODE-1791-length-17467-cov-38.472835_pt1 | contig 17467 bp, 13 predicted proteins | sample MGYA00520523_ERZ888423 | MGnify/ENA primary metagenome ERZ888423 (study PRJEB32303, sample SAMEA104408611) | aquatic metagenome | biome: Brackish water; feature: Pelagic; material: water | place: Baltic Sea | collected 2014-06-08T10:24:00 | depth 30,27 m ...
ATCACGTTCTTTTGCATCGTCAGTTGGAGCAGCGAAATATCAGCATGATGGCCCCGTTTACCGACTGGCCGCATCTCTACCAGGCGCTGACCGAAGGAGACGGGTGCGTAGTCGATCCCGCACGGGTCAATCAGATCGCTTGCGGCTTGAAGGATCCATCGTGACGCATCTGGAAGATGTTGAGCGCAATGACGGTTACAAGGGCTTCAATCGTGAGGGCATTGACAGCGTCTTGCGCAAGCTTGATTCGCGCGCCTATCTGGCCAACGCAAATGAGGTCGGATCATGAATGCGGGCTTGGCATATTTGCGAACGCTGTTCGGCGACCGCTATGTGGAAACGGCGGCGGTCCGGCAGCATCATGGCGGTGGCGAAGGCTTTCGCGGCGACCATGTACCCGATGCCGTGCTTTATGCCGAGAGCACGGAGGATGTGGCGCTGGCGGTCCATCATTGTGCCAACCATCGCTTCCCCATCATCCCGTTCGGTGTCGGTACGTCTCTAGAAGGCCAGGTTGAAGCGATCCACGGCGGCCTGTGCATCGACCTTTCACGGATGGACAAGGTGCTGGCTGTCAGCGCGGATGATCTTGATTGCCGCGTGGAAGCAGGCGTAACCCGTGAACAGCTCAACGCAGAAATCAAGGGGCAGGGGCTCTTCTTCCCTTTGGACCCTGGTGCCAATGCCACGCTTGGCGGCATGGCAGCCACCCGCGCATCGGGCACCAATGCCGTGCGCTATGGAACCATGCGCGACGTTGTGCTTGGCCTGACCGTGGTGACGCCGCAAGGCACAGTGATCAAAACGGGGGGGCGGGCTCGAAAATCGTCGGCAGGCTATGACCTCACCCGCCTTTATGTGGGGAGCGAAGGCACGCTTGGGATCATCACCGAGGTGCAACTGCGGTTGTTCGGTGTTCCCGAAACCATTGCAGCTGCCAGCGTGCAGTTTCAGGAACTGTCGCATGCCACCGCAGCGGTGCAGATCATCCTGCAGTTGGGCATTCCGCTGGCCCGTATCGAGCTGCTCGACGCACTCCAGATGAAGGCGTGTATCGCCTATTCCAAATTGTCCGAATATAGCGAGCGAGCAAGCCTGTTCCTGGAGTTTCATGGCACCCCGGCGAGCGTTGCCGATCAGGTCGCGCAGGTCGAGGCCATAGTGCGCGAGTTTGATGCTTTGCCGTTTCGCTGGGCGACGGCGACCGAGGATCGGACGGCGCTATGGACTGCGCGGCACAACGCCTATTGGGCAGCGCGTGCGTTGGCACCAGGCAAGGAGAGCTTTGCCACCGATGCTTGCGTCCCGATCTCACGTCTTGCCGACTGCATCGACGCCTGTCAGGCGTTGGCGCAGGACAGCGGACTGCTTACGCCGATCGTCGGCCATGTCGGCGATGGCAATTTTCATATGCTGATACTGCATGACGCGAACGATCCGGCAGAGCTCGCGCGGGCTGAGACGCTTTCGCTCGCGGTCGCCCGTGAAGCCATCGCCCGCGGTGGCACCTGCACCGGCGAACACGGTATTGGCTTGCACAAAAAACTACTGCTGCGCGAGGAACATGGCGATGCAGTGGACGTGATGGCCACCATCAAGCGCGCGCTTGATCCACTTGGCATCATGAATCCCGGGAAGATGTTTGATGCCTAGTATCGCGTCAGTGCGGTCAGCCCCGCGGCAGCCAGGCAGCGAGTGCCTCGAGCGCGCGCTCCACCTCGGGCGTCGTCACCGCGAACGAGAAGCGCACGCAGCGGCGGCCGCCTTGCGGATCGAAGTCGATGCCGGGGGCCGCGGAGACGCCCGTCGCCTCCAGCATCTGCCGGCAGAATCCGAGGCTGTCGGTGGTCCAGCGGCCGGCATCGACGTACAGGTAAAACGCTCCGTCGGGCGCCACGACGTCGCGGAAGCCGAGTTGCGGCAGCGCCTGCAGCAGCAGGCTGCGGTTGCGTGTATAGATCTGCAGCGCCGCCTCCAGGGCGGCGGGATCGTCGAACGCGCCGAGCGCCGCGTGCTGTGAGATCGCCGGTGGCGTCAGGAAAAGATTGACGAGGTACGCGGAGAGGGTCGCCGCGAGTTCTTGCGGCACGACCAGCCAGCCGAGCCGCCAGCCGGGCATGCGGAAGTACTTCGAGAAGCTGTTGACGACGATCGCGTCGCTGTCGATCTCGAGCACCGAGGTGGCGCGCGTCCCGTAGGTGATCCCGTGGTAGATCTCGTCGCAGATCAGGTGGATCCCGCGTGTGCGGCAGTAGTCGGTGAGCGCGGCGAGTTCGTCGCGGCTCAGCACGGCCCCGGTGGGATTGGCCGGGCTCGCCACGACGACCCCGCGCGGACGCTCGGCAAGCCTCTCGAGCGCCGACGGCGTCAACCGGAAGCCCACTTCGGGACCGCAGTCCACCTCGATGCAGCGGCGACCGAGCGCGGAGATCGTGTTGCGGTAGGCCGGGTAGCCGGGCCGCGCGACGGCGATCCCGTCGCCGGCGGCAAACAGCGCCGCGAAGGTTGCGACGAGCGCGGCGCTCGCGCCCAACGTCAGCAGAATACGCGACGGTGCGACGTCGACGCCGTACGCCTCGGCGTAGTGCTGCGCGATCCGCGCGCGCAGATCCGGCGACTCCCAATAGCCCAGCGGACCGCCGCGCATGGCGCGCTCGGCGGCCGCGAGCACGCCCGGCGGTGCTGCCATCGTCGGCTGGCCGAAGTGCATCGGCACGATCTCGCGCCCGGCGCGGGCGAGCGCCGCGGCCTGCTCGCCGATCAGGCCGGCGTAGAACGGCGGAACCGTCGCGCCGCGTGGGGGTAGCCCCGCGGTCTTTGGATGCTGCTGCAAGCGTACCTCCCGTGCAGGACCGACCGAGCGCTAGCCTACCGTGCCGTCGGCGCGCAGACGCAGCGGGCGACCGGGGCGATACCCCGTCGCGACGCCGTCCGCGATCACGAACTCGCCGTTCACGAGTACGTGCGCGATGCCGACCGGATACTGGTGGGGCGCGGTGAACGTGGCCGTGTCGGCGATCTCCTCAGGCGCGAAGACGGTGACGTCCGCGTAGTGCCCGGGCCGCAGCAGGCCGCGCAGCGCGAGGCCGTGTGCCGCGGCAGGACCGTGCGTCATCTTGCGCACGGCGTCCTCGAGGCTCAGCACCGCACGCTCGCGCACGTAGCGGGCCAGCACGCGCGGAAAGCCGCCGTAGGAGCGCGGGTGCGGCACCCCGCGGCCGAACTCGACAAGGTCACCGTCTGCGCTGATGCAGGCCAGCGGATGCCGCAGGAACGCCTCGACGTCGGTTTCGTCCATCGCGTGGAACACGGCAGTGAAGCCGCCCGCGGCCTGCAGGTCGATCAGCGTCTCGAGGCCGGCGTTCAAGTCCAGCGGCCGGCCGAGCGCCGCGACGTAGTCCGCAAGCGTGCGGCCGGCGAAGCCCTCGACACCGTCGCGGAACTGGATACTCGACAGCTCGCCGCCGGTCTGGTCCGCGTAGATGCGCAGCATTTCCGCCTTCAGGCGCCCGCGCGTCGCCGCATCCGCGATCCGCGTGCGGAAGCCGTCGGTGCCGCCCGCGAGGGCCCACGCCGGGAACACGACGTCGGAGTAGGTGCTGTAGGCCGTGTAGGCATAGACGTCGAACGTCGCGCGCGGCCCGGCTAAGTTCGCGGCGTCCACGCGCCGCAGGAAGGCGGCGCTCTGGCCGCGGTTTGCCCTGCCGGTGGTCTTCACGTGGCTGACGTGAACACGCAGGCCGGTGCGCCGAGCGACCTCCAGTGCTTCCTCGAGCGCCGGCATCAGCCGCGCCCCCTCGTCGCGCAGGTGCGTCACGTACATCGCGCCGGGCCGTGCGGCGACCCGCGCGATCTCGACGACCTCGTCGAGCGTGGCGTACGCGGCCGGGACGTACTCGAGCCCGGTGCCGAAGCCGATCGCGCCGTCATCCATCGCCTGCCTCACGAGGGCCGCCATCGCGCGCAACTCCTCGCCCGTCGGTGCGCGATTCGCGAGACCCATCACCCGGCGCCGCGTCCAGGTGTGCCCGGCGGTCCAGACCGTGTTCGGCGCCGCGTGCAGCCGGTCCATGAACCGGCCGAGCGGATACGGCTGGTCGATGCTGTGCAGGCTCGCGACGAGGGTGGTGACGCCCTGCCGCAGGTAGTTGGCGGCGTCCGGGAACTGGTCGATGGTCGAGATGTGGGCGTGGGGCTCGATGAAGCCGGGCGCCACCACGAGCCCGCCGACGTCGAGCGCAGTGGTGCGCCCCGACGCGGCGGCGCGGGCCGCGTCGCCGGTCGCGGCGATGCGGTCGCCGCGGATCAGCACGTCGGCGCTGCGGCCCGGCGCACCCGAGCCGTCGACCAGCGTCCCGCCCCGCAGCAGGATCTCGCGCGGCGCGGCCCGTGCGAGGCGCGGCGCGAGCGCTGCGCCGGACGCTGCCGCGAGCAGGCCGAGCGCCGTCCGCCGCCTCATACCCGCGGGCGCGCCGAGGGCACGGAACGGCATGGGCGAGCCGTCTCAGGCGCGCCTGGCATCGGCGCCCCGCAACAGTTCGTCCACGACGCGCCCGACGCCGCCGCGCATCGGATCGAAGGCCGGCACGCCGAGCCGCCGTTCGTGCGCCGCGAGCACGGCCGCGCGTTCCAGCTCGGGCACTGCCGAGGTGTTCAGGCTCACGCCGACGCAGCGGATCGCGGCATTCGTCACGCGCCCCAGCTCGATCGTCAGCGCGACGACCTGCTCGATCGGCGGCACGGGGAAGTCCGGCATGCCCGACAGCGTATGTCGGGTCGGGTCGTGGCAGACGACAAAGGCGTCGGGCTGCGAGCCGTGCAGCAGCCCGACCGAGACGCCCGAATACGCCGGATGCAGGATCGAGCCCTGGCCCTCGACGACGTCCCAGTGGCCGTCCGGCGCATCGGGTGACAGCGCTTCCGCCGCGCCCGCGACGAAATCGGCCACGACCGCGTCGACGGCGATGCCGCGGCCACTGATCATGATCCCGGTCTGTCCGGTGGCGCGGAACTCCGCCGGCACGCCGCGCCGCTGCAACTCAGCCGCGAGCGCGAGCGCGGCGTACTTCTTGCCGAGCGCGCAATCGGTGCCGACGGTGAGCAGGCGCCCACCGCTGCGCTGCCGCCCGGTGCCCACTGCGAGCGGCAGGTCGGCCCGGCGCAGGTCGAGGAGCCGGCGACCCGCGCGCGCGGCCGCGGCCGCCAGCGGTGGGTGCATCGCGAGGCGCGCGTGCATCCCGCTGACCAGGTCGAGCCCCGCCTCCAGCGCGTCCTGCAGCGCCGGCATCCAGGCCGGATCCATCGCGCCGCCCATCGGCGCGACGCCGATCAGCAGCGATCGGGCGCCGGCGGCAACCGCGGCGCGGGGCGTGAGGTCCGGCAGTCCGGTGTCGACGGTGCATCCTGGCAAGCGGAACTGCCCGAGGCACGCGGGGCGGCACCAGTCGCGCAGTCCGAACGCGGTCTTCGCGTCGTCGGCGTCGGTGACGGCGCCGAGGAACAGCAGGTAGGGACGGTCGATCGAGACCAGCGGGACCGCGACTGCATCGCGCGGGGAAGGCATCGTCTCGCCGTCGAGGTTCAGCACCGTTCCGATCTCCTGCAGGCTCCGCGGGCGGTGCGGGGCCGCCACCGTGGCGGGTCCGGGGCCGATCGCGCGCGCAAGTCTACCATCGGATAAAAAACTATCCATATGGGCAGCCCCGCGATGCGGGTCGGGGATGCAGGATAGGGCCACTTGCCGCATATAGCGGAAGAGTGTCGTCGGCGCCGGGTCCGTTGGGGGCGTTTGACGTATAGTAAATTAGCCACTAGCGTCCGGATGGCTGCGCCGGGTCGTTCGGCACCGCGAGCGACGTCGTGCGCGACGAATCTGTCTGCCGCGCGGCTGGGGGGGCGAATTGACTAAAATCATAGCCATAGGACCCGCAGCCCGATGGTAACTGTCGGCATAAACGGCCGAAAAAGCCGTTGGCGTCCCGGTTGACGTATAAAAAACTATCCATTAGTGTCTGACGCTCCATTTGGCTGAAGAGCGGGGAATCGACATGCGCCAGCATCAGGGAACTACCGTCGCGTTCGCGGTCGCCGCAGTACTCGCCGGCACGCAGGCCCACTCCCAGTCCGAACCGGCGCGCGCCAGCGACTCGGCGGCCAGCCTGAGTGAGGTGGTGGTCACGGCCAGCCGGCGCAAGGAACGCATCGTCGATGTGCCCTACGCGATCACTGCGGTCAGCAACTCGGAGATCGAGGAACGCGGCTCGTTCGACCTGAAGCAGCTGCAGTATTCGATCCCGGGCCTGGCGATGAACCCCAGCAACGTGATCGGCGCAGACCGCATCCAGCTCCGTGGCATCGACTCCGGCTCAGGCACGGGCCTGCCGACCGTCGGCATCTATGTCGATGACGTCGGGATCTCCATCGACCAGCAGCAGCGCGACCCGGGTTTCCCGCTCGTCGATCTCGAACGCATCGAAGTGCTGCGCGGGCCCCAGGGCACGCTGTACGGCCAGGGTTCGGTGTCCGGCACGATCCGTTACCTGACGCGCGATCCCAGCCTGACCGAGTTCGAAGGTTTCGCCGACGCGACGCTCACCAGCGTGGACAAGGGCGGCACCGGCTACCGGCTGAACGGTGCGCTCGGCGCACCGATCGTCGAGGGCGCCTCCGGCGTGCGTTTCGTCGCCGGCTACGACAAGAGCGCCGGCTGGATAGACTATGCCAGTCGCAAGGACGCCAACGAGAGCGAGACCAAGTACGCGCGCATCAAGGCGCTGTACGACCGCGGCGAGGCGCTCAGTGCTTCGCTGCTCTACCAGTACCTCGACGTCGTCGCGGACGCCAACAACGTCAGCGATCCGGGCACCAACGAGCGCAGTTCGGAGCCCAACATCGACCCGGCCTCCGACCAGAGCCAGCTGGTCAACCTGATCGTCAACTACGACTTCGGCGGCGTGGAGCTGACGTCCTCGACCGGCTACCTCGATCGCACGTACAAGTTCGACGCCAGCGGCCGCTCCCTGGGTCTGCCGGCCGGCCTGCTGGCCGGCGCGCGCTTCGACACCGACTTCGAGCAGCTCACGCAGGAGTTCCGTCTCGCATCGACCGGCGACGGGCCGTTCCGCTACGTGATCGGCGCCTGGTACCGCGACTTCGGTTCGAGGGGCACGCGCGGCAGCCTGCCGCCTCCGGCCTTGCAGATCGCGGCGTTCGTCCGCAGCGGCACCGACCCGGTCAATTCGGAGGCCACCGCCGTGTTCGGCGACGTCACCTACGTGTTCTCCGACAAACTGGAGGCGAGCGTCGGCCTGCGGTGGTACGACGACGAGCGCGAGACCGAGAACGTCAACAACGCCGGCGTGCGCACCAGCGCAACGGCGAAGTTCGACGCGACCAGCCCGCGCTTCAACCTGCTGTACAAGTGGAGCGACTCGGTCTCGACCTACGCCACCGTAGCCAAGGGTTTCCGCAGCGGCGGGTTCAACGCCAACAACACCAGCTACGATGCCGAGACCCTCTGGAGCTACGAGATCGGCACCAAGGCAGCCCTGCTCGACGGCCGCCTGTACCTCGACGCCGCGGTCTACAGCCTGCGTTACGACGACCGGCAGTCCGGGGCGGCGCAGCCGCTCGGGCCGGCGTTCGTCAATATCACGACCAACGGCGGCGAGGCCTCCGGTGAGGGCCTAGAGTTCGCGCTGACCTCGCAGCTCGGGGCGGGACTCACGCTGGCGGCGACGGTGGCTTGGAACGGCGTCGAGTACGACAACACCACCTTCGAGCGTGACGCCGGCACACGTTTCGACTACGTGCCGGAGACCACCGCCTCGCTTTCGCTGAGCCAACGGATCCCGATCGGGTCCGGCGGGATCAAGGGATTCTGGCGCGCCGACTACCAGTACGCCGATGGATTCCCGGTCGTGGCTCGGATCGTCAATCCCTCGACTGGCGACCGCATCACGTTCGCCGACCTCGTCACCGAGGACCAGAGCCTGCTGAACCTGCGGGTCGGCTTCGACACCGAGCGCTACTCGGTCACACTCGGGGTCGAGAACGTGCTGGACGAGGACGCGCGCACGTTCCCGAGCATCTTCGTGGCCAATGGCGGCGTGCGCGTGCGTCCGATGACGTACTCGCTGAACCTGCGCTACGACTGGTGATGTCGGTGCCCGGCCGCCGCAGTCGCGGTGTCCGGGCCGATGGCGAAGCAGGAGGTGGATCGCTACACCTTCCGCGCGCCCGGGCAGGCCACGTCCTACTACTATGGCTACCAGCGCCACAGCTGGCGCTGCGCGGCAAGCTCAGCGTGCGCCGGCGATGTCGCGGGGCGCCGTCGCGCCCGCCAGGTTGCGCCGCGGGTCGAGCACGCTGAGCACGCCGTCGATGCCCGGTCGGTTGAAGCCCTTGAAGCCGTCGTTGCGCTCGATGTTCTCGTAGTGGGCGCAGATCGCGCCACGCGAGCGGAAGTCCTCGGCCTCGGCCGCGCCGAGCTGGCCGTCGCGCTCAAGTGCGTCGATGCGGTCGGGATCCACGGCGCGCCACTCGCCCTCGGTGAGCTCCTGGTAGAGCACCGGGAAGTCCGAGAACGGCGCCATCATCCGCTGGCCGAGGCCGGCGAACTGGGCCCGCAGCGCGCGCTGGTCGTGTAGGCCCGCGACGTGGTTGAGGCCCGCCTCGAGCATCGACTCGCCATGCATCACGCACCAGAGACCGGCACGGCGGTGACGCTCCAGCGGCTGCATCGGCCGGTGGGCGAAGTCGATGTCGAGCTCGTGGGGCGCGAGGTCGATGTCTGCGAAGATCGTGCTGCGCAGCACCGGCTGCTCGAGGATCTGCGAGCCCCAGCCGGCCTGGTGGCCCGCGTAGAGCAGCTCGCGGCACTGGTAGCCGAGCTTCTCGAGCACGCGGATCGTCTGCGCGAAATGGATGCGCGACGCGTCGTAGGTGTGATGGTCGACGTTCGCCCAGCCGATGCCGGCCTGCCACTGCCGCGCATGCTGCAGCCGGGCCGCGGCGCAGTGGGCCTGCCAGTATTCGCGCTCGGCGCGGAAGAACAGGTCGCAGGCCCAGTGCGGGCCGAGCTCGGCCACGGCGGCATCGACCAGGCGTTCGGTGTGGTCGAGCCCGCTAGGCACGTCGTCGAACTGGCGACGCCGGGCGCGGAAGCGCTGCAGGTGCACGCGCGCGGCACGGATCGTCGTCGCCGGCACCTCGGGCATCTCGCAGCTCGCGTGGCCGTTGCGCTCGACCGCGACCAGGTCGGCGCCGGCGCCGCGGAACACCCGCGCGCGACGATACGGGCCATGGGCCGCGCCCTCGATGACTGCATCGCTGCCGGCGGCCGTCAGTAGCTGTTCGACGCTCTCGGTGCGGATCGCGACGAAGGCGCGGCCATCGTCGACGAGGTCTGGAAACAGCCCGTCTGCGTGGCGCAGCATGCCTGCGCCGGCCGGTCGCCAGCCGAGCTCGTGTGCGCGGCGCCATGTCGTCGCATCGGCGGGGGAGAGGTGATCGACGACGTCGCGCAGCCGCACGGCGCTGAGCTCGAGCAGCCGCCTGGCATAGCCGCCCGCGGGTTCGCAGCGCTCGAGCGCCGAGGCCAGCAGCGTCGCGACGAAGGCCTCGGCGGCCGGTTCGGGGCGCCAGCTCGCGCGGACCAGGGTGCCGTCGATCATCGTTGCCGACGCCTCAGCGCGCGCCCATCGTCTCGACGGGGATGCGCTGCGTGAACCAGATGCCGCGGGCGATGCCGGCTGGCGGCACCATGTTGTGGTCGTCGCCTTCGTGGACGACGGTCTCGACATGGAAGGCGTCCGAATTCAGCCGCTGCAGCCGCGTGCCGAGTTCGACGGTGTTGGGGACCATCCGCGTGGCGTCGAACATCGCGTACATGCCCTCGCGCGAGTACGGCATGCCAGGAGGGTAGGCGCGATTGGCGGATTCCAGGCCGCCGACCGAGATCAGCAGCCGGGCCTTGATGCCGCCCGCCTTCACCTGCGACGTGAATGCAGGCTCGTGTTCGAGCACCGACCTGTCGTCCCACCAGATCGACGGGCTGATCGAGACATACTGCTGGAACGAGCCCGGGCGGCGGAACAACGCGTGCAGGGTGGTCAGGCCGCCGAGCGAGTGGCCCATCAGGGTCTGGTTGTTGCGGTCGATCTTCGCGAGCTTCTCGACCCGTGGCTTGATCTCCTCGTCGACCATGCGCAGGTAGGCGTCCATGCCGCCGAACTCCTCGGGCTTGCTCTTCATCTCGGCGATCCAGCCCTTCGACAGGTACGCCGGCGTGACCGGCGTCGTCAGGTCGATCGTGCGCAGCATCAGCGCTTCGCTGACGCTCGCGGTCTGGTAGCCGATGCCGACGATCACCGGGTCGCGCAGGTCGGGCCAGCGCGACTGGATGCGCGCGGTGTCGACCGCGATGCCGAAATGCAGGTTGCCGTCGATCAGGTAGACGACCGGATGCCCTTCGGGCGGCGCCGGGCGCGCCGGGATCGACACCAAGATCCGGTAGGGCCGCTGGTTGACCGTCGAGGTGAAGTCGATCTGCTGCGCGTACAGCGCCATTTCGCTGGGGACTGGCGCCGCAGCGGCCTTGCGTTCCTTCGCCTCGGCGTCGGGCAGCAGGCCCGGGGCGGCGAGCAGGGTGGCGGTGAGTGCGAGTGCGAGGGCGGCGGTGATCGGTCGTGCGTGCGTCATGGCTGTTTCCCGGAGCGGGGTTCAGGCGGATATCTTCGCGGGACCCGCCCCGCGGGCGGGCGCCTGAAGCATGAATTGAGGCTACTGGCTAAATTTTTATACGTCAATACCGAGGCGGTGGTGTATAGGCTGGGGCTTGTCGCAGTGATCGCCGGCAGATGGTAATTTTTTTAGTCGCTGCTAGACTCATCCAAGAGGCGGAAAACAGCATGGCCAGCACCGGGCGGCGCGAGTTCATTGCGGGTGGGTTGGGGGCGCTGGGCGCGGGCGTGGCGGCCTGCGCGCTGCCATCCGCTGCTGCACCCCTCCCGCGCCCCACCGGTGGCCTGCCGTTCCGCGGGCCGACCGCCGGCCTGCCTGCGGGTTTCCAGTCCACGCTGACGACGCTGCTGGAGCGCTTCGGCGTACCGGGCCTCGGGCTCGGCATCGTCCACCGCGGTGGCAGCGTCGCCTGCGGCTTCGGCCATGCCTCGCTGCCGTTCGAGGTGCCGGTCGATGAGCGCACGCTGTTCCACGTCGGCTCGGTCGGCAAGCACCTGACGGCGATCGCACTGTTGCAGCAGGTCGATCGCGGCAAGGTGGCGCTGGCCGATCCGCTCGGCAAGTTCGTGCCGGACATCCCGGACGAGTGGGCGCGCCGCTCGGTCGGAAGCTGCTTGCACCACACCAGCGGCCTGCCCGAGTACGAGACCGACGCGTTCGATTCCACGCAGCCGCACACCCGTGCCGAGGTGATCGCCGCAGCCGCTGCGGGGTCGCCGGCCTTCGCCGAGGGCGAGGCCTGGTCCTACACCAACATGAACTACATCCTCGCCGGGTACGTGATCGAGGCGGCCTCGGGCGAAGCGTTTGCCGACTACCTCGTGCGCCACGTGCTCGCGCCGGCGGGGCTGCAGGATGCCCGTCTCGACGCGGCGCAGGAACTGGTCCCGCGGCGCGCCGAGCCCTACCTGAAGGTCGGCGACGGCTACCGCCATGCGCCGCGCATGAGCAGCGACTACTCGGCCTATGCCGACGGTCCGGTGCTGATGTCGGCGCGCGATGCGGTGCGCTGGGATGCCGGGCTGATGGGAGGGCCGCTGCTGTCGAAGGCGGGGTGGGCGGAGCTGCTCGCGCCGCGCGGGCTGGCGAGCGGCCTCGCGGTCCCCTACGGCTGCGGATGGTTCACGGGCCGGATGCGCGGCGCGCCGTTCCACGCGCACGGCGGCGGCGTGCCGGGCTTCACGACGCAGTACCTGCGGCTGCCCGCCGCCGGCGTTGCGGTGCTGGTGATGACGAACGTGCGGCTGCAGTCCGCGCGGGTGCAGCGTCATCTCGGCTACGTCGTCGCCGAGGCATTCGCGCCGGGTTCGACGTCCTTGTCGCAGCCGCTGCCACCCGACGATCGTCCGGACCTGACGCGCCGCACGCGCGAGCTGCTGCTGCGCGGCGACTCGCCGCTGGATCGTGCGGCGCTCGCGCCGAACATGCTGCGGGTCGTCGATGGCCCGGGAGGTCCGCGCGCGCTCCCCAACATCGCCGCCTTCGGCGAACCGCGTGCCTTCGACCTGGTGGAGCAGTGGCGCCTCGGTGCGGCGCTGATGCGACGCTACCGGATCACCCACGAGCACATCGCCGACCTGATCACGGTCGGCCATGACGCCGACGGCCGCGTGTACTGGTTGTTCCCGGACTGAGGCAGACGTCGCGGGCCGATTCTGCGATGATTTCGGCCCGTCCCGTGCCGCCGGAGCCCCTGCATGCCGCGCTCGCCTAGCAAGTCCGCCAAGTCATCGAAGTCGGCCAAGCCCGCCAAGTCGAGCGACGCCATCGAGCTCGGCCAGCGCCTGAAGTACGTGCGCGACCTCTTCGGCTTCTCGCAGCGTGAGCTCGGCGCGAAGGCCGGGCTGACGCACGGCACCATCTCCTTCATCGAGGCGGGGAAGATCAGCCCGGCGGTGGGCACGCTGCGCAAGATCCTCGACTCCCTCCCGATAACGCTGGCCGAGTTCTTCGCCATCGACCCGTCGTCCGAACCGCAGGTGTTCTTCGGCAACGACGAACTGGTCGAGGTCGGTGGCGGCGGCGTGTCGCTGAAGCAAGTGGGCCGCAACCTCAAGGGCCGACCGCTGCAGATCCTCTACGAGCACTATCCCGTCGGCGCTGAGACCGCGAGCGAGCCCTACTCGCACGACGGCGAGGAGGGGGGCGTCGTCGTCAAGGGCCACATCGAGATCACGGTCGGCAACCAGACGCGCCGGCTCGGCGCCGGCGAGGCCTTTCTTTTCCCGAGCCGCGTGCCGCACCGTTTCCGCAACCCAGGCCCCGGTGAGTGCGTGATCGTCAGCGTGAATTCTCCGCCGGCCTGAACCGGCGCCACGCGAACCAGGCGGGTACGCCGAGCGCGGTGATGACGACGTTCACCAGCGCGATCCGCGGCGTCTCGAGCAGCGCGTTGCCCACCAGCAGCGCCGCCACCACGATCCACAGCAGCGCGAGCGCCGGCACCCAGGGCGCGCGGAACGGACGCGGCTGGTCCGGACGCAACCGGCGCAGTCGCCAGACTCCGGCCGCGGCCAGTGCGTAGAACGGCACCAAGCCGAGCACGAAGGTCGCGGCGAGCTGCTCGAAGCTGCGCACCGAGACGTACAGGCAGGCGATGAGGGCGTGCAGCGCGATCGCGTTCACCGGCGTCAGCGTGGCCGGGTGCAGGCGCCCGGCGCGCGCGACGAAGTTGCGGTCGCGGCCCATCGCGAAGAATACGCGCGGGTCCGCGAGCACGCAGCCGGCCAGCGAGCCCAGCGTCGCGATGGCGACCAGCGCAGCGATCAGCGCGGGCGCCGCGCTGCCGAGGCTGTCGCCGACCGCCTCGGTCAGCGCGAGCGGCGTCGCGGCGATGCGCTCAACCGGCAGCGCCAGCAGCAGCACGGCGTTCATCGCGACATAGATCAGCGTGACGAGCCCGAGGCCGCCCAGCAGAGCGCGCGGAATCGCGCGCTGCGGGTCGCGCACCTCGCCGGCAAGCGCGCAGAATGTGCTTGAGCCGTCGTATGCCCAGAGCACGGCGACCAGCGCCAGCAGCATGCCCGCCAGCGGCGGCAGCGTCGGGGGCGCGACGCCGAATCCGCCGACGTGGCTGCCGGTGTTCGCGCCGACCAACGCGATCACGGCGACCAGGGCCAGCACCTTGGCGCTGGTCGTGAGGTTCTGCAGCAGCGCCCCGAGGCGGGCCGAGAGCGCATTCACCAGCGAGAGCGCCAGGATCAGCGCCATCGCCAGTCCGCGCCGTTGCGGATCGTCGAGCTGCAGGAAATAGCCGAGGTACTCGGCGCTCGCGGTGGCGAGCGTCGCCCAGGACGCGGGGTTCACCAGCAGGAAGGTGAAGCCGTAGACGAACGCCGCGCCCTCGCCCCAGGCCTCCCGCAGGTAGACGTACATCCCACCGGCGCGCGGGAACATGGTGCCGGCTTCGGCCAACAGCATCGCCAGGCAGAGGGCGAGCAGGCCGCCGAACAGCCATAGCGCGAGGATCGCGAGCGGCTCTGGCGCGAGCTGCGCGACGCCGGTTGGAACGCGGAAGATGCCGCTGCCGATCACCACGCCGACCACGGCGGCCGCGCCGGTCCATTGCGTCAGGCGGCGGGGCGGGCTCGCCGCGGCCAGGTCTGCGGATGCGTGGACAGGTGCTGCCGGCGCCGTCATCGTGCTGCAGAGGCTACACTGATGCCGCTCCTGCGGCTATTTTTTTGTCCGCCAAGTAGATCGCCACCTTGAGCCTCGGTCTTTTGCCGCGCGTTCACGGTCGCGCGGCCTAGGTATGGATAATTTATTATCCGATGTGTAGACTCGTGACATCACCTCCGCGGTGCACCAACGCCCGCGCGAGCCTGCTCAGGATGCCACGCCATGTCGACGCTCGAACCTGCGCGGGTCGTCCACGGCCGTCCAGTGCTGCTGCACCGCGCGCCCGTCGAGCCGTGCCGCAACGCCCTGCGCACGGGAGGCTGAATGCAACTGCGCCTCACCTTCCATCGGTGGCGGCTCGCGGAGCCGTTCGTCATCGCGCGCGAGTCGATCGACGAGGTGCCGGTGCTGCAGGCGGAATTGCGCGATCGCGCCGGCCACCGTGGCCGCTCCGAGGCGGTCGGCATCGACTACGAGGGCGAGACGCCGGCCAGCATGGCCGGCCAGGTCGAGGGGCTGCGCGGTTGGCTGGAGGCGCGGGACGACCTGTCGCCGTGCGACCTTCTCGAGCGGCTGCCGGCCGGTGGCGCACGCAACCTGCTGGACGCGGCGCTGTGGGACCTGGAGGCCAAGCGCAGCGGCGTGTCGGTCTGGCAGCGCGCTGGCATCACGCGGCCGTCGCGCATCGCCACCACCTACACCATCGGTCTGGGCACCCTCGAGGCCGTGCGCGAGCAGGCGCGGGCGCGCGCGCATTTTCCGCTGCTGAAGCTCAAGGTCGACGCCACGCAGCACCTGGAGCGCGTGCAGGCGGTGCGCGAGGCCGCGCCGCATGTGAACCTGATCGTCGACGCGAACGGCGCCTGGACGATCGTGCAGCTCGAGCGCCTTGCGCCACGGCTTGCGCAGCTCGGCGTCGTGCTGATCGAGCAGCCGCTCGCGCCGGGCGACGACGCGCGGCTCGCCGGGCGGCGCTTTGCGGTGCCGCTCGCGGCCGATGAATCGGTCACCGACCGCGGTTCGCTCGAGCGGCTGGGCAACGGCTACCAGTACGTCAGCCTCAAGCTCGACAAGACCGGCGGTCTGTTCGAGGCACTGGCCACGGCGCGGCTGGCGCGCCAGCGCGGTTACGGGGTCATGGTCGGCAACATGTGCGGCAGTTCCCTCGCGATGGCGCCGGCGGCCGTGCTCGCGCCGCTGGCGGAGTTCGTCGATCTCGACGGCCCGCTGCTGCAGGTCGACGACGTGCCGGATGCGCTGCATTTCAGCGATGGCTGGGTGGAACCGCCGGCGCCGGCGTTGTGGGGATGACCGGGGCGCGCGCCTCGCGCGTCGGGCCGGCGTGAGGGTGGGGAGGCAGGGATGAAGAGCGGGATCTTCGAACACGTCGAATACACCGGCCACGAGCAGGTGCTGGCCTGCAGCGATGCGGCCAGCGGGCTGCGCGCGATCATCGCGGTCCACGACACCCGCCTCGGGCCCGCCGCCGGCGGCTGTCGGCTCTATCCGTATCCTGACAGCGCCGCGGCGCTGACCGACGTGCTGCGCCTCTCGGCTGCGATGACCTGGAAGAACGCGCTGGCCGGCCTGCCGCTGGGCGGCGGCAAGTCGGTGATCCTCTGCGATCCAGCGCGCAAGACGCCGGCGCTGCTGGCGGCGTTCGCGCGGCAGGTCGACGCGCTCGGCGGGCGCTACTGGACCGCGGAGGACATCAATATCGGCCCCGTCGACGTCGAGGTGCTCGCCCAGCACTGCCGCTTCGTTTTCGGCCGCACGCACGGCGGCGCCGCCAGCGGCGATCCGTCGGCGTTCACCGCGGGCGGCTGCCTCGAGGGCATGCGCGCCGCGCTGGAGCACGTGTTCGGCAGCGATTCGCTGCGCGGGCGGCACGTCGCCCTGCAGGGTGTCGGCAATGTCGGCATTGAGCTCGCGCGTCTGGTCGCGGAGGGCGGCGGCCGGCTGACCGTGGCCGACATCAACCCCGCGAACGCGCAACGCGCCCGCGAACGCTACGGCGCGGCGATCGTGTCGCCCGAGGCGATCGACGCCGTGCCCTGCGACGTGTTCGCGCCCTGCGCGATGGGCGCGACGCTGAACGCCGGCTCGGTCGCGCGGCTGTCGGCCAGGATCGTGTGCGGTGTCGCGAACAACCAGCTGGCCACGCCCCCGGATGGCGCCGCGCTGCGCGAGCGCGGCATCGTCTACGCACCGGACTACGTCGTGAACGCCGGCGGCATGCACAACGCCAGTGCCGACATCTTCGGTCGCTACGACGTCGCGGACGTCTGGCGGCGCATCCGCGGCATTCGCGCCACGACCTTGCGCATCCTGCGGCAGGCCGAAGAAGAGAAGCGGCCGACCAGCGAAGTGGCCGAGTCGATGGCGCGCGAGATCGTGGCGAACGTGCGTCGCGAGGCGGCGAAGCCGCCCGCCCCGGCGCCGGCCCCCGCCGCATGACCGCCAACGGCGCAGAGTTGATCCGCGGCATGTTCGCTGCGATCGACGCCGGGGAGTTCGACCGGCTGCGCGAGTATTTCGCCGCCGACGTCGTCTACGAGCGTCCGGGCTACGAGCCGTTGCGCGGCATCGAGGCGCTCGAGAACTTCTACCGGCACGAGCGCATCATCGCGCGCGGCGCCCACGACCTTCAGGGCATCATCGCAGAGCCTCGAGCGGCCGCGTGCTGGGGCCGGTTCCAAGGGCTGTCGAGGCGCGGCGAGCCGCTCGACGAGCGGTTTGCCGACGTGTACGAACTGCGCGACGGGCTCGTCGCGCGGCGCACCACGCACTTCTTCCGGCCCGCGATCTGAGATGACGCGCTACTGACGTCGCCCCCGAATTCCGGACAGTTTGGAGTTGGACTAAGCTGGCTCTGCGCTCACTCCGCATACCACCCATCAATCCTCGCCCGTATCCCCGCCTCGAACTGCGGATAGACCTCCGATGACGGCCGCTTCGAGCTGCGGGTGCGCTTCTCCGAGAGCGTGTCGCCGTTGTACTCATCGACGACCCGGTAGCGGATCCGATCCTTCCCCGCCTTGGCGTAGACGCTCGTCACATCGCTCGTGGTGGAGTCGATGTTGATGCGCGCGATCTCCACCTC
>ERZ888423.1792-NODE-1792-length-17459-cov-11.526086_pt1 | contig 17459 bp, 19 predicted proteins | sample MGYA00520523_ERZ888423 | MGnify/ENA primary metagenome ERZ888423 (study PRJEB32303, sample SAMEA104408611) | aquatic metagenome | biome: Brackish water; feature: Pelagic; material: water | place: Baltic Sea | collected 2014-06-08T10:24:00 | depth 30,27 m ...
TGGCCCCCGTAGTCCAATGGCAGAGACAGAGGACTTAAAATCCTTCCAGTGTCGGTTCGAGTCCGACCGGGGGCACCAGCTCTAAGCCCATTTTAAGCATCTGAGCCTATTTTTACTTAGCCGTAACCCTTTACCCACCGTAGGATTGTCCTGCACCACAACCACCAGAAGCTCTGGTGGCCCTACAAAAGGAGAACAAAGATATGCGCAGTTCAAACCCTGTTCTTGGACGGGCGTTTAATCAGCGTGGATACGCTGCATTCGATCCGAGCACAATTAACTCAGACCCAGCAGCGCTAGAGAATTTGTACAACACACCTGCCGCATCATCATTGCGCACAGGTCGCATGACAATTGATGATGTTGTAGCACGCACAGCGATCATGTTTGCGGTTTTGGTAACTGTTGGAGCTGTTGCTTGGTCACTCAACCTTGGTGGCGGTGCACTACTGCTCGGCTTCCTAGGTGGATTTGTTCTTGCAATGGTTAACGCATTTAGCAAGACAGTAAAGCCTGCGATGGCGATTGCTTACGCAGCCTTCCAGGGTCTTGCACTCGGAACAATCAGTAGCATGTACAACACCGTCTATGACGGAATTGTTAGCCAAGCAATCTTGGTAACAATTAGTGCATTTGCCGGAATGTTGTTTGCATTTAAGAGCGGACGTATCCGTGTAACACCTAAGTTCACAAAGGTATTGATGACAGCGCTCATTGGTTACCTCGTACTTGCTGTGGTTTCACTAGTGTCTTCATTCATCACAGGTACAAGTGTTTACAGCCTTGGGGGCTTTGGCTTAATCATTGCAACAGGTGGAATGGTTCTAGCAGCCTTCTTCTTGATCCTTGATTTTGATTCAATTCAAAAGGGAATTGCAGCGGGAGCTCCAGAGTCAGAGTCATGGAGAGCAGCCTTTGGTTTGATGGTCACAATCGTGTGGTTGTACCTAGAGGTCCTACGCGTGCTTTCTATCTTGCGCGGAAATGACTAATTAGAAGTAATTAATTAGAGATCTTCATCGATGGGCCTCAGGTTTTTGACCTGGGGCCCATCGACATTTCTGGTCTCTGGAATTTGATAGACCAGCGTTAAAGCGATTGCGAAGATAACCGCTGATGCTCCAAAGGCGGTTCTGTATGAGTACACATCCGAGATCCAGCCAATAATGATTGGTCCAAAGATCATTCCGGCATCGCCTGCCATTTGAAAGACTGCGATTACCTTTCCGCCCTTTCCTTTAATGATGTCGCCAACGATGCTAGCTGGTGTAATTGAAAGATAAGCCCCACCAAAGCCCAGAACGATCATGGAAAGGATGTACATAAGTGGATTTACGGCAAAGGTTAAAATCAAAATTCCGAGAAAGACGATGTTGGCACCGATTATTGAGGCGGCGCGACGTCCCTTTGCATCTGAGTACCGACCAGCCCGCAGAAGTACCGCACCCTGCACCATCGCTGATATTGCTAATCCATATCCAACGATCGCTATTGTCGAACCCAGCTCTTCAGTAACAAAGACCGGCAGGATTGAGGCGCGCATACCAAAGAAAACCCAGGTTCCGATAAAGGCTAATACAAGTGCGATTCTGTAGGCAGGCATCGCAAGTGCTTCACGAACAGTGGTTGCAGACTCTGCTGAACCATTCTTTACCTTGGCACCGATGGAATCACCCTTTAAGAAAATCAGCGCGACCAACCCTGAACATAACAACAGAATTGAGTAAACAAAAAATGGTGCACGCAGAGAGATCAGGGAGAGAACTCCACCAATAGCAGGGCCTGCAATTCCACCAACAATAAATGAGCCTTGATAAACAGATTGGGCATGGCCTCGTTGTGAATCACTCACAGAGCGCAGAATTACCGAGCTTGCCGCAACTGAGAACATTGACGATCCGAGTCCGCCAGCTGCTCGAAATACAAGTAATTGCTCGTAACTTTGGGCAATTCCTGCCATGAAGGTAAAGGTCGAGACCATAAAGATTCCAGTTGAGAAAACCGCTCGCTCGCCAAACTTGTCAACTAAAACTCCAGAGATTAACCCTGATGCAAATCGTGTAATTGCAAAGGCTGAAACCATCAATCCGATAGCGGCGTTATTTACACCAAAGGACTTTGCAAAGACCGGAATGGCGGGCATCACAATTCCAAAACCAACAGCTACAAAAAATGAAGCGGCGACTAAAATTGAAACCTCGCGTGGCAGATCCTTAAATGGTGATTGCATCTTCATAGAGAGTCGAGTCTACTTGTTTGAGGATTAAAAGTGTTTGGTTCAAGGGTGGGCTAGAGGTAGTATTCAGGAGTGAAATCAGTTATCGCCGAACACTTAGTAAAGACATATCGCAATGGCGAGGTCAAAGCTCTCAATGATCTATCTCTAGATGTTGAGGAAGGCACTGTTTTGGGTGTACTTGGACCTAACGGTGCGGGAAAGACTACGACTGTAAGAATTCTTGCAACCTTGCTCAAGCCAGACTCCGGTTCAGCCACAGTTGCCGGAATCGATGTCATTAAGCACCCCGATAAGGTTCGCGAGCAAATAGGTTTATCAGGTCAGTATGCAGCTGTTGATGAGACATTAACCGGTTGGGACAACTTGGTGATGTTTGGACGTTTGTATCACCTTGGTCGCCAGAGCTCTATTGATCGTGCCAATGACTTACTCGAACGGTTTGACTTAACTGAAGCTGCACGTCGCCCCATTAAGACATACTCAGGCGGAATGCGCCGTCGACTAGATCTTGCGGCATCACTGATTGTTAAGCCTAAAGTTTTATTCTTAGATGAGCCAACAACTGGTTTAGATCCACGTGGTCGTCAGGATATGTGGCAGGTTATCCAGGAGCTTGTAAAGGGTGGTGTAACGCTGCTTTTAACTACCCAGTACCTAGAAGAGGCTGATCAGCTCGCTGATGAGATCGCCGTTATTGACCGCGGAACTGTAATTGCTCGCGGAACATCTGATACTTTGAAAAAGCAGGTGGGCGGAGAGCGTCTAGAAATAACTGTAGAGCCTGCGGATTTAGATAAGACCAACCAGATCGTCGCAAAGATTAGTGGACATGCAACACATGTTGATTTGAGAACTGTTAGCGCACCTGTACTGCATGGATCAAAGGATCTGATGGAGGCGTTGCGAGCGATGGATGATGCAAAGATTCATCCACTCGATATTGGTTTAAAGCGCCCATCTCTTGATGATGTGTTTTTATCGCTCACAGGACATGTCGCAGAGGAAACTGTCCAGGAACCAGTAGCGAAGGGGAAGAGAGGTAGCAAGAGATGAAAGATGCGATCCATGATGCGATGATTATTACCAAGCGTCAAATTCTTCAGTTGGCCCGTGTTCCAGAGCTTTTGGTTTTCTCAACTATCCAACCAGTTATGTTTGTGTTGTTATTCCGCTATGTATTTGGTGGATCAATTGATACAGGCCAACCTGGCGGATATGTACAGCTATTAATGCCTGGAATCTTTGTGCAGACAGTTGCCTTTACCTTGGCATCAACGGCGGTTGGCTTAGCTGAAGATATGAAGAAGGGGTTGATCGATCGCTTTAGATCACTGCCTATCTCACGTGGTGCGGTAATTATTGGTCGAACCTTTGGTGATGCACTGCTCAATATCTTGGTGCTGGCAGTTATGGCGGCGGCAGGATTTGCGGTCGGTTGGCGTCCAACATCGGGCATCTTCCAAACTACCTTGGCCTTCTTATTCTTATTTATGTTTGGCTACGCCTTGTCATGGATCGGAATTTTGGTTGGTCTGTCAGTCAAAGAGGCTCGTACAGTTCAAAGCGTTGGTTTCTTGGTTACCTTCCCATTGACCTTCTTGTCTAACGCCTTTGCTCCTACAACAGGTATGCCTAGAGCGCTTCAGTACTTTGCTGAATGGAACCCGGTCTCAACAATGGTGGCGGCATGTCGCCAACTCTTTGGTCTTGAAAATGAGTTTGGCGCAACCGCTAACTCGTGGCCAAGTCAAAATCCTTTAGAGACTTCGTTGCTATACATGGTTATCTTGATGGCGATTTTTATCCCATTAAGTATTCGCAAGTACAACAACTACTCAAACTAATACTTTGTTTTAAAGGCGACTTAAGAGTAAAACTCAGCTGCCACAATCTCTACGGAGATTTCACGACCGTTAGGTGCTGTGTATGAAACCTTTGCGCCAATATCTTGGCCAAGAACCGCCGACCCTAATGGTGATTTTTCACTATAAACATCTAGATCTCCAGATGAGATTTCACGAGATCCAATTAAAAACTTCATCTCATCGCCGGCGATAATCGCGGTAACGACCATTCCAGCGCCAACCTTTCCATCTGCACTGGCTGGTGGTGTTCCGATATGTGCATTTTCAAGCATCTGCTTTAACTGACGGATGCGAGCCTCCATCTTGCCCTGCTCATCACGAGCTGCGTGGTAGCCACCATTTTCTTTTAAGTCACCTTCCGCACGTGCGGCCTCAATCTTTGCTGTGACCTCTTTACGACCCGGACCTTCAAGTTGGGCAAGTTCGGCACGCAAACGATCTGCCGCCTCTTGGGTTAACCATGTCTGTGTCATAAGAGGTAACGGTACTGGCTATTTAAGCAGCGCGACAACTGGATACATCAGCATTGACCGCTTCGCTACGCGTGGGAACCACGGTGACCAGTTCAACCTTTGATCCACCAGCGGGGATCTCTTGATCGATCTGACCCACAATGTTTTTATAGAAATCACGGGCGATCAGCGTGCACACAACTACCTGCTGGCTATCACCTCTTTCGATGAAGTACCGCACAGATGCTTCACGATCATTGGTGATTGTGAAGGAGACCAGTTGAGAACGAAGCGGCGGGTTGGAGTGATACAGCGCAGACCACATCAGCCAACCAATACCCAGAATGGCGAAAAGTAGGGCTATGGCTGGCCACTTTGTGCTCTTGGCAACGCCGTACCGCTCTTCATAGCTGAACGCATCTGGGTTTTGCATGACATGATTATCGCATGGAACAAGAAGAACAAATATTTATGGGATCGGCCGGCTCATTGACGGTCGGAATCTTGCTTATCGCTGTTGTCTTTTTGCTGCGTAGTTTTTATAAGCGCTTCATGGGCGTAGATCGAAGCGATGACTCAACCGAATAATCTTCTTACCAGGATTTTCCAAGGTGCTGCGGTATTGGCAATTGCCGCACTCTTTGTAGTTTTAGGTTTTTGGCAGCTTCAACGGGCCGCCGATTTAAAGGCAGGTTTACAGGTAGCCCGAACAATTGATACAGAACTTGTTCCCCTACAAACAGTTGCAAAGCCTCGGGAGGCTTTAGACGCGCAGGCCTTTAACAGAACAGTCTCTTTAACTGGAAGGTACATCGCTAATTTCAGAGCACCCAATCAAGATGATGGAGATGGTGTTGTTTCTGATTGGGAGGTTGCACTTGCTCAAGTAGATGAGGGATCAGCAATCTTGGTTGTACGAGGTTTATGGTCAGAGCGATTGCTCAACCCCGAGATTGCTCAATCAACAGATATTGATCTCACGGGGGTATTAGTTGCTAGCCAGTTTGCAGACCGTGCCAATAACACCCCCGGCATAATCTCGAGATTAGATAGCGCAGTAGTTGTCGGTTTAACAGATCTAGATTTATATGATGGATACATACTGGCGCGATCTGAAGCGGTTCAAGGGGTCGATCTTGAGCGCAGCCGAGTAACGGAGGAAAAAATCAACCCCAAAATCCCTGGCTTCTATTGGCAGCACCTTTCTTATGTGGTGATTTGGTGGCTGATGGCCGCTGTTGTGCTGTACCTCCCCTTCTATCGCCGTAGAGTTACCCCATGATCAGCGCAGTTAAGAGATTTAGATTTATGGCCCTAGTCGCCGGCGTAATGTCCTTACTTTTGTGGTTTGTAGATCTGCCTGTGGTGTATCTATTCAACAACCCTGATTGGAAGGCCGCTGTTGCTTGGATCCCCTTTGTCCATGGCTGGATTTATCTGGCCTATGTGCTGGTCGCTCTTCAATTCTCAGTTAAAGCTAAATGGCCTATAAAGAAGATTTTGTGGCTACTTTTAGCGGGCACACTTCCATTTGCATCAATCGCTGCGGAGCGCAGAGTTGTTCGACAGTATTCGTAAACTCATTAAATCCTTTATCTACCCACTGTACGAGTGGCGCTTAGTTCGATCCCTGGATTTTTCCAAGACCCCGCACCATGTCGGTGTGATCCTGGATGGAAATCGTCGCTGGGCTAAATCAAATCCAACTAACAATGATCCTCATGGTCACAAAGCTGGCGCGAGCAAGATCATTGAATTTTTGGGGTGGTGTGATGATGCCCAGGTAAGGGTTGTGACCTTGTGGTTGCTATCAACCGATAACTTCAAGCGCTCGCAGGAAGAGATTGATGAGCTGCTCACAATTATTGGCAACACCGTTGATGAGTTAGCCGCCACAGGTCGCTGGAATATCAAAGCGGTAGGTGCGCTAGATCTACTTCCCCCATGGCTTGCAGAAAAGCTCAGCTCACTTAAGCCGATTCGCAAGGATGGTGTCGAAGTCAATGTTGCTATTAGTTATGGCGGTCGTCGCGAAATCGTAGATGCGGTCAAATCTTATTTAAGTGAGCAAGAGTCTGCCGGGGATTCAATCAAGGATGCAAAAGATAGGTTAACAACTGAGGATATTTCAAAGTTTTTATACACCGCAGGTCAACCAGATCCCGAACTATTAATCAGAACCTCTGGCGAGCAACGTCTGGGTGGCTTCTTGTTGTGGCAAAGCGCGTTATCTGAGTTTTACTTCTGCGAAGCCTATTGGCCAGATTTTCGAAGAGTTGATTTCCTCCGAGCCCTTCGTTCTTACTCTGTGAGACAACGCCGTTTCGGTTCTTAAATCGATACCAAGATTTAACTTTTACAACTCGCGTGTCTGCACACAATTGCTGCTCAATAGTTCTACCTTTTGATTGTCAGAAGTTTTACCCTTCGATCACAATTAAATCTAGGAGCAAGCATTGGCTGCTAAGGGTCAAAAAGCTAAGAAAACCTTTGTTTTAGATACCAGTGTTTTGCTCGCAGACCCCGGGGCGCTCTATAGATTTGCCGAGCACGAGGTCATCATCCCGATCGCAGTTATCGGAGAGCTAGAAACCAAACGTGATCACCCTGAATTGGGCTACTTTGCCCGCGCCGCTTTGCGCGCCCTTGATGATCTGCGGGTGAGCCATGGCAGGCTAGATAAAGCGCTGACAATTACCCCTGAAGGTGGAACCCTTTCAGTAGAACTCAACCACACCGATCTTTCAACCCTGCCACATGGTTTCCTGCGTGATGGCACCAATGACTCAAGAATTCTTGCGATCTCAAAGAATCTGATGTCAGATGGAAAAGATGTCATCTTGGTTACTAAGGATCTGCCACTTCGAGTAAAGGCATCCTCAGTTGGAGTAGAAGCCCAGGAGTATTTGGCAGAGCTTGTCTCCAATAGCGGTTGGACCGGAATTGAGGAGCTAGATGTCTCCTCCTCTGTCATTGATGATCTGTACTCTGGCGATTTTGCCGATCATGAAGCCGCCCACCAACTGCCGGTTCACACCGGAGTAGTACTGCATTCGGAAAAGGGATCGGCCCTTGCCCGAGTCACCGCCGACAAACAGTTGAAGTTGGTCCGCGGAGATCGCCAAGCCTTTGGTCTTCATGGCCGAAGCGCTGAACAGCGGATCGCTCTAGATATCTTGTTGGATGAAAGTATTGGAATTGTCTCCTTAGGTGGCCGGGCCGGAACTGGAAAATCCGCCCTTGCACTGTGCGCTGGATTAGAAGCGGTGATGGAAAAGCGTCTTCACAAAAAGGTGGTCATCTTCCGCCCGCTCTATCCAGTTGGCGGCCAAGAGCTGGGATACCTGCCCGGCTCGGAGGGCGAGAAGATGTCGCCGTGGGCCCAGGCGGTTTTTGACACCTTGGGCGCACTAGTTAGTCAGCCGGTGATAGATGAGATTATCGACCGCGGCCTTATCGAGGTTCTGCCCCTGACCCATATCCGCGGTCGCTCACTTCACGACTCCTTTGTCATCGTAGATGAGGCTCAATCCCTAGAACGAGGGGTCCTGCTGACGGTCCTGTCGCGAATTGGAACTGCATCTCGAGTGGTTCTAACCCATGATATTGCCCAACGAGACAACCTTCGGGTCGGCCGCCATGATGGAGTTGTCGCGGTGGTTGAAACCTTGAAGGGCCACCCGCTCTTTGCCCATGTCACCTTGACCAGAAGCGAGCGCTCGCCGATCGCAGCCCTGGTCACTGAGATGTTGGAGGGCCCGGTCGGAAATTAACCGAGAGATAGGGGAGCAAAACACCCCAAAAACAATCTCACAGTCACATTTCGGACATATCGGACATCTCCCTACCTGACCTGCGCTTTTACCTATCCACAGCTCACTGATTTCCTGAGAATTTCCGACTCCCGCACACTTTGATTTGCCGATGAACCCTTGCTACCGCACCATAAAGCCATTCCCCCTGGTTATTGGAGCCTCTTGTGAGGCTGATTGGCCATGGCAGGAAACCGTGGGTGAGTATCTGCGGGTGATGAGATGAGGAAGGGAGCACGGATATGAACTCAGTTTCAAAGAGAGCCAAATCGATTGCGATCCTTGGCACCTCATCAGCGATGCTTTTGGTCGCCACCCTGCTGCCAGCTGCCAGCGGTCTTGAACTCACCATCTCCTCAACCGTTGAGGTTGAGGCTCCACAGGTCGCATCGATCGTTGAGCCAGAGACAGCCGCATCTTTATTTAGCGAGGATGATCTCTCAGCCACAGCATCCGGTGTGATCTTCTCAACTCAGATGGCTTTGGTATCTGCTGTTAGCCGCCAGGTCGAGTTAGCCCGAACACCATTTGGCGCAAAGAAGGTTGCCAAGAGCATCCTGATTGATGAGTATGGATTTAATGAGAGACAGTACAACTGCCTCAATGAATTGTGGACCCAGGAAAGTAATTGGAACTACAAATCCCGCAATAAGGTATCTGGAGCACATGGAATTCCTCAGGCGCTACCAGCGAGCAAGATGAATATCATCTCAACTGATTGGCGCACCAACCCTGTAACTCAGATCCGATGGGGACTTCGCTACATCAGCATTCGCTATGAGACCCCATGTAAGGCGTGGGCAAAGCACAAGCGCAGCAACTGGTACTAAACCGCTTCCTGCTGCATTAAGATTTTTAAACGCTCGCTACATTCATTTCATCAAACTTCTGGCTTTGTACCAATTGTGACCAATTTCGAAGACTCCGCGAAGAAATCATTGCCCTTGTCATCGACAACAATAAATGCAGGAAAATCAACTACATCGATCTTCCAGACCGCTTCCATTCCAAGCTCCTCAAAATCTAAAACCTCAACCTTTGTGATGCAATCCAAGGCCAGACGAGCTGCTGGGCCTCCGATAGATCCAAGGTAAAAACCACCATGTGATTTACAAGCATCGGTAACAGCCTTTGATCGATTGCCCTTTGCCAGCATCACCATGGATCCGCCATTGGCCTGGAAGTAATCAACGTAGGAATCCATGCGACCTGCAGTTGTTGGTCCAAAGGAGCCAGATGCATACCCCTCAGGGGTTTTAGCAGGACCTGCGTAATAAACAGCGTACCTCTTCATGTATTCAGGCATTGGCTTACCTGCATCCATCGCCTCCTTGATCTTTGCGTGCGCTAGATCGCGGGCCACAACCAGAGTTCCCGTCAATGAAAGACGGCTCTTTACCGGGTGCTTTGAAAGCTCAGCTAAAACCTGTTCCATTGGCTGATTTAAATCAATCGCCACAACAGCATCATTGAGATGCTCATCAGTTGTCTCGGGCAAGAAGTGTGCAGGATCCCGCTCTAACTCTTCCAGGAAAACACCATCCTTGGTGATCTTGGCCTTTGCCTGACGATCTGCAGAACAGGAAACCGCGATTGCAATCGGCAGCGATGCACCATGTCGAGGCAAGCGAACAACGCGCACATCGTGGCAGAAGTACTTGCCACCAAACTGAGCGCCGATTCCTAGGGTGCGGGTTAGTTCAAGAACCTTTTGCTCTAATTCAAGATCGCGGAAGCCATGGCCAGTTGCAGCATCTCCTGATGTTGGCAATGAATCCAAGTACTTGGTGCTGGCAAGCTTTGCTGTCTTCACTGTGTGTTCGGCACTTGTTCCACCGATCACAATTGCAAGGTGGTACGGAGGACAGGCGGCTGTTCCAATAGAACGAAGCTTCGCATCCAACCAACTCATAAATGATGCTGGGTTTAACACAGCCTTTGTCTCTTGATATAAAAATGATTTGTTAGCGCTGCCGCCACCTTTGGCGATATACAAAAGGTTGTACTCATCCTGGTGATCGCTATCTGCATAGATTTCGATCTGGGCTGGCAGATTATTGCCGGTGTTCTTTTCCTCCCATGTTGTTACTGGGGCCATCTGCGAATAACGAAGATTTAAGGTTGTGTAGGCATCGTAGATACCTTGAGAAATAGCGACCTCATCCTTGCCAGTTGTTAAAACAAACTGGCCCTTCTTGCCCATGACCAACGCGGTTCCTGTGTCCTGGCACATCGGAAGGACACCACCGGCGGCAATATTGGCATTTTTCAAGAGATCGATCGCAACAAAGCGATCATTAGGTGAGGCCTCTGGATCTTTAACAATATTTGTCAACTGCTGCAGATGTTCTGCGCGAAGGTAATGGTTGATGTCATGGATCGCCTCAGATGTCAGTTTTTCAAGGGCTGATGGTTCAACCTGCAAAAACTCTTTATCGCCAAGCTTTACAACCGATACGCCCTCGCGACTTACAAGGCGGTACTTAGTTGTGTCCTCGCCGAGGGGCAGAAGATCTGAGTAGGAAAAGTTTGGCATCGGTCTTCTTATTCAGGCTTTACCGCGTCAAGTTTTTTCTTAGCCCCATCGAGCCATTCCTGGCAGATCTTGGCTAACTCTTCGCCGCGCTCCCACAACTTCAATGACTCTTCAAGGGTTGCGCTGCCAGCTTCAAGGGATTCAACAACTTCAGCAAGCTCATCACGGGCTGCTTCATAGGAGATCTTCTTTGCTTCGGCCATGGGTTAAATCTACTCTCTCTTAGTTACCTTGTGCTGTGGCTTTGGTCTCGCCCTTTGCAAGACGAAGTCGTAACTCATCGCCCGCCTTCAACCTCTTTGGATCTGTCACGATCTGGCCATCGGGTAACTGCACTACCGAGTACCCGCGATCCAATGTTGATTGCGGAGATAAAGCCCGCACACGAGCTTTGATCTGCTTGAGCTCCTCTTTCGCCAATTTTATTGAAGCCCCAAAGGAGCGGTTTGATCTATCGCGCAGCCCAGCAATGATTTCAGCCCTTGTGGTGATTAATACATGCGGGTCTTTCATCACGGGGCGGTTTCTAAAGTTGGTAATGCGGGTTAACTCAAGATCTAGTCGATTGACCAATGTGCGGCGGGCACGATCTTGCAGCGCCTCAATCATTGCGATCTCTTCGCTGATATCTGGAACAACTCTTTTGGCCGCATCTGTTGGAGTTGATGCTCGGTAATCAGCTACTAGATCTAAAAGAGGAGAATCCTTTTCATGGCCAATCGCAGAAACAATTGGGGTGGTGCAGGATGCGGCCAATCGCACCAGACCCTCATCGCTAAATGGCAGTAGATCTTCAAAGGAGCCACCGCCACGGGTAATGATGATGACCTCAACATCTTTATTGGCTTCTAATTCGCGTAGCGCATCTGATACTTCGCTGACCGCAGCTGCGCCTTGAACCGTTACCTCGCGAATTTCAAATTGAACACTGGGCCAGCGGCGCTTTGCATTTTCAACAACATCTTTTTCTGCATCGGTGTTGCGCCCACAAATCAAACCGATCACCTTGGGCAGCAATGGAAGCGCAACCTTGCGATCTGAGTTAAACAACCCCTCGCCAGCCAATAGATTTTTCAACGCCTCTAAACGTGCAAGAAGTTCGCCGACTCCGACCTGGCGGATTTCGCGAGCAGAAAAAGAGAGCGATCCATTTTTTGTGTACCACGATGGCTTTGCATACATAACGATGCGAGCGTTATCAGGCAAAGGTTTAACAGCGGCGATAACTGATTTATGACACATCACTGAAATAGACATATCAACGCTGGGATCACGCAGCCGCATAAAGGCCATCATTCCGCTGCGTTCATTGAGTTCGCTGATCTCGCCCTCAATCCAAATAGGGCCTAAGCGATCGACATACTCCTTGATCGCCTCTGAAACGGTACGAACCGTCGCTGGCGCCTCACTTGAAGTTTCGAACATGGGATGAGCCTAATAGACTGCCCCCATGGCTAAGAGAGTTCTGCTGGCAGCGCCTCGCGGATATTGCGCAGGGGTAGATCGCGCAGTGATTACCGTTGAAAAAGCCTTGGCTCTCTATGGCGCACCGGTCTATGTTCGCAAGCAGATTGTGCACAACGTTCACGTCGTTACCTCGCTAGAGGCAAAGGGTGCGATCTTTGTTGATGAAACAGATGAGGTTCCAGAGGGTCAGACCGTAGTTTTCTCAGCCCACGGAGTTTCACCAATGGTGCATGAAGAAGCAGCTGCGCGAAACCTTAAGACAATTGATGCAACCTGCCCATTGGTGACCAAGGTTCACCACGAGGTTCGTCGTTTTGCGACAGAGGATGCAGAGATTTTATTAATTGGTCACCATGGCCATGAAGAGGTTGAGGGAACTGCGGGAGAAGCACCAGACAAGGTCCGCATCGTCGATGGCCTAGAGGGTGCTCGCACCATCGTGCCAACTCCAGGAAAGAATCTGATCTGGCTTTCTCAAACAACTTTATCTGTTGATGAAACTATGGAAACAGTTGCGATCCTTAAGGAACGTTTCCCAGATATCCAAGCACCACCTAGCGATGATATTTGTTATGCAACCCAAAATCGCCAAGAGGCGATCAAGGTCATCGCACCTCAAGCAGATCTAGTAATTGTTGTCGGCTCACAAAATTCATCAAACTCAGTACGCCTCGCAGAGGTTGCACTTGAATATGGTGCTAAGGCTTCACATCTGATTGATTACGCTGAAGAGATTCAGGATCACTGGTTTACAAATGTTGAAACTATTGGTGTGACAAGTGGCGCATCTGTTCCCGAAATTTTGGTGAAGGATGTTTTAGCAACCCTTGCCGAACATGGTTACCGCGATGTCCAAGAGGTCACCGCAGCTGAAGAGTCATTGCTTTTTGCTTTGCCACCTGAGCTTCGTAAAGATATGAAGGCGGCAGGCCAGGCTTAATCTGCTTGTTGGGCAGCTCTTTTCTTAGAAGGCTTTGCCTTCGCCTTTTCATTCAAATACACAAACCAGCCATATAACGCTGAAATGATTAAAAATGGCGCCTCTGATGCAAGGGCTGCGATGAAATCAATACCAACTCGCGATGGTCTAAAGCCATCAAGCAGAATTGTTAACAACAAGGCAGAGCCAGCAAAAGCTAATGGGGGAGTTACCACTGAAACATAGGTTGTTCCGGGGCGGCCAAAGCGAATAGAGGCAAAGGTTGCTGCACAGATAGCGATACCGGTCAGGATTCCAACTCCGGTACGGATCGTCATTTCAACTAAGACAAAGAAGCCAATAAAGAGAAGTTGCAAAACAACGATGCCCTGCTTCTTTAATCCAGGACCCTGGATCTGCAACTTTTGAACTGTGCTCATCGCTCATCTACCTCTTCTGCATCAATGTAATCATCGCCAGTATCTAGTTCGGCGCTTTTCAGATCGCGAACCGCACCAGGGGCTTCAGGATACTCAATCGCCAACTTATCTTTATCCCCTGTGACACCTAAGTTATGAATTCTTCGAGCAGGTGCCAAAACAGTCTTTTCCGCTGTCGGTACAAGATCCTCATACGCCTTAGAGGTTGATGAGATCGCCTTTCCAACTGCAACGATCTTGGTGTGCAGCAAGGTGATGTTCTTTAAGAAGGTGCTGGCAACTTTTTGAATCTCATCAGCATTCTCCGCCAACTTATTGCGGGTAAAGATGTATCCAATAGTGCGCAGTAGCGCCATCATCGATGTTGGAGTTGCAACGGTAACTCCAACTTTAAAAGCCTTTTCCAGGAACATTGGATCCAAGCGCAAAGCCTCAGATAACAAGGTTTCAAAGGGAACAAAGAGCACAACAAAATCAGGTGAACCCTGTGATTTGTGATACCCACGCTTTGCCAGCGACTCAACATGCTTCATCAAATCCTTGGTGTGTAGCTGCAGATACTCATCACGTTGTGATTGATCCTCGGTACCAAAGGCTTCAAGGAAACGTTCAAAGGGAAACTTGGAGTCGATAAACAAAAGCGATCCACCTGGCATGGAAACGGTGATATCTGGAATTCCAGATGAATCAGAGTCTGTGGTCGATCGTTGCGCGGTGTACTCATGTCCTTCACGAAGACCAGCACCTTGTAGCAGTAGCTCTAACTGCGCCTCGCCAAACTTGCCGCGGCTCTGCGAGTTAGATAAAGCACCGGCGATCTTCTTAGTTTCATCAAAGATGGATTCAGATGCACGACGCATTTCCAGAATAGTTGTATTGAGCTTTGCCTCAGCCTCGGTACGGATGCGGTTGGCCTCGTTGGATTGAGTACTTAACTGTGCAACCGATTCCTTAACCGCCAATAGTTCAGCATTTAAAGTGATCGCACTTTCAGTCTTTGCTCGCTCTGCTGCAAGTTGAGCCTTGTAATCATCGAGCAGGGCTTGATTACCCACTGAATCCTTTGATTTAAGGGCTGACAACAGGTATCCGATCGCAGATCCTGCGAAAAGTCCTATTAATAGGGTCACTACATATGCGGGCATGGGCCTATCGTGGCAGGGAGCACCGACAATCCCGCGTAGGCTTACCCCAGTGAGCCTCTCTATCGGAATCGTCGGACTGCCCAACGTCGGAAAGTCGACCCTTTTTAATGCTCTGACTAAGAACAATGTTTTGGCCGCCAACTACCCCTTTGCAACCATAGAGCCCAATGTGGGAATGGTGGGAGTACCAGATGAGCGTTTAGCCAAGCTAGCCACAATCTTCTCATCAGAGAAGATTCTGCCAGCGGTTGTCTCCTTCGTAGATATCGCCGGAATCGTAAAAGGCGCATCTGAGGGTGCTGGCCTTGGCAATAAGTTCCTGACAAATATTCGTGATACCGATGCGATCTGTCAGGTCATCCGTGTTTTCAATGATGGCGATGTTGTCCACGTCGATGGTCGAGTCGATCCAGCTTCAGATATGGAAACTATCAACACTGAATTAGCGCTCGCAGATTTACAAACTATTGAAAAGGCGATTCCTCGTCTTGAAAAGGAAGCCCGAGTTGCAAAGGAAAAGGCACCGATTCTTGAAGCGGTAAAGGCTGCTAATGAATGGTTGCAATCTGGAAAGCCGCTATCGCAGAGTTCAATTGATCGCGAACTACTGGCTGAACTTCATTTGTTAACTGCAAAACCATTTTTATATGTATTTAACGTTGATGCCGCTGAATTAAACGATCAAGCGCTTAAAGACAAGTTGCAGGCGCTCGTAACGCCAGCAGAGGCGATCTTCTTGGATGCAAAGACAGAGGCAGAGCTCGCAGAACTCAGTGATGAGGATGCATTGGAATTGTTGCAATCAATTGGTTTGAAAGAACCAGGTCTTGCAACCTTGGCACGTGTTGGCTTCAATACCTTGGGATTGCAGACATATTTAACTGCAGGTCCAAAGGAAGCCCGCGCGTGGACGATTCACAAAGGTGACACCGCACCCATGGCCGCTGGTGTTATTCATACAGATTTCCAAAAGGGATTTATTAAGGCTGAAATCGTCAGCTTTGAAGATCTCATTGCCGCAGGATCGATGTCCGAAGCCAAAGCTAAGGGCAAGGTTCGTATGGAAGGCAAGGAATATGTAATGGCCGATGGAGATGTAGTGGAGTTCCGATTCAATGTCTAAGAAGCAAGCACACTTAAAAGATCTACCTGAAAAGAAGCGCGAAAATCTGCGTAACGTAGCGATCATTGCCCACGTTGACCACGGAAAGACAACACTGGTTGATGCCATGTTGTGGCAATCCGGCGCGTTCGCAGCACACAAGGTTCAGGGCGAAGGCCAAGACCGCATGATGGATTCAATGGATCTAGAACGCGAAAAGGGAATTACGATCCTTGCCAAGAACACCGCTGTTAAGCGCGGCGACACCATCGTTAACATCATTGACACTCCGGGCCACGCCGACTTCGGTGGCGAGGTAGAGCGCGGACTTGAAATGGTTGATGGCGTTATTTTGTTGGTAGATGCTTCAGAAGGTCCACTGCCTCAGACACGTTTCGTTTTGCGTAAAGCGCTAGAAAAAAATCTGCCAGTAATTTTGTTGATCAACAAGGTTGACCGTCCCGATTCACGAATCGCTGAAGTTGTTGATGAAGCGTACGAATTGTTCCTGGATCTTGGAGCAAATGAAGAGCAGATCGAGTTCCCTGTTGTCTATGCATCAGCTAAAGCTGGTCGTGCATCATTGACCCGTCCTGCAGATGGTGGAATGCCAGAAGAGACAAACCTTGATGTTTTGTTTGACACTATCTTCTCTGCAATTCCTGCACCTGTTTATCATGAGGGCGCACCATTGCAAGCACATGTTACAAACCTTGACTCATCACCATTCTTGGGTCGTCTTGCACTATGTCGCGTACGCGAAGGTGTTATTAAAAAGGGTCAATCTGTAACATGGATTAAGACAGATGGAACAACAGAGCGAGTAAAGATTTCAGAGCTATTGATTACTGAAGCGCTAGAGCGCGTTCCAGCGTTAGAGGCCCATCCCGGCGACATCATTGCGGTAGCCGGTATCGACACCATCACATTGGGCGAAACCCTGGCTGATAATGAAAATCCACACGCACTGCCATTAATCATCGTTGATGAGCCATCGATTTCGATGACAATCGGTATTAATACATCACCGCTTGCGGGTAAGAGCGGAAAACTCCTTACTGCGCGCCAGGTTAAGGGTCGTCTTGATGCTGAACTAGTAGGAAATGTTTCATTGCGCGTTCTCAATACTGATCGCCCAGATACCTGGGAAGTTCAGGGACGTGGAGAGCTACAGCTTGCTGTTCTCGTTGAAATCATGAAGCGCGAAGGTTTCGAGCTCACTGTTGGTAAGCCACAGGTAGTTATCAAGAAGATTGATGGCAAGGTTCACGAGCCGATGGAGCGTTTAACAATTGATGCACCAGAAGAGTACTTGGGTGTTCTTACTCAGTTGATGGCACTTCGTAAGGGTCGCATGGAGCAAATGGTTAATCACGGAACCGGTTGGATCCGTCTTGATTACAAGGTTCCATCACGTGGACTTATTGGTTTCCGTACTGAGTTCTTAACTGAAACTCGCGGAACTGGTTTGCTACACCACGT
>ERZ888423.1793-NODE-1793-length-17453-cov-31.932234_pt1 | contig 17453 bp, 18 predicted proteins | sample MGYA00520523_ERZ888423 | MGnify/ENA primary metagenome ERZ888423 (study PRJEB32303, sample SAMEA104408611) | aquatic metagenome | biome: Brackish water; feature: Pelagic; material: water | place: Baltic Sea | collected 2014-06-08T10:24:00 | depth 30,27 m ...
CCTCGACATCAACGGCCTCGACATCAACGGCTGCGTGTCAATGGCTGCTTGTCAAGGAAAAAGCCAAAGCCAAGGAAAAGGCCGATGGAGATGGAGAAGGAGATGGAGATCCGATCGGGCAGCCATCGAATGATGGGCACCACCGATCGGATGAACATCGCCGATCCGATGAACATCGCCGATCGCGACGCTTACCAACCGTGACCATGAAGATTCCAGCTGGAATAGATGAGCCGCTTCATCTTTGGCGGTTGGATCTATAGGAGAATGCGATGATCGGACTTGAACCGACGACCTACTGAATACGAATCAGTGTCCAGGACCTGTGCTGACAGGGCTTCTCAGGGTTGTGTCTACAGCCTTTTGTACAGTAGTCTTTTGTACGGTTTTACCAGGCGTGCCAATCAGTGGCCTACATCTCTTGGCAATTAGGTTCGCATGGTCATTCACTTCTGCTGGTGCCCTGTCCCTCTGTTGTTTCAGTCTTCAAGGGCTGATCAGTTCCAGCCCTGGAAACGCCTGCCGGTAGCGGCGTTGATCGCGGGTGAGCAGCGGGATTCGCTCCACCAGCGCATGGGCACCGATGAGGAAATCCGGCAGAATCGATCGTCGCTCTCCGCCGCGGCCTCGGTAGTCAGCGTGGGCGCGGGCTGCTAAAAATGCCGCCTCACGCGGCAGGGGCCGAAAATTAAACAGATGCGCCGGCAGTAGTGCATCAACTTCCTCGATCGTCTGGCAGGCAAAGGCGATCTCTCCGTAAACGATGGCGTTGATCGCCACCGCCCCCCGGTCGAGCCATTGGCTCAGCTGGGCCGCACTCCAATCGCACCACTGGGGATCCGCCGTGGCCACAACGAGGATCACGTTGGAGTCGACCAGCACCATCCGCCCGCCTCGCCGCGGGTCAGGGCCAGAAGTTCATCGGTGCTCATGCGGGTGCGCAGCCGCGCCTGGCGCAGCCGTTGGACAGCCTCGGTCCCGGGCGATGGCTGCTGCGGTGCCTTTTCAAGGATCACGCGCCCCTCTTCCACACGAAAGGCCACTTCGGTGTGGGGCAGAAGGCCGCACTGCAGGCGGATGTCCTGCGGAATGGTGACCTGGCCCTTCGTGGTGATCCGCATCGGCAGGGAAGCGTAAGAACTGGCTGGTAAGAATCTTACTTGCGCTTGTTGTGTCCGGCTCCGCCGCTCAGATTGAACGGCTCCTTCGCGGCCAGGATCAGATCGATCTGCCGCTCTCGCTCTGCCGCATGGAAAGGATCTCTGCAGCCGCGCCCGAGCGCCTGCTGTTTCTTCCCGGAGCCTTCGGCAACACCAGCTTCTGGCGCCCCGTCGCCGAACGGCTGACCCATCCAGCGCAGCGCTTGTATCTCGGCTGGCCCGGCTTTGGGGATACCGCCGCAGACCCAGGCGTCTACGGCTGGCTGGACCTGTTGGAGCTGGTGCTCTCCCAGATGGATCGCCCCTGCGCCCTGATCGCCCAGTCCATGGGCGGGGTGCTGGCCGTTCAGGCGGCCGGGCTTTCGAGCCAGCCGCCCCCCAGGGGATGTGCACGGTCCCTTTCGCAGCGATGAAGGATGCGTGGTGCTGGATTTGTCCTTCCCGCAGCCACGCCGTGATCCTTTCGATCGGATGCCGGCGGCCCAGGCGGAGATCGAACGGCTGGTGCTGCTCACGGACGATCCGATGAACATCACTGATCGTATGAACACCGCAGATCCGATGAACATCGCCGATCGCGACGCTTACCAAGCGTGACCCTGAAGATTCCTCCTGAAATAGATGAGCCGCTTCATCCTTGGCGGTTGGATCTATAGAAGAAAGCCGGTGATCGGACTTGAACCGACGACCTACTGATTACGAATCAGTTGCTCTACCACTGAGCTACACCGGCAGTCCCTGGAAACTAGCATTGAGCCCTCCCCAAGCGCCTGCCGATGCCAGCCACCCCGCCCAGGCCGCTCGATCCCGAACTGCGGGCTCGGTTGCTGGAGGAAGCCCGCACGCCCTGGCGCGGGCTGCGGCGGGGCCTGTGGTTCGCTTTCACCGCCTCTGCGGCGATCGGCCTGGCCACCATGGCGCTGCGGCTGAGCGCGGGGGCGGAGCTGGCCTCAGGAGACCTGATCATCCAGAGCGGAGCCCTGCTGCTCTTCGGCGTGCTGCTCTGGCGCGATCGCTGAGGCCGCCAGCAGCACTGGCTCGAGCAGCAGTGGCTCGGGCAGCAGCAGTGGCAGGCCCAGGCACAGACGCTCCCTGGCGGTGGCCTCCGGGGTGAGGGCGCTCGCGGCCATGCCTGCAACCAGCGCTTCCGGCCGGCTCAGCAGCCAGACGGATTGGCACAGCTGCTGCCACTGCCACAGAGACAGAGCCAGCAGCGGAAGCGTGAGCAGCAGCGTCACCAGCCGGGAGCTGCCAGCAAGCGGCGAGACCGCCATGGCCAGGCCGGCGTGATCGTCCATCAGCCACACCAAAGGCAGCAGCAAGGCTGCGCCTGCAGCCCCCACCAGCTTCACCGCCAGCGGCGCCTGCAGGCCGCTCAGGCGGCGCTGCAACTCCCGCCGCCCCTGCAAGGGGATCTGCACCACCAGCAGCGACCACACATCGGGTGGCTGACGCCAGAACAGCACCGCCGGCAGCAACGCTCCCAGCGACCAGCAGAGCACCCGCTCCAAGCCAGGCAGCGGGCCTGGATCAGCACCTGCCAGCAACAGAAAGGCCAGCAGCAATTCGGCGGGAAGTGCTGCCAGGCCCAGCAGTTGAATCCACAGCAGAGGCTCGCTGCGGGGATTCATGGTCAGTTGGTGCTGAGGGTGCGGCGTTGGGTGACGAGCTTGTAAGCCTCCACCCGGTCGCCGTCCTGCCAGTTGGCGAACCGATCGCAGCCGATGCCGCACTCGAAGCCGGTGGCCACGTCCTTGACGTCGTCCTTGTTGCGGCGCAGCGAGTCGAGGTCGCCCTCGAATACGATCTGCTTGCCGCGGTGGACGCGCACCTTGCAGTTGCGTTGCAGCTTGCCATTGGTGACATAGCAACCTGCGACGGCGCTCTTGCCGATGCTGAACACCGCGCGCACTTCCGCTTCGCCGAGTGTTTCCTCCACCATCTCGGGCTCCAGCAGGCCTTCCATGGCCAGTTGGATGTCTTCGAGCAGCTTGTAGATCACGTCATAGTCGCGCACGTCAACGCCGGTGGCATCAGAGGCGCGCTTGGCCCCCGGTGCCATGGAGGTGTTGAAGCCCACGATCACCGCACCGGAGGCGGCAGCGAGGTCCACGTCGGTTTCGGTGATCTCGCCCGGTGCCGACAGCAGCACCCGCACCTGCACCTCGCCCTGGGGCAGCTGTTCGAGCGATCCGAGAATCGCCTCCACACTGCCCTGCACATCGGCCTTGAGGATCAAGTTGAGCTCCTTGAGGTCGCCCTCGCTCGCCTGACCCGACATGGAAGCCAGCGACACGCGGCGTGACGCCATCTGCTGGGCCAGGCGGGTGGCGCGGGCCTCGGTGGCCCGTTCCCCCACCACCGAGCGGGCTGTCTTCTCGTCGGGGTAGACCTCGAACTCGTCGCCTGCGGTGGGCACTTCGCTGAAGCCGAGGGCTTCAACGGCCGAAGATGGACCCGCCGTCTTCACCCGCTTGCCGGTGTCGTCGACCATGGCACGCACCTTGCCGAGCACTGGCCCGGCCGCCACCACATCGCCGGCGCGCAGGGTGCCGTTCTGGATCAGCAGGGTGGCCACTGGGCCCTTGGCCTTGTCGAGGTGGGCTTCGATCACGGTGCCCTTCGCCCTCCGGTCGGGGTTGGCCTGGAGGTCCTCCACCTCCGACACCAGCAGGATCATCTCCAGCAGCTTGTCGATGTTCTCCCGCTTGGTGGCGCTCACCGGCACCATCACCGTGTCGCCGCCCCAGTCTTCGGCCACCAGTTGCTGGCCGGAGAGCTCCTGCTTGACGCGGTCGGGCTGGGCGCCCTCCTTGTCGATCTTGTTGATCGCCACCACGATCGGCACCTCGGCGGCGCGGGCGTGGCTGATGGCCTCAAGGGTCTGGGGGCGCACGCCGTCGTCGGCGGCCACCACCAGCACAGCCACGTCGGTGACCTTGGTGCCACGGGCACGCATGGCGGTGAACGCCTCGTGGCCCGGGGTGTCGAGGAAGGTGATACGGCGCTCTTCGCCGGCATGGGGAATCGTGACCTGATAGGCACCGATGTGCTGCGTGATCCCTCCGGCTTCACCAGCGGCGACGCGGGTTTTGCGGATGGCATCGAGCAGGCTGGTTTTGCCGTGGTCGACGTGGCCCATCACGGTGACCACCGGCGGCCGGCGGATCAGATGCAGGAGATCGCTCTCTTCGATCATGTCCACCGTCTTCTTGGCGGCTTCCTGGACGTCGTCTTCGAGCACGGGTACGCCGAACTCCTCGGACACCGTTTCGATCGTGGAGAGATCGAGGGTCTGGGTGACCGTGGCGATGATGCCCTTGAAGAAGAGCGACTTGATGATCTCGGAGCTCTCCACCCCAAGGCGGTCGGCGAGTTCCTGCACCGTGAGGTTGCCCTCCGGCACGATCAGCATTTCCGGCCGGGTGGCCTTGGCCTCGCGGGCGGCGCGCAGCTCCATGGCCCGGCGCCGCTGGCGCTGGCGGGTGGTTTCCTTCTTGCGCTTGCGCATTGCCACCACCGGCTTGGCGGCCGGGGCGCTCTGGCGTGCCCGTGGCTTGGCGGGGCGGGCCAGGCTGGCCTGCAGAACATGCGCCTCAAGTTCACCGGCAAAGCCGCCGGTTTCAGCCGTGAGCGCATCATCGTTGTCGCCGATGATGTGCACCTTCTGGCGCAACTTCTGCGGCGATTTGCTGCGCAGCGCTTCAAGCTTGGCGCTGTCGTCCCACTCCGGCCGCCGGGCCTTCCCGGCCGGCTGGGGCGTGCGGAAACCGGGGCGCCGAGGAGCAGCCGGTGGGGTGGCCGTAGGGCGCGGGGCGGTGTCTGTGGTACCGGTGGCCTCTCCCCGTTCGGGCCGGCGCGGTGGAGGCGCGGTGGGGCGAGTGCCGGGTTTCTGCAGCTGCATGAGCTCGCCGGGTGCCACCGGCTTGCGCATGCCCTGAGGCATGCCGCCAGCCCGGATCGGCGGGCCCGGTTTGCCGGGAGCACCAGGGCCGGCGGCATCGCGGCGGATCGGTTTGCCCACCAGTTCCAGGGGGCTGCGGGCCTGTACCGGGCGGGGGCTCGGGGCCGGCGTGCGCTGGGGGGCGCCCGCAGGGCGCTGGCTCAGGGCTGGCCGCCCTGAAGGCGGAGCCGGCCGGCTGCCGGGGCCGGGGGCCGGGGTGGGCGCAGCGGGGCGTGGTTGTGGTGGTGGTTGGCCGGGTCCCACCCGAGCGATCACCTGGGGTTTACCGCCGCCATCGCCACGGACGGGCGCGCTGGGTCGCTGGGGCGGAGCCGGACGACTGGAAGGGGCGTTGCCGCGGGGAACGGGCCGTGGGCTGGTGCTCGGCCGGGGGCTTGGTGCTGGTGCAGCGACGGGGCGCGGGCTGGTAAGCGCGCTGGCTGCCGGTGCCTCGGGTTTGCGCGCTGGCTGCGCGGGGGCCTTGCTCACTGGGGTGGCGGGACGCGCCGGTGGGGGAGCCACCGGCCGTGAGGGCGCTGGCTTGGCGGCAGCCGATGGGGCAGTAGCGGCTGCCGACGGGGCTGCTGCCGGTGGCCGTGAGGGGGCCGCTGTGCCCGTGGCCGGCGCGCGCGTGGGCAGCGGCCCACTGGGCCTGGCTGGCGGCGGCGTGGAGGGCTTCTGGGCGGCAGGTGGCGCCATAACCGGCTTCACTGGCGCTGCCGGTGCAGCGGCAGGGCGGGCGGGTTGGGCAACGATGACCGGAGGTCCTGCCGGCCGGGCCGGGGGCTTTTCTGGTGCGGCGGCGGGAGAGGCGGCCGCGGCGGCTGGCGACGTTGCCGGAGCCGCTTTTTTCACGGCCAGGATCGCTCTGCCGGGCTCCGCCATGGGCGCTGTCGTGGGCTTTGGGGCGGACATGGAGGGCGGCGTGGGTCGGGAGATGCCGCTGCCGTTGGGGCGGATCAGCTTCCGGATCCGGGCAGCTTCGTCATCGCTGATCGAGCTGCTGTGGCTGCGGGCGGCAATGGACAGCTTTTCGGCAGCGTCGAGCACGTCCTTGTTGTCCAGGCCCAGGTCCTTGGACAACTCATAGATTCTCACTTTGCCGCTGCTGGTCATTCAGGTCTCCGATCGGTCGGGGCCGCAGGTGCCGCCGGGCCCCACACGCGGTGCAGCCATCAATCATCTTGCCTCAGAGGCTGCGGCCGGAGCGCGCTTCAGCCGCGGTTCAAGCGCGGCATAGGTGGATTCCGCCACCGCGCAGCGCAGGGCGCGCTGTAGTCGCTTTCGCCGTTTCGCCTCGTCAAAGCAGGCGCGGGTGGGGCACAGGTAGGCCGAGCGGCCCATGCCCTCATCCAGGGCGATGCCGCCACCCGCCAGGCGGATGACCCGCAGGAACTGGCGCCGGTCGGCCAGCAGGCGGCAACTCACGCAACGCCGCAGGGTGGGTGAGGCCGCCATCGGGTGGCCCTCAGCCGTTGGGCTGCTCGGCAGCCGCATCGGGTTCGTCTTCGCTCTCCAGCACTGCAGCCGGTTCGGCTTCAGTCTCCAGCTCTGCAGCCGGTTCGGCGTCCGCTTCGGCTTCAGGTTCGGCGTCCAGCGCAGGCTCGGCTTCACCCTCATAGACAGCCTGCTCGTCTTCGCCTTGGAGGTCGAGCTCGTCTTCGGGCAGGGGGTAGAGCTCCCGAAGGCGTGCATCTTCTTCGGCGCGGTTGGCCTGCTCCACCGCCAGGCGGGCTTCTGCCTCGGCCTGCTGACGCTCGTCCTCCTCCCGCAGCGCGATCAGCTCGGCGGCGCGGGCGTCCTCGCTCACCTGGTCGTATTCAGCGGCGTTCTTGATGTCGATCTTCCAGCCGGTGAGGCGGGCGGCGAGGCGCACGTTCTGTCCTTCCCGACCGATCGCCAGGCTGAGCATGTCCTGGGGAACCAGCACGTGGGCGTGTTGTCCTTCCGGATCCACCAGCCGCACCATCTCGACCCGCGCCGGGCTGAGCGAATTGGCGATGTACTGGCCTGGATCGGGAGACCAGCGAATCACGTCGATCTTCTCGCCCCGCAGCTCGTTCACCACCTGCTGGATGCGGGAGCCGCGGGCACCGATGCAGGCCCCCACCGGGTCCACTTCGCGCTCCACGCTGTCCACCGCCACCTTGGTGCGTGGCCCCACGGCCCGCGACGGGGGATTGGCTTCCCGCGCCACCGCCACGATGCGCACGGAACCTTCCTGGATTTCCGGCACCTCGTTTTCAAAGAGGTACACCACCAGTCCGGCGTTCGCTCTGGACACGAACAGCTGGGGCCCCCGGCGCGCCACCTCGCTCACCTCCTTGAGGAACACCTTGAAGGTGGCGTTGGCGCGGTAGTTGTCGTTGGGCAGTTGGTCGCGGCGGGGCAGCTCCGCCTCTACCTCCGGCCTGCCCAGGCCGGAACTCACCGCCATGATCACCGACTGGCGCTCGAAGCGGATCACCCGCGCCGTGAGCACGGGATCCTCCAGATCCGCAAACTCCTCCTGGATCATGCGGCGCTGCTGGTCGCGCAGTTTCTGGGCCAGCACCTGCTTGGTGGTGGAGGCGGCCATGCGGCCGAAATCGTCCTTTTCGGGGGTGACGTCAAGCACCACGGTGTCACCGATCTGGGCGTCTTCCGCCACCTGCTGCACCTCGGCGAGGGCGATCTGGTGGTCTTCGCTCTCCACCTCCTCGACGATGATCTTGCTGGCGAGCACGCGGTAGCCCTCCTCCTCGAGATCGAGAGCCACGTCGAAATTGCTGAAGTAGTCCTCCTCAAATGGGTCTTCGCTGATGCCGAGGTAAAGGGTGCGGCGGTAGCGCTCGTAGCCCTTCAGCAGCGCCTCGCGCAGGGCCGCTTCCACCACCTGGGTGGGCAGCTTCTTCTCATCGCTGATGTCCTCGATCAGGTTCTGCAGACCGGGGAGAAGAACGAGCGCCATGGATTGGGAAGAGGGGTGGGAACGGAAATCGGGTCGGGGAGCGGCGCGCCGCTCAGGCCGAGAGCGGTGTCACTCGCTTGGCCGGGTGAGGCTGACGGCCAGCACGTCTTGGCGGGGAATCCGCTGCCGGCGGCCGCGGACATTCAGGTGCAGGAAGGCGTCGTCGCGTTCCAGCAACAGCCCGGCGCGGGTGCTTTCGGTTCCGTCGGAGTCGCGGAACCGCACCTCGATCGGGAAGCCTCGAAAGCTGTGGAAGTCACGGTCTTCCACCAGCGCGTCGCTGAGGCCTGGACTGCTGATTTCGAGAACATAGGCCTCGCTCAGCAGCGCTTCGGCCTCCATCGCCTCGCCCAGGGCACCGCTGAAGGCGGCGCAATCGTCGAGGGTCACATCGCCGCCATCGCCGGTGCGGAGCTGCACCAGAACGATGCAGGGGTGGCGATGGGTCTGGATCTGTGCATCCACCACGCGAAACCCGGTGGTGTCAGCCACCCGGCACGCGAGGGATTCCAGTGCGGGAAGAAGCGGGTGGGGCACCGGACCAGGTCAGGAGCAGTGGAGCGAGCCCGACCGGCTCCTGCAGAGAACTGCCCCTGACGCTGGAGCAAGCTCGTGCGCCTGGGTATGCCCGCCGGGCACCTCTGAATCCTAGAGGTCGGTGCTCCAGCCCCGCCCAGCGGCCAGGCGGCGCCTTACTCCGGCGTGCCCAGGCCGGCGTTCGGGGCGCCACCGAACAGGCCGAGGCTGGGGGCTTCGCCGTAAAAGTCGTCCACTCCCGCTTCACCACGCAGACCGGCGTCCTGGTTGATGCAGCGCTGCGGCTCTTTCACGTACTGGCAGACCCGCGCCCAGAGCTTGGTGCGGGTGCCGGGAGCGCCCTGGCTGAACAGCACCTGGTCGTTGCCACCGACCATTCCCTGGATCTCCACCTGACAAAGTGCACAGCGCACGCGGGTGCCTGGGGGGATCGAAGCCATGGCATGGCGGCGGTTGGAGGCAACTTAGGCTGCTACCTGCGGGCACGTGCCCCTCTGTTGCGACGTCGAAAAGGTCCCGTTGCCAGCAGTGCGCCTCCTTCAGCTCAGTGATCCCCATCTGCTGGCCGATCCGCAGGGCTGGCTGCATGGCTGTCAGCCCAACGCACTGTTGGCCGCCGCCCTGAAGCAGGCACTTCCGCCTGGCGCAGCGCCCTTCGATCTGCTGCTGATCAGCGGCGACCTCTGCCAGGACGAGTCGTGGGGCGGCTATGTGCGCTTGGGCCAGCTGCTGAGCGCCCGCGACTGGCCGGTGGCCCTGCTGCCCGGCAACCACGACCACCCGTCCCTGTTGCGGGCGGCCCTGGGCCGTCAGGCTGTGATCGCACCGGCCGCGATCGATCTCGGCGATTGGCGGCTGCTGTTGCTGGACACCCACCTGGCCGGCCGTGTCGATGGTGGGCTCGGCCCTGATCAGCTGCGCTGGCTGCAACAACAGCTGCTCGCGGCCGACCGCCCCCTGCTGGTGGCCCTGCACCATCCGCCGGTGCCGATCGGCCACAGCGTGATGGATGGGATCGCCCTGCAGCATCCCGCTGCTCTGCTCGATCTGCTGGCGGCCTGTCCGTGGCTCAGGGCGGTGACCTTCGGGCACATTCATCAGCACTGGCAGGGGGTGCTGCCCGGCCGTCCGGACGTGGTGCTGCTGGGCTGTCCCTCCACCCACCGTCAGTTCGAAGCCGTGCAGGCCTGTCCGCTGGGCCGTGCCGGCGATCCCGGCGGCCGCATCTGGGAGCTGGCCCCGGCCGGCCGCTGGCAGCAGCAGCTACGGCGCTGGCCTGCCGCCAGCGGGCGAAGCGTCACCCCCCTAGCGTCGTAGCCCTCAGCCCACGGGCCGTGCCCTTCGTCTCCAGCGTGTTCCGGACCCTGTTGCTGCGTCTGCTGGCCCTCCCGCTGGCAGTGCTGCTGATCACGGCGGGCCCGGGATCCGCCCGGGCCGTCGACACCCCATCGCTTGCGGCGCCATCGGCCACCCCTCCGGTCCCAGCCTCGGCGCTGGTGCCGCCCCACAGCTTCGTGTCCCAGGCCGCTAGGCGGGTGGGGGAATCGGTGGTGCGGATCGACACCGAGCGCAGCGTGGCGCGCCAGGCCTTCGACCCCGCCCTGCTGGATCCGTTGTTGCGGGATCTGTTCGGTGACCCTTCCAGCAGCAGCCGGGAGCGGGGTCAGGGCTCCGGCGTGGTGATCGACTCGTCTGGATTGGTGCTCACCAACGCCCATGTGGTCGATCGAGCCGATCTGGTTGAGGTCACCCTCGCCGATGGCCGTCAGTTGGACGGCCAGGTGGTGGGCGCCGACCCGGTCACCGACCTGGCGGTGGTGCGCATCGACGCCTCGCCCGATCTGGTCGCCGCTCCGCTTGGGGATTCCGAGGCCCTGGAGGTGGGTGACTGGGCGATCGCCCTGGGCAGCCCTTACGGCCTGGAGCGCACCGTCACGCTTGGCATTGTCAGCAGCTTGCACCGCAACATCACCAGCCTCGGTTTCGCCGACAAGCGCCTCGACCTGATCCAGACCGACGCCGCCATCAACCCTGGCAATTCCGGCGGCCCGCTGATCAATGCCAGCGGGGAGGTGATCGGCATCAACACCTTGGTGCGCTCAGGGCCTGGCGCGGGCCTGGGCTTTGCCATTCCGATCAACCTGGCCCGGCGGGTGTCCGACCAGTTGCGCACCGGCGGTGAGGTGGTGCATCCCTACCTGGGCCTGCAGTTGGTGCCACTCACCGCCCGCCGCGCCCGTGACAACAACCGCGATCCCGATGCGATCCTGCAGTTGCCGGAGCGCGATGGCGCCTTGGTGCAGCGCGTGCTGCCCGACAGCCCGGCTGAAACCGCCGGCTTGCGCCGCGGCGACCTGGTGGTGGCGGCGGCCGACCAGCCGGTACGCGATCCAGCCAGCCTGCTGGAGCAGGTGGAGGCCTCCAAGGTCGGTGAAACCCTGCCGCTGAAGGTGGTGCGAGGCGCCCGCGAACTGCAGCTCTCGATCCGCCCCGGCGCCCTGCCTCATCCCGCATGAATCAACCTGCGCCCTTGCTACGGTCGCTGCCTTTGGCGCGCGTTTGATGTCAGATCTGCAGGACCGCATGAAGCAGGCGGTGGCTGCTGCGGCCGTTGACCAGATCCGCGATGGCATGGTGCTGGGCTTGGGCTCGGGTTCCACTGCCGCCTTGATGATCAAGGCGCTGGGCGCCAAGCTCAGCGGTGGCGAGCTCACCGACATTGTGGGCGTGACCACCTCGTTTCAAGGCGAGGTGCTGGCCGCCGAGCTCGGCATTCCGCTGCAGAGCCTCAACGCGGTGGAACGGATCGATCTGGCGATCGATGGCGCCGATGAAGTCGACCCCAACTTCCAGTTGATCAAAGGGGGTGGTGCCTGCCACGTGCAGGAAAAGCTGGTGGCCCGCCGTGCCCAGCGGTTCGTGGTGGTGGTGGATTCCACCAAGCTGGTGGAGCGGCTCAACCTCGGCTTCCTCCTGCCTGTTGAGGTGCTGCCCGCCGCCTGGCGTCAGGTGAAATCGGAGCTGGAGGTGATTGGCGCGGAGGTGGAGCTGCGCATGGCCGTCCGCAAGGCCGGCCCGGTGGTGACCGACCAGGGCAATCTCGTGCTGGACCTGAAGTTCCCCGGTGGCATCGGCGATCCGGTTTCGCTGGAGCAGGAGATCAACAACATCCCCGGCGTGCTGGAAAACGGCCTGTTCGTCAACCTCGCCGATCAGGTCCTGGTCGGTCAGATCACCGACGGCGTGCCCGAGGTGAAGGACCTGCAGAAGCGCTGACCCAGTGGAAGTAGGGGCGTGAGCGGATGGTGGCGGATGTCAGTTGAGCCGGAGCCGCACCGATTCGGCGTGGCTGTGCAGGCCTTCGCTGTCCGCCAGGGCGATCACGGCGGGGCCGGTGGCTTCCAGGGCCTGGCGGTTGAACTGGATCAAGCTGGTGTGGCGCAGAAAGGTTTCCACGCTGAGGGCGCCGGCGAAGCGGGCCGTGCCTGAAGTGGGCAAGGTGTGGTTCGGCCCCGCCAGATAGTCGCCCACCGCCTCAGGGCTCCAGGGGCCGAGGAAGATCGCACCGGCGTGGCGGATGTGATCGGCCAGTGGCACAGGCCGCTCCACCAGCAGCTCGAGGTGTTCCGGGGCGAAGCGATCGCTGAGCCGCGCTGCTTCCTCCAGCGATGCGCAGATGCCGATCAGGCCCCAGTCGCGCAGGGCGGCGGCCGCCAACTCCGCTCGGGGGTGGTTGCGCAGCTGGGCTTCCAGCTCGTGCTGCACGGCCTTGCCCACGGCGGCACTGGTGGTGAGCAGGATCGCCGCTGCCATCGGATCGTGTTCCGCCTGCGCCAGCAGATCGGCCGCCACATGGGTGGGATTGGCGCTCTGGTCGGCGATCACCAGCACTTCGCTCGGGCCGGCAAGCGAATCGATCGCCACCCGGCCGTACACCGCCTTCTTCGCCAGGGTCACATAAAGGTTGCCGGGGCCGCTGATCACATCCACCCGCGGGATCGAATCCGTGCCGTAAGCAAGAGCGCCGATGGCCTGCGCCCCTCCGACGCGATAGATCTCGCGGATGCCGGCCAGGTGGGCCGCCGCCAGCACGATCGGCTTGGGCCAGCCGTCCGGACCCGGTGGGGTCACCATCACCAGGCGCTGGACCCCGGCCACCGTGGCGGGCACCGCATTCATCAGCACGGTGCTGGGGTAGGAGGCCCGGCCGCCGGGCACGTACAGCCCGGCCCGATCCACCGGGCTCCAGCGCCGGCCCAGGCGCTCGCCATGCACGCCGCTGACGCTGATGTCGCGGGGTAGCTGGCGCTGGTGGAAATCAAGGATGCGGCGATGGGCCAGCTCCAGGGCGCTGCGCAGGTCTGAGGGGCAGGTGCGCCAGGCTTCGGCGAGCGTTTCGGCGGGAATACGCAGGGGGTCGGGTCGCACGCCATCGAAGCGTTCCGTGAGATCCAGCAGCGCTTTGTCGCCTTCCAGGCGCACCCGTTCGAGGATCGCCTCCACCTGGTGCGCCGCCTCGCTCATCTCGGCGCCGCCGGTGCGTTGGGCGATCGCCTCGAGCCGGTTGCCGATCGCCTCCGGCTCCTGGAGCACCTGCATCGCCAGAGCTGCTGGTGCGTTGGTCACCGAGGGCCTCGCGCGTGTCTGTTCAAGTTAGGTCCCCGCCTCTGGGCAAGCCGGCAGGGTTGAAGGTAGGATCAGCGACTGCCGATTCAGCGCCGAACCCGCCTGTGGCCAATAACAAATCCTCGAAGAAGCGCATCCTGGTTGCCGAGCGCAACTGGCTGAACAACCGCTCCTACAAATCGGCCGTGCGCACGCTCATGAAGCGTTGCCTCACTGCCGTCTCCAGCTACGAGCAAAAGCCTGGCGATGAGGCCAAGGAAGCCGTTCGCAGCACCATGAATGCGGCCTTCAGCAAGATCGACAAAGCGGTCAAGCGCGGCGTCCTGCACCGCAACACCGGCGCCAACCAGAAGTCCCGGCTGAGTCACGCCGTGAAGCAGGCGATTGAACCGGCGACCGCTACCAAGGTCTGAATCGTCTACCGCGATCTGCGTCCTTGATCCACAGGTGCAGATCACTCCTTGAGTAGGTGCAGATCTCTGCTTGAGCCTGCAAGCCATCCAGTTGGTGGAGCTGTCCTGCTGGTACCAACCCCCAGTTGGTGCTATCTCCCTCTCGACACTCCCTCCTCGTCTCGGCGCTGCTCTGCCCACGCCCTGAGCTGTGCACCTCGCAGAAAACTGCTCACGCTGTTTCTTCGTCCACGCCTCCTGTCTCGTCTACGCCGCCGCCCTTCCACGCCGCCGTCATGACAGGCCAGCCCGCTCCAGCACTAATCGACAGCCACTGCCATCTGGTGTTTCGCAACTTCGAGGATGATCTCGAGGAGGTGATCCAGCGCTGGCGCCAAGCCGGGGTGGTTTCCCTGCTGCATGCGTGCGTCGAACCCGCCGAAATTCCGGCGATTCGCGCCCTCGCCGACCGCATCCCGGAGCTCCGCTATTCGGTGGGCGTTCATCCGCTCGACACCGAGCACTGGCAGGACGACACCCCTGCGGTGCTGCGCGCGGCGGCCTTGGCCGATGGGCGCGTGGTGGCGATCGGGGAGCTGGGGCTTGACGCCTTCCGCGCCACCAACCTTCAGGGCCAGCTCGACGTTCTGCGTCCACAGCTGGATCTGGCTGTGGAGCTGGATCTACCGGTGATCATCCACTGCCGCGATGCGGCCGAACCGATGCTGGCGGAGCTGCGAGCCCGGCGGCGTGATGGCCGCTGCCCCCGCGGGGTGATGCACTGCTGGGGCGGCACTCCAGAAGAAATGCAGGGGTTTCTGGAGCTGGGGCTGCTGATCAGCTTCAGCGGCACCGTCACCTTCGCCAAAGCCGAAGCCACCCACGCCTGCGCCCGCCAGGTGCCCTCCGATCGCTATCTGGTGGAAACCGATTGCCCCTTTCTGGCACCGGTACCCCGTCGGGGCAAGCGCAACGAGCCTGCTTTCGTGGCCTCCGTGGCTGAGCGAATGGCTGTGTTACGCGGTGAATCCCTCTCAGATGTGGCGGCTTGCAGCACCGCCAATGCGGTAGGCCTGTTTCGCCTTCCTGTGGCATCCATTCCCCAATGTGTATGATGTTTTATTGGTCTGGCAGCGCGAGCGCTCCATTGTCGACGTCAGCAGTCTTGAACCGAGCTCCATAAGCCGGATTCCGGCAGGGCCGCTCCCTCCGGCTCCGCCCGCCTGAGCCGCTTTTCACCAGCGCGCAGGCCCGTTCTCCCTTGGAGCCGCCAAGGCTTCCTTCAAGCCGCTGACGCCGCCGTTCCAGGTCCCCCCTTCCCTTCCGTACTGCAGGTCCCCGCATGAGCAGCGCGATCCAGGTCGCCAAGACCGCCACTTACCTGCCCGATCTCGTGGAGGTACAGAGGGCGAGCTTCAAATGGTTCCTGGAGAAAGGGCTGATCGAGGAGCTCGACAGCTTTTCCCCGATCACCGACTACACGGGCAAGCTGGAGCTGCATTTCGTCGGCGATCAATACCGGCTCAAGCGCCCCCGCCACGACGTGGAAGACGCCAAGCGTCGGGACGCCACGTTTGCCTCGCAGATGTACGTCACCTGCCGGCTGGTCAACAAGGAAACCGGCGAGATCAAGGAGCAGGAGGTCTTTATTGGCGAGCTCCCGCTGATGACCGAACGCGGCACGTTCATCATCAACGGCGCTGAGCGCGTGATCGTCAACCAGATCGTGCGCAGCCCCGGTGTCTACTTCAAGGAAGAGCCCGACCCCAAGACCGGCCGCAAGACCTACAACGCCAGCGTCATCCCCAACCGCGGTGCCTGGCTGAAGTTTGAAACCGATAAGAACGAGCTGATGCACGTCCGGGTCGACAAGACCCGCAAGATCAACGCGCACGTGCTGATGCGGGCCATGGGCCTGTCGGATGTCGACGTGCTCGACAAGCTGCGGCACCCCGACTACTACCGCAAGACGATCGAAACGGCCACCAATGTCGAGCTGATCACCTCCCAGGATCAGGCCCTGCTGGAGCTCTACAAGAAGCTTCGTCCGGGCGAACCCCCGTCGGTGAGCGGCGGTCAGCAGCTGCTGGATTCACGCTTCTTCGATGCCAAGCGCTACGACCTTGGCCGCGTGGGCCGCTACAAGATCAACAAGAAGCTGCGCCTCACGGTTCCCGACGAAACCCGGGTGCTCACCAAGGAGGAGCTGCTCTCCACCCTCGATTATCTGATCGGCCTGCAGCTCGGCCAGCCCGGCTACGAAGTCGACGACATCGATCACCTCGGCAACCGCCGTGTGCGCTCGGTGGGCGAACTGCTTCAGAACCAGGTGCGCGTGGGCCTCAACCGGCTCGAGCGGATCATCAAAGAGCGCATGACCGTCGGCGAAACCGAGTCGCTCACCCCGGCCCAGCTGGTGAACCCCAAGCCCCTGGTGGCGGCGATCAAGGAGTTCTTCGGCTCCAGCCAGCTCAGCCAGTTCATGGACCAGACCAACCCTCTGGCCGAGCTCACCCACAAGCGCCGCATCAGTGCCCTTGGCCCCGGTGGCCTCACGCGTGAGCGGGCCGGCTTCGCCGTGCGTGATATTCACCCCTCCCACTACGGCCGCATCTGCCCGATCGAAACACCGGAAGGGCCGAATGCCGGCTTGATCGGTTCGCTCGCCACCCATGCCCGGGTGAACGAATACGGCTTCATCGAAACCCCCTTCTGGCGTGTCCAAGACGGCATCGTCCTCAAGCAGGGCGACCCGATCTATCTCTCCGCCGACCTCGAAGACGAGTGCCGCGTGGCTCCAGGCGACGTGGCCACCGATGCCGAGGGCCGCATCCAGGCCGAGCTGATTCCGGTCCGCTACCGCCAGGACTTCGAGACTGTTCCCCCCGCCCAGGTGGACTACGTCCAGCTGTCGCCGGTGCAGGTGATCTCGGTGGCCACCTCCTTGATCCCCTTCCTCGAGCACGACGACGCCAACCGGGCCCTGATGGGCTCGAACATGCAGCGCCAGGCGGTGCCCCTGCTCCGGCCCGAGCGGCCGCTGGTGGGCACGGGCCTGGAAACCCAGGTGGCTCGCGACTCTGGCATGGTGCCGATCACCCGTGTCAACGGTGTGGTCACCTTTGTGGATGCCACGGCCATCGTGATTCGCGATGTCGACGGCGTTGACCATCCCCATCTGCTGCAGAAGTATCAGCGCTCCAACCAGGACACCTGCTTGAACCAGCGGCCGATCGTCAAGCAGGGCGATGCGGTGATCGCCGGTCAGGTGCTGGCCAATGGATCCGCCTGCGAGGGCGGTGAGATCGCCTTGGGCCAGAACGTTCTGATCGCCTACATGCCCTGGGAGGGCTACAACTACGAAGACGCCATCCTGGTGAGCGAGCGGCTCGTGCAGGACGACCTCTACACCTCGGTGCATATCGAGAAGTATGAGATCGAGGCCCGCCAGACCAAGCTTGGGCCTGAGGAGATCACTCGGGAAATCCCGAACGTGGCGGAAGAAAGCCTCGGCAGCCTCGATGAGATGGGCATCATCCGCATCGGCGCGTATGTCGAATCGGGCGACATCCTCGTGGGCAAGGTGACACCCAAAGGCGAATCCGATCAACCGCCGGAGGAGAAGCTGCTACGCGCGATCTTCGGCGAGAAAGCCCGCGACGTGCGCGACAACTCTCTGCGGGTGCCCAACACCGAACGGGGCCGCGTGGTGGATGTGCGCATCTACACCCGCGAGCAGGGCGATGAGCTGCCGCCGGGCGCAAACATGGTGGTGCGCGTCTATGTGGCGCAGCGCCGCAAGATCCAGGTGGGCGACAAGATGGCCGGCCGCCACGGCAACAAGG
>ERZ888423.1795-NODE-1795-length-17446-cov-28.866885_pt1 | contig 17446 bp, 19 predicted proteins | sample MGYA00520523_ERZ888423 | MGnify/ENA primary metagenome ERZ888423 (study PRJEB32303, sample SAMEA104408611) | aquatic metagenome | biome: Brackish water; feature: Pelagic; material: water | place: Baltic Sea | collected 2014-06-08T10:24:00 | depth 30,27 m ...
ATTTTTTAATAAATAGCATTAATTTATGTATTTAAGTAATTGATTTATATTAATTTTTTCTTTCCTAAGTAATTTTATTTTTCTTACAATTCCGCCAGCTGCAGAGTATCCTCCTATCTGACCATCCGATCTAATTACTCTATGACAGGGTATTTTTGGTGGATTTGGGTTCTTTGCAACTGCATTTGCTACAGCCCTTGCAGATTTTGGCTTTCCCAATGCTTTTGCTACCTGCAAATAAGTTCTAACCTTGCCCGTTGGTATCTTCGTCAAGTAATTCCACACCTTTATCTGAAATTTTGTTCCCTTTGTAGGCATTATGACAAAAAAATCTCTATTTTGTCTCCGTCCCTTAATGTTTTCAACTTAATAAGGTCATTTTTATCGATAGCATCTGCCCATGTATTGCATTTAGTGACCAGCCTAATTTCGCTGCCTTTGCTTGCTGGGGTAGGTCCAAAACCAATGGCAACAGAGCTACCCTGGGTCCAAAATGCAATTTCTCCAAGATTGAAGACGTCCTTAGAATCTTTTTCTAACTCTATGCTTGATTTTTTAATTTCAAAGTAAATTTCATCTCCCCATGTATTTATTGATGATTTTATCGGGAGCATTTTTATTATTTTATTTGCAGTTTTTGTATTTCTTGCTTTGCACCTAATTACAAGGCTTTTACATCTAAATTCAAAATTCATATTTTAACAATTTATGCTATTGACATCTATTTTAAAGAGTTATATTACTTCCGATAATTAATGGTTATCGGAAATGAATGAATTAGTTAATAAATTGCAAGATCTAGAAAAAGAAACGCTTCTTAACTTGGGAAGCTCAAAGTCAATCAATACGCTGCGTGCTTACAGATCTGATTTTTTTGATTTTGAAAAATTTTGCTCAAAATACAGCTTCAAATCATTACCATCCGATCCAAAAATTGTTAGCCTTTACCTTACTGATTTAAGCAAAAATAACAAATTTAGCACTCTAAAAAGGAGGTTAGCTTCAATTAGTGTAATTCACAAAATAAAAGGCTTTCATATCGATATCAAGCATCCTATTATAAGGGAAAATTTAATCGGGATAAAGAGAAAAATAGGATCATATCAAAAAGGAAAAAAACCAATTTTAATCAATGATTTATATAAAGTAATTGATTTAATTGATGTAAATAAAGTAAATAAATACTTACTATCATTAAGAGACAAAACCATACTGCTATTGGGATTTGCTGGAGGATTCCGGAGGTCAGAATTGGTAAGTTTAGAAAAATCTGACTTGGAGTTTGTTTCTGAAGGGGTAAAGATAACACTCAGAAAGTCAAAAAACGACCAGTACGGTCAGGGGCTAATAAAAGGTATACCTTACTTTAAAAACACCAAATACTGCCCTGTAATAACAGTTCAGGACTGGTTGTCATCCTCGGATAAGATTGGTGAGAAAAGGCTGTTCCCCTACTCTGACAAAACGGTAGCTTTAATAGTCAAGAAATACCTTGGCCTAATAGGCTTGGATAACAGTCAATACTCCGCCCACAGTTTAAGGTCTGGTTTTGCAACGTCTACAGCAGCTTCAGGAGCAGATGAAAGAAGTATAATGGCTATGACAGGTCACAAATCAACTGAAATGGTAAGAAGATACATTAAAGAAGCAAACTTGTTTAAAAACAACGCTCTCAACAAACTAAATACTTAACAAAACTAATCGACCCAATAAAATTTATTTTTATTAGAGAGACCTGTTTTTGATAGCATGAAAGAACAGATGTTTTCTGTGTTAAAAAATTTATGATATTTCTTATGGGCATTTTTTGCATACCTTCTGGCTAAATGATCATTTTCTTTAAAAAAATTTATTTTTTTTACAAGATCACTTTTGCCATCAAAAAAAACTATCTCTTTATTGGTAAAAAATTTCATATAATTGGTTTTCTTATCAACAAAAGTTAACAACCCATTGCCGACTAAAGTAGCTATTCTATCGCTAGAATAAAGATTTTGCGACACGCCCCTACTAATATTAAGGCCCATCCTAGAGTTGTTGATGTAATGACCGAAATCTATACCCCATTTAGGAGAGTGAAAATCAGAAGAAATAAAATATTTTTTTAAAAAGGGGAGATTCTTGTGGAGGTGGGTTATTAAAAAGTCTCTTTCATCAATTTTTCCAGTTTTCAATCCCCCTCTGTGTTGACCGTGGCTTAGTGCAAAAAATAGATCGTAGGGCAACTTCTCTTTGAGAAAATTTGTACTCGTTTCAATCGAGCTATCAACTGGATTTGGAATAAAGTGAATATTTTTTTTAAACTTTAAAAGCGATTTGCTTGGAAACGAAGTAACAAAAATATGATCCACCATATCTATATTGTTAAGTAATATTTTTTTATTTTTTTGTAAAAATTCAGGTGATAATGAATCTATATACCAGCGTATAACTTTAATTCCAGGTTTTAAACGTTTAGCTTCTTGCAATACATGCCTGGAAATTTTATCTGTATGACCAATTACAATTAAATCTGGTGATAAATTTTTACAAATATTTAAAATTTTCGCATTTAATTTTGCCACTCCGTTAATCAAACTATTTCTTATAAAAGCTTTGTCGTCCAAGACTTGAACAAAGTGTCCAAGTCTAATGAAGCCATTGTTGATCTTGTTGCTGGTAGCATAAAAAAGATTCCCGTCTGAATTTTCGTTAAAACTAGCTATGTGAAGAATTTTTAGGCTATTTAATTTTTCTATTTTTTTGTCACCAGATAATATTTCAGTTCTAATTTTGTCGAGTTCTTTTGTTTTTGCTGCAAGATCCTGAGTAAAGTTTTTAAATGTTTTTTTTTGCAATTTGAGTAATTTTTTAGGATTCTTTTTCAAAAATAAAATTTTTTTAAGGAGCTCCTCGGACGTATTTTTTGGTAAAATTGAAAATTTATCAGCCAAAGTTTCTGTTAAGCCACCCATGTTTGAGACGATTGGAAAACAGCCTCTGCTTGCAGATTCTATCGGCAATCGGCCAAGGGGCTCATCCCAAACTGAGTTGGCAACTGAGATTTTAGATTTGCTAAGTAATTTTAAAACATCGCTATTAGAGATTTCACCAAGCTCAACTATATTACTGTTTTTATCTATTAGCCTTCTAGATTCGGAGCCAACGACGATGGCTTTCCAGTTTTTATTTTGAGAAATAAATTTTGAAGCAGCTTTAGTAAACAAATGGTATCCTTTGCTTTGATTTAACTTACCTACAAACAGTATTATATTTTCTTTATTTGGTGGAAAATTTTTAATCTTATTAACCCCTGGATGAAAAACACAAAAATTATCTGTTTTTGAAATTTTTAATCCTTTGAAAAATTGATCTTTTATCCAGTGGCTTAAAAACACTATTTTATCACAGTTTTTGTAAATATTTTTTTTTTCGTTAACAGAAGATGAGCCCAGTAAATCATGGGGATTGTTGTGAAAAAAAAGAATAAATTTTTTTAAGGGAAATTTTTTTTTAAGTTTAAGAAAGTATTTTGGTCGATTATGCAATTCAATGATTTTTGTGTTTTTGTCCAATTTGTTAATAAACGAATTTACATAAGACCTGTTTCTGAAAGCAAAACTGTTGCTATTAACTGGTATGAATTGATTCTTATCTAGTGAAGAATTGATTTTTGTACCATAAATTTTTATGTTTTTTTTAAAAATAGATCTAGACAGATGTGTGCTTACAAGTATAGAGACTGCCCCCGCTCCTACTATGCTGTAATTTTCTTTTAAGGGCAGTAAAATTGCAATTTTCATAATTTAAATATTAAATGCTTTAAAAAAATTAGAGGATGTTTTTTCTCCAACTTCGTCAATATTAATTTTTTTTAGTTCTGCAATTTTTTGAGCAACATAGACAACATTCTCTGGAGAATTTTTTTTACCCCTAAAGGGTTGTGGAGATAAATATGGAGAATCGGTCTCGATCAACATGTTATCTAAAGGAACATATTTAACTACGTCTTGTAAATCAAGAGTATTTTTAAAAGTAACAATCCCACTGAAGGATATATAACAACCCAGATTTAATAATGCTTTTGCAAATGACAGGCTGCCTGTAAAGCAGTGAATTAAAAATCTTATATTTTTACTACTTGTGTGACTTTTTATAATGCTTAAAGTCTCGTCATCGGAATCTCTAGTGTGAACAATGACGGTGGAATTGTCTTCTTTTGCATAGTGTATGTGAGTTTCAAATAAATCAATTTGTCTTTTTTTATGCTCTTGGGAGTGGAAGAAATCCAATCCTGTTTCTCCATACCCAATATTTTTATTATTAGAATTGTATAATGACCTGATTTCAATATCCCTGTCTACCTCAATGTGAGATTCGCAAGGGTGGATTCCAATTGACGAATAAATATTTTCATATTTATTTGAAATTTCGCTACATTCTGTTGAGGATTTTATATTAGTACCGATTGCCAAAAGGTTTGTAACCTTTGCTTCTTTGCATTTTTGCAAAACTTCTGGAAGATTACTACTTAATGGTTCGTAAGTTAGATGACAGTGAGAATCTACAAACATTAGATGTGCTTTTTAAACAACAGGCCTGGCATTGTTAATTTAGTATTACTATCAAGATTTTGGTCAATAAGCTGCAAGGATATATTTTCAGGAGGTATTCCCAAGCAGGATAGAAAATTCTCAGATTTTTCTGGCATAATTGGGTGCAACAATATGAAAATATTTTTCAAAGCATTGAGAGCAACATAAAGTATAGATCCCACTCTATCATCGTAATTTTTAACCTTTACCCAAGGCTCCTCATCATTGACATACTTATTAATTTTAGACGAATAAGAAATAATTTCTCTAACATAATTGTGTATCTCTAGATTTTCCATCGTAGTTTTTAAATTGTTCATGGGAATAAATAAAAAATCAGAATCTTCTTTTAACAATTTAACATCAGGAACTTTGCTTGAAAAATGCTTGTTTATTAAAGTAAAAATTCGCTGGCTTAAATTACCTACATTATTTGCGAGGTCACTATTTATACAATTTTTCAAGTTATCAATGTTGATTTTTCCATCTAGTCCGTAGATAACTTCTTTCATTAGGTAATACCTAATTTCATCCAAACCAAATTCATCTATAATTTCAATGGGGTCTAAAATGTTTCCTTTAGATTTGGACATTTTTTCATCTCCAGAAAGAATCCATCCGTGACCAAAAATTTTTTTTGGCAAAGGAATTTCTGCAGCCATTAAAAAAGCTGGCCAGTAAACCGCATGAAATCTCAAAATATCTTTGCCAATTATATGAATATCAGCAGGCCAGAATGATTTTTCACCAAAGAAATTGGAAGCGGTTACATAATTGGTTAAGGCATCTAACCATACATACATAATATGCTTGTCGCTTCCAGGCACGGGAATTCCCCAATCAAAAGAGGTTCTAGATATTGAAAGATCTTTCAAACCACTTTTTACAAAACTAATAACTTCATTTTTTCTAGAAGCTGGCTGTATAAAATCAGGGTTTTTTTGATAAAAATTTAGTAATAAATCTTGAAATTCAGACAGTTTAAAAAAAAAGGACTCTTCCTCCACCCACTCAACAACACTTCCTGTTGCTGAACAAATCTTTTTATTTTCCACTGATTCAACTTCATCTTTTGAATAAAAAGCTTCATCAGAAACAGAATACCAGCCGCTGTACTTAGAGAGATAAATTTTATTATTTTCTTCTAAAATTTTCCATAATCTCTGAACTGTTTCGGAGTGCCTTTTTTCAGTTGTTCTTATAAAATCGGTATTGCTTAAATTTAATTTTTTAGTCAAATCAAAAAAAACTTTTGATATCTTGTCACAAAACTCTATTGGGCTTAAATTTTCTTTAATAGCAGATTTTTGAATTTTTTGACCATGCTCATCAGTTCCAGTTAAAAATTTGACATCAAAACCATCTAATCTTTTAAATCTAGCAATAACATCTGCTGAAATGCTAGAGTAAGCATGACCCATGTGTGGCTTTGCTGATGGATAGTATATTGGTGTTGTTATATAAAAACTTTTTTTCAATTAAGCTACCTTTTTTAAAATTTTTACTGCCGCATTTAAGTCGGCATTGAACTTTAGTGAATCACTAACATTTCTAACAAACAAACTATAAAAGTAATTGCTTTTTTCATAATTGTAATTAAATTTCTTGAAGAAAAAATTTTTAGCAAATTCAACGCCATAAGTAAGTGAGTTATGAATTTTGTTTTTCTTAAAATCTTCTAAGCAGTAACTAATTAAATCGATTGATTGCAAAGACTCAATGGCGTGATCCTTTAAATACAAAATTCTATTTATTTTTGAGCCGGGAGTATCAAACTCATTAAAAATATCAAAATTGCTAAATTCCTGCAGATCAAAATCTGCTAGAAGTTTTTTGAAAACTAATTCCAATTCTAATTTTGAGATTCTTATATTTAATTTAAAGCATCTGGATAATATTGTGCTGCCAACCAAGCCGTCTGAATTCTTAACTAAGAAAAAATAAGTATTTTCTGGTGGTTTTTCCAGTATTTTCAACAAAGCATTAGATGCATTTGAATTAAGATCCTCTGCATTTAATATCAAAACAAATCTGGCTTTTCCCAAGAAGCTCTCGTAAGAACAAGAGGAAATAACATCTCTTATTTGGTCTATTGTAATAAGTGAAGATTTTTCACTTTTTTGAATAACTTTAATATTGTCATAATGATTATTTAATATTTTTTCAAACAAATCATGATTTTCTATACAAAAATTTTCTAAATAGTTTTTTTTATTTTCTAGTGCTTCTGTGTAAGCTAAAAAATGAAGTAAAAAAGTTCTTTTACCAATTCCTTTTTCTCCAGAAAATAGAATGGAGCTGGGTAACTTTTTATTTAAAAATAAACTGTTTATAAAATTAAAATACTCGCTGTATGAATAGAGAGATCTATTGGTTCTGTTCATGTTCTAGATTTGCTTTAATTCTTTTAACAAGATTTCCACGTAAAATTTTTGCAGATAGTTTTAGTGAGTAGTAAAAAGCAAGAGCATCAGCACCCCCGTGGCTTTTAATAACAGGACTGTTTAACCCAAGAAAAATTCCTCCATTATACTTTCTTGGATCTAGGCTGTTTTTAATTTTTTTAAAAATAAAAAAACTGATCAAATAACAAAACTTTCCAAATAACGAACCTGAAAAAATTTTTTTTATTTCTTTTGTAATAAAATTGACAGTTCCCTCAGCTGTTTTTAGAGCTATATTTCCAGAAAACCCATCAGTAATAACAACATCAACATCTCCATTTTTAATCTCGTTTCCTTCTAAATATCCATGAAATAAGAAATTATTTTTTTGCTCAGACAGCTTGTTAAAAGAACTCTTTAACTCTTCATGACCCTTGATCTCTTCAGATCCAACATTCAACAATCCAACTACAGGCTCTAATTTATCGAATATAACCTTATAAAGTTCAGAACCAATTTTTGAAAATTCTATATAATTTTTTTCATTAAATTCAATATTTGCTCCAAGATCTAAAACAATACTTGTTCCCTTAAGATTTGGCCAAAGACCAGCTATTGCTGGCTTGTCTATTCCGTCCATCATTTTAATTAACAACTTAGATATCACAAGCAATGCTCCAGTATTACCTGATGATATAATCAAATGAGACTCGTTGTTCTTAACGCTATCGATAGCTCGCCACATGCTACTATCTTTTCCAATTTTAATTGCGTCACGAACTGAATTCTTGTCTTCTATTTTTGTCTCACAATTAAAAATTTTAAAATTATTTGGGTTGATATGCTTGAATTTTCTCAATGATTTTTTGACAAGATCTTCTTTTCCATAAATATTAAAAAAAATATTCTTATCTTCCTGTAAGAAAAGATCTATCCCATGGATAACTTTATCGGGAGAATCGTCACCACCCATTGCATCGACAGCAATGATGTAATCAATGCTAGTCATGTTATTTAATGCTATGATTTTGGTTTAAAGATTTGTTTACCGTTATACATGCCAGTTTTAGAATCAACATGATGCGAAAGTCTAAATTCTCCGCTTTTTTTATCTTCAATGACATTCTTGAATTCTGCTGCTCTATGAGACCTTCTCATTTTTTTTCTTGATACCGAGGTTTTTCTTTTTGGAACAGCCATTTTTTTTTAAAATATGTTAATTTTGATTGTTATTATCAATATTTCTTCGCAAATCAATATAATAATAGTCAAAAATAGGAATATATGAATATTTGCACTAATCTTTTGATATAAGGATAGCTAATTTATGAAAAAAAAATTAATTCCAGCTCTATTCTGCATTGGTCTATTCTTTTTTTCTTGCTCCTTAACTCCAAACATTAAGCTAGGTGGGGTGGCTGATTTAGACAAAAAACAAGAAGTGCTATCAATTGGAACAACTAACAAAAACGACACAATTAACTATCTGGGAGAAACGATTTTAAAAGAATATCCTGAAGAAAATAATTGGGCTTATATTGAAACTGAAGAACTTAAAAATATTTTTGGACGAAATAAATTAATAAAAAACAATGTCTTACTACTTCAGTTTGATAGCAAAGGTATTCTTTCAAAAAAGAATATGCTGACCATCAATGATCTTAAAAAATTAGATTTGGATCAGACAATAACAACTTCTCAAGCTATTAATGCCTCTTTCTCTAAAAAGTTGTTTTCAAGCATGAGAAAGAGACTTAATAATAGATCTCAATAAATATTTAAATCTAGCCAGCAATCATTGCCAATAATAATAAAGCAACAATATTTGTTATTTTGATCATTGGGTTAATGGCAGGACCCGCAGTGTCTTTGTAGGGATCTCCAACAGTATCACCAGTAACAGCAGCTTTGTGAGCTTCTGAACCTTTTCCACCAAAATGACCGTCTTCAATATATTTTTTTGCATTATCCCAAGCTCCGCCACCAGCAGTCATTGAAATCGCTAAAAATAAACCAGTAACGATAACTCCTAAAAGCATTGCGCCAAGAGCTGAAAGAGCAGCAACTTGTCCGGCAAATGACAATACAACATAGTACAATACTATCGGCGAAAGAACTGGAAGCATTGAAGGCACAATCATTTCTTTAATCGCAGTTTTAGTTAAAATATCTACACACTGTCTGTAATCAGGTTTTTGAGTTCCCTTCATAATTCCAGGCATTTTTTTAAACTGTCGTCTAACTTCAACAACAACAGCACCGCCTGCTCTACCAACAGCTTGCATTCCCATTGAGGCAAACAAGTATGGCAACAAACCGCCAATCAGAAGTCCAACAACAACATAAGGATTTGAAAGATCAAAAGTAACAACAACTCCTTTTAATGAAGATCCAGCTTGTGCTGAAAAATACTTAATGTCTTCAGTGTAAGCTGCAAATAAAACTAAAGCACCCAGACCTGCAGAACCAATTGCATAACCTTTAGTAACTGCTTTCGTTGTATTTCCAACCGCATCTAAAGCATCTGTAGTTTTTCTAACGCTTTTTGGTAATTTGGACATTTCAGCAATACCACCGGCATTATCTGTAACTGGTCCGTAAGCATCTAAAGCAACAACCATTCCTGTTAAAGCTAACATCGTAGTTACTGCAATAGCGATTCCATAAAGACCCGCAATTAAATTTGTAGAAACAATACCAACAACAATAATTAAAGCAGGTATCGCTGTAGCTTCCATAGAAACAGCAAGTCCTTGAATAACATTTGTTCCATGTCCTGTTGTAGAAGCTTTTGCTACTGACTGAACTGGTCTGTAGTTAGTTCCCGTATAGTACTCAGTAATCCAAATAAGAAGACCTGTGATTACCAATCCAATAGCTCCACAAATATACAAGCTCATTCCAGTAAAATTCAATCCTTTTAATGAATAAGCTTTATTTAATCCAATTACATAATCAGTAACTGGGTAAAGAACGATTAAAGACAAAACAGCAGAAACAAGAAAACCTTTGTACAAGGCTCCCATAATATTTTTCTTTTTTCCCAATTTTACAAAAAAAGTTCCAACAATTGAAGTTAATAGACAAGCTCCACCAATACTTAGTGGATAAATCATCATGCCCATATCACCTTGAAAAAATATAGAAGACAAAACCATAGTAGCAACAATAGTTACTGCGTAAGTTTCAAATAAATCTGCTGCCATACCAGCACAATCACCCACGTTATCACCAACGTTATCTGCGATAACCGCTGGGTTTCTAGGATCGTCCTCAGGAATTCCAGCTTCAACTTTTCCAACCAAATCAGCTCCAACATCAGCACCTTTAGTAAAGATACCTCCGCCCAATCTAGCAAAAATAGATATTAAAGAAGCTCCAAATCCTAATGCAACAAGAGCATTAACCACTTCTCTTTCTTCAACTTTGAATTTAAGTAAAAAATAATAATAAACCGCAATAGCCAAAAGAGCTAAACCAGCAACCAACATTCCAGTAACTGCTCCAGATTTAAATGCTATATTAAGACCTTGAGCCAAACCTTTTCTTGAAGCTTCAGCTGTCCTTACGTTAGCTTGAACAGAAATCAACATTCCCACGTAACCAGCGATACCAGAAAGGGTAGCTCCAATTAAATAACCTAATCCAACCCATTCATTAAATAAAAAATAAATTAAAATCAAAACAGCAAAACCAACCATCGCAATAGTTTTGTACTGTCTATCTAAATATGCTTTTGCTCCAATTTGAATTGCAGCAGCAATTTCTTGCATTTTTGCATTTCCAGGGCTTGCACTTAAAATTTGTTTACTTGCGATAAAACCATAAAGTACTGAGATAACACCACAACCAATAACAAGGTTTAAAATTAAACTTGGACTTAACATATTTTGATTCCTTTATTTTGTTGATTTCGAAAAAAAGCATACATGCCAAAATTGTTAAGCAAAATCAACAAAAAATTAACAAATTTAATGAGGTTGTGATTTAAAATTTATCGAGATTTGCTTTTAAAAACAGAGTCTAAAACCGCATTTACCAAGCCTTTTTGACCTGACTCATAATACATTTCTGTAACCGCTAAATATTCATCTATCACAACCTTAAAGGGAACTTTTGGCAAGTACTCAATCTCAAAAATAGCTGCTTTTAGAATGATTTTTAGAATCATGTCTAAATTTTTAAAACTGACTTTTTCCGACAAGTTTTTGGAGAGAATTTCATCAAGTTCTTTTTCCTTATCAAAAAAACCATTAAAAACTTTTTTTATAATTCTAATGTAAGAACTTTTTGGAAATGAAATTGGATGTTGAGAGTCGCTAATTCTCTCATAAATCTTTTGGACCACAACAAGTCGAGAGCTACCCTTCATCTAGATATGCCTCAACAATGAGACAACCGCTTCAGCTGCTTCTGTGCCTTTATTTTTGGCTTTAGATTTTGAACTTCGCTCTACTGCCTGCTTATAATTTAGAGATGTTATAATTCCATTGGTAACAGGGATTCCAGATCTTACTGACAAATCTAGCAACGAATTAACTATTGCCGATGATATAAAGTCAAAATGAGGTGTCTTTCCTTTAATAATGCAACCGAGACCAATAAAAAACTTATATTTTTTTTTCTTAATCTGATGTGCGATTAAAGTTGGAATTTCCAAAGATCCTTTTACAGTTTTAATATCAGCATCAAGTCCATTTTTTTTTAATGTGGTGATGCAGCTCCTTATTAGATTTTCAGAAATATCTTTATAGTAATCAGATACAACTATGAGACCTTTTTTTTTCATTTAAGAATTTCCTGTTTGGTAATTTTTATTCCAAACCCATGTAGAGCCACTAAGCGTTTTTTTGCACTTGAAACTAAAATCATTTTTTTTATTTTTAAATTCTTTAAAATTTGAGCTCCCACCCCATAGTACCTTAAAGAATTTTCTTTGGTAGTATTTTTCTTTATATTTTTAGATGAGAAAGTTTTTGGCATGTCAGAAAGATCCCCCTCCCTTATAATTAGCAAAACAAAGTTTGGTGTTTTTTTAAAAAAACTTAATGTTTTTTTAACTTTAGCATTGATGCTCTTATTTAAGAATATGTCTATGGAGTTGGAAGACAACACTCTAACTTTTGGAATATTTTTTCCCGATATAGATCCCTTGATAATTGCCAAATGCTGCAAACCATCCAATTTGTTCACAAAAGTTTTTAACAAGTATTGGGACTGGTCAAGATTAAAAAATCTTTTTTCCTTTAAATAAATAAGCGTTTCTTTTTTTAATCTATAAGAAATCAGGTCTTCAATTTTGGCAATTTTAAGCTTATGTTTTTTTGCATACTCCATAAGTTGATCTTGCTTTGCCATTGAACCATCGTCGTTCATAATTTCGCATATCACAGCCGAAGATCCTGTCTTTGACAATTTGGCAATATCTACGGATGCCTCCGTATGACCCGCTCTTACTAGGGTACCTCCGTTTCTTGCCACTAAAGGAAAAATATGTCCTGGTGTTGCGATATCATTTTTTGAGGAATTTTTTTTAATTGCAGTTAAAATAGTTTTGCACCTATCATATGCGGATATTCCAGTTGTCACTCCTTTTCTTGCTTCTATGCTAATTGTAAATGCTGTTTTTAATCTAGATTGATTAGAGCTTGGCATTAACTGTAGACCTAGCTGATCGGCTTTAGATTTTTCCAGCGCAAGACAAATCAGTCCCCTGCCGTACTTGGCCATGAAATTAATTTTTTCAGGAGTTGTTTTGTTGGCTAAAAAAACAAGATCTCCCTCATTCTCTCTATTTTCATCATCTACCAAAATAAAAATTTTTCCTTTTTTTGCTTCGGAAATAACTGTTTCTATTTTTGAAAATTTTGGTTTGTTTTTCATTTATTTTGAATTTTATGCAAATATTTAATAACAATATCAAATTCAACGTTAACAACATCGTTTTTGTTTAATTTAATAATATTGGTCATTCTTAACGTATGAGGAATAACAACTAATGAAAATTTGTTATTGCGGACTTTAACAATAGTTAAGGAAACTCCATTTATAGAAATCGATCCTTTATCGACAAGCAAGGTGGCGAAGGACTTTGGGATCTGGATATTAATAGTCCAAGTTTTGGACAGCTTTTCTAAAGACAGTACTTTTCCTGTCGTGTCTACGTGGCCCTGAACAAAGTGACCAGCTATTTCATCTCCAAACTTTAATGATCTCTCAAAATTAACAATGCTATTTTTTTTAATAAATTTAAAATTAGTGATTTCGAATGTCTTATAAGAGATAAAAAAAAATAAACTTTTTTTTACGCATTTAACTAAAGTTAAGCATACACCATTAACAGCTATTGATGTGCCAATATCTTTTTTGGAATAAGTAAGATTTGAATAAATTTCTAATTCAAAACCTTTATTTTTTTTTAAGATTTTTAAAACTTTGCCTGTGTTTTTTATAATTCCTGTAAACATTTTCAAATACTAAATAACTCATCATTGGATAAATTTATATCTACTTTAGATCTAGATAGATTATTAGCGCACAAAGACCAAATTAGAGATTTCGCTGAAGAAAGGACTTTTGGGGCGTTTAAATTCGACCTTATAAGCAAATATTTATTAACTAAATTACTCTTTTCGAATAATTTCAGAGTTTTGAGACCTCCTTCTACCAACAATCTCCTAGATCCAAGCGAATAAATTCTGCTTAAAATTTCATTAGGTGAAATTATGCCGCTAGTTGTTTTTATTTTTTCAAGATGAAAACATTTTTTATACTTAGAAATTTTCTTTGTGTCTTCACAGCTGTGAAAAATTGTTGTTTTTTTTGTGTACAGGCGGAGGTGTTTTGGCTTGATGGTTAAATTGCCATTGATGATAAAAATTTTCGGAGAAAATTGAAAAAGTCCTGGCAACCTACAATTTAATTTCGGAAAATCTTTTAAGAAAGTATTCTTTCCGACCAATATAGAATCGTTCGTGTATCTTAATAAATGGGAAAATTTCAAGGAATCGCTGTTAGTGAAATATTTTTTACCTTTCCATATAGTAGAAAAATTTTTAGTTAACGCTAGTTTTCCGGTAACGTATGGCTTTTTTGTTGTGACCGAATAGGTATACTTGTTATTCAATTTTTGATTAGTTATTTTTTTTCTAACAACTAAAATTTTATTCTTATTTAAAAAATTAAATCCTTTGTTTTTAACAATTGGGTTGTGATCTTCGCTAGAACAATAAACTTCTTTTACATTTTTTTTTTTAATAATGCTGGTGCAAGGTGGTGTCTTTCCAAAATGATTGCATGGTTCTAAAGTGACAAACACTCGTTTTTTGCTTTTGTTATCCAGTTTAACTAAAGCATTGTATTCTGCATGAGGTCTTCCTCTTGCAGAAGTGCAGCCAGTCGACAGAATTTCATTGCTAAAATTTGTAACCACACATCCCACTGAAGGGTTTTCTCCAGTAGTGTACATATTTATCCTAGCAAGGCTAACTGCCAATTCTGAAAAATACTTTCTATGAAAATTATTTAATTTTTGGGACATTGATTTTGTCCACAAATTCTTCGAAATCTTTAACTTCTTTAAAATTTGTATAAACAGATGCAAACCTCACATAAGCCACCGGGTCTATTTCTTTCAGTCCGTCCATGACAAATTTTCCTATGGTTGTGGACATAACCTCATTTTGACCAAGGTCTTCAAGGTTTCTATAAATTTTAGAAACAAATTTCTCTATGGTATCCGAGTCAACTGGCCTCTTCCTCAAAGAGATCATGACCGACCTTGTTAGCTTATCTCTATCAAATGGAGATTTTCTTCCATTCTTTTTTATAACTGTAATTTCTCTAAACTGGACTCTTTCAAAAGTGGTAAATCTTTGATTGCAACAACTACTCAATCTTCTTCTTCTAATGGCAGTTCCGTCTTCCGTTGCTCTGGAATCTATTACTGAAGTATCCTTGTCTTTGCAAAATGGGCAGATCATAAATATTAATAAATTGGAAATTTGGCACAAAGGGCCTTAACTTTTTCCTGAACCTTTTTTTCTATAGCACTGTTGTCTTCTTTGTTTTTTTTAAGCCCGATTAATACTTCGTTGATATATTCGCCAATCAGCTTAAATTCTGTAGACCCTAGGCCCCTTGTCGTACAAGCTGGTGTCCCCAGTCTTATTCCTGAGGTTATCCATGGTTTTTGTTCGTCGTAAGGTATTCCATTCTTATTGCAAGTTAGATTGGCTTTTCCAAGAGAGATCTCTGCCTCCTTACCTGTTAACCCAAAAGGGCGAAGATCTAACAAAACAAGATGTGTATCTGTTCCACCAGAAAAAATTTCAATTCCACAATTTTTTAATGTTTCAGATAAAATCTTAGCGTTAGCAACAACATTTTTTGCATATACTTTAAAATCTTCTGTAAGCGCTTCTTTAAAACAAACTGCTTTTGCAGCAACAACATGCATCAAAGGTCCTCCTTGCAAGCCAGGAAATACTGCAGAGTTAAATTTTTTTGCAAGCTCTTCGTCATTAGTAAGTATAATGCCGCCACGAGGTCCTCTCAAAACTTTATGAGTAGTTGAGGTTACTACATGAGCGTGATCGCATGGATTTGGATACACCTGCCCAGCAACAAGCCCTGAAAAATGGGCCATGTCTACTAGCAACTTTGCTCCCACTTCATCGGCAATGCCTCTGAATTTTTTAAAATCTATAACTCTGGAATACGCGCTGCCTCCAGCGATAATTAATTTAGGATTATTTTTTTTAGCTAATGACAAAACTGAATCATAGTCGATTAAACCAGTAACCTTATCTACTCCATAAGCTATTGCGTTAAACCACTTTCCTGATTGAGCGGGCGGCGCTCCATGCGTTAGGTGACCTCCTTGATCAATTCCCATTCCTAAAATTGTATCCCCTGGGTTTAATAGGGCTAAAAAAACAGCGCCATTAGCTTGGGCTCCTGAATGAGGCTGCACATTTGCAAACTTAACATTGAACAATTTTGTAACTCTTTCTATCGCCAAATTTTCTGCAATATCCACGAACTCGCAGCCACCATAATATCTTTTTCCAGGGTAGCCTTCTGCGTACTTATTTGTCAAAACAGAACCTTGCGCATCAAGAACAGCTTGTGACACAATATTTTCTGAAGCTATAAGTTCAAGATGATTTTTTTGCCTATCAAGCTCTTTTGCAATTGAGATATGCAGATCTGGATCAGATTCTTTTAAAGTTTTTTTAAAAAAGTTATTTATTATAATATTTTCTTTTGACATATTTAATTTAGTAACTTGACTCTTCTTGAATGTCTACCACCTTCAAATTCCGTGCTTAAAAAAGACAGTACACATTGAGTTGCTATTTTTTTACTGGTCACTCTAGAACCTAAGCAAATAACATTGGCATTATTATGCTGCCTTGAAAGCTTTGATGCATTGATAGAGTTTGCTAAGGCAGATCTCACATTTTTAAATCTATTAGAAGCAATGGACATTCCAATGCCTGATCCACAAACTAAGATTCCGTAGTTTTTAGAGTTAATTTTTTTAGCTAATTTTTTTGCATATATGGGGTAGTCGACAGATTTGTTTTCATTCTTGGTTCCCAAATCTAGTATTTTAAAATTTCTCTTTTTGAGTTCTTTTTTAATGCTTTCCTTTAAGGAAAATCCAGCATGGTCAGATGCAATTACTATGTTTTTTATTAGAAAATTGTGTTTTAGCTTCATTGAGTGCTACATATATACAAGAAAGATATTTAAACTACAATATTTGGTATGTATTAATGGTGGCATTAAAACTAAAACATCACTAGAAAAAATTAAAATTAATCAAAACATGTTTCCATTTACAAGACTAAGAAGAACTAGAATCCATGATTGGTCAAGAAGAGTGGTGCAAGAATCAAGCATTTCAAGCTCAGATTTAATTCTACCTATTTTTATAAAAGATGGAAAAAAAGTAATTGATGAAATCAAGTCTATGCCTGATGTCTACAAATATAGTGTCGACACATTGGAGAAGGTGGTCAAGCAAGCGATTAAAAACAAAATACCTGCCATAGCTCTATTTCCAGAAATCGATAACAGTAAAAAAAATGAGAAAGGAAGTGAGGCACTAAATAAAAATAATCTCATTTGTAATGCTGTTAGAGAAATTAAAAAAAATTTTGGTAATGAGATTGGTGTTATATGCGACGTTGCTCTTGATCCTTACACTTCACATGGTCACGATGGTGTATTGAATGGCAATGTAGTTGATAATGATGAAACAATAAAAATTCTTATAGAGCAATCCTTAATTCAAGCTGAGGCTGGCTGTGATATTCTTGCTCCATCTGACATGATGGACGGAAGAATAGGTGAAATTAGAAAATCTTTAGAGAAAAATAATTTTAAAAATACTCAACTGTTATCTTATGCAGCAAAATACGCTTCTAATTTTTACGGTCCTTTTAGAAGTGCCATAGGTAGTGATGCAAAATTAACAAG
>ERZ888423.1796-NODE-1796-length-17444-cov-7.631146_pt1 | contig 17444 bp, 15 predicted proteins | sample MGYA00520523_ERZ888423 | MGnify/ENA primary metagenome ERZ888423 (study PRJEB32303, sample SAMEA104408611) | aquatic metagenome | biome: Brackish water; feature: Pelagic; material: water | place: Baltic Sea | collected 2014-06-08T10:24:00 | depth 30,27 m ...
CACGTTGGCTGCCTGAGTCAGGAATCCCCCGGCTTTAGCCGTGGGGAGGATTCAACGAAAACCGTCAGAGCTCGTGCCGAGATCGTCGACGACGCCGCCCAGCGGCAACGAATTCCGTTGCCAGGGGACTCAGATCGTTGGCTGCGCGTCGCTCGCCACGGCCATGAGGCCGCGGTAGCCGACCCGGGGGGGCGGGTGCGGTTGGCCGCAATGGCACACTGGACGGCAACTTCTTCAACGATGCGGCCCCGACCTGGGTTCGGGACCGTGACCGCGAGACCGATACGAAAGACCGAAGAGAGACACTGCTGCTATGGATCTGGTCATCTTCCTCCCGCTGCTCATCGTCATGGGTGCGTTCATGTACTTCTCTTCCCGGCGTCAGAAGAAAGCGATGCAGGCCACCATTGACCTACATAACTCTCTTCAGATCGGTGATGAGGTACACACCACTTCGGGGTTGCACGCGACGATCACCAGCATCGGCGACGATGAGGTGGAACTGGAGATCGCGCCGGGGGTGATCACGACTTGGATGAAGCTGGCAATACGGGACCGTGTCATCGACGAGGTCGACGAGGTCGAGGACCTCGAAGACGATTTCGAGGACGATTTCGAGGACGAGACGGTGGAGTCGAATTCCAAGTCTTTCAACGCCGAGTTTGAAGGCCGCCGAGATCAACGAAAGCCCGAACACCAAGACTGATAGCTGCGCTCTCAGCAAGAGCACGTAGCCTTTGCGAGTCTTCGCGCCCCCTGTGCGGTACTTGACGACCTGATCTCGAGGAGACCCTGACACGTGGCATCGTCATCCACGCCGGTGCACCCTGCCCGCTACCTGACGCTTTTTCTGGTGCTGGTCATCGGTTCTTACCTGTTGGTTTTCCTTACCGGGGACAAGCAGCCCGATCCCAAGCTCGGCATCGATCTGCAGGGTGGCACCCGCGTCACATTGACCGCACGCACGCCGGATGGCTCGCCGCCCACTCGGGATGCTTTGAATCAGGCGCAACAGATCATCAGCGCCCGCGTTGACGGCCTCGGTGTGTCGGGTTCCGAGGTCATCATCGACGGTCAGAACCTGGTGATCACCGTGCCCGGCAACGACAGCAGTGAAGCCCGCAATCTCGGCCAGACAGCCAGGCTGTACATCCGGCCGGTGATCCATGCGATTGCCGCAGGTGTGGCACCGCCGCAGGAAGGGCCCCAGCCCGGAGGTCCGCCGGGTGCGATCCCGGGGATGCCGCCGGGTGCGATCCCGGGGATGCCGCCGGGTGCGATCCCGGGGATGCCGCCGGGTGCGATCCCGGGTGAGTCGCCGGCGCCGCAGCCGCGCCCGTTCCCGGAGCAACCCGCTCCGAGCCCGTCACCCAGCCCCAGTCCGGCGCCAGGTACGAGCGAACCGCCGGCCCCCCGTAATGCTCCGCCGGGCGAGCGAGACCAGGACGTGCCGCTGGCGACCCGTATCCAGGAGGAAAAGCGGCTACGTCAAAGTCCTGAACAGGCCATCCAGATCCTGGCGATGCAGATTCAGGCTGCCCGGTGTGGCGAGGACGACGTGCTGGCGGGCAATGATGATCCCAACCTGCCGTTGGTCACCTGCTCCACTGATGGCCAGGAGGTCTATCTGCTGGACGCCTCGATCATCAGCGGTGAGCAGATCGAGAACGCCACGTCCGGGGTTGATACACAGCGCGGCGAAAACGTCGTCGACCTGGAGTTCAAGAGCGATGCCGCCAAGGTCTGGGCCGACTTCACCGCAGCCAACGTCGGCGTGCAAACCGCCTTCGTTCTCGACTCGAAGGTGGTCAGCGCACCCCAGATCCAGGAGGCCATTCCGGGCGGTCGCACGCAGATCACCGGACGGTTCACCGCGGACTCCGCGCGGGAACTTGCCAACGTGCTGAAATACGGCTCGCTTCCTTTATCCTTCGAGTCTTCGGAGGCCGAGACCGTTTCCGCGACCTTGGGTTTGTCATCGCTGCGGGCCGGGCTCATCGCCGGCGCTGTCGGACTGGCGGCGGTGCTGCTGTACTCCCTGCTCTACTACCGGGTGCTGGGGTTGCTGGTTGCGCTGTCTCTGGTCGCCTCGGGCGCGATGGTCTTCGCGATCCTGGTGCTGCTCGGTAGATCCATCAACTACACCCTGGACCTGGCTGGCATCGCGGGTTTGATCATCGGTATCGGTATGACGGCGGACTCGTTCGTGGTGTTCTTCGAACGCATCAAGGACGAGATCCGCGAGGGTCGTTCGTTTCGGTCGGCGGTTCCGCGCGGCTGGGCCAGGGCGCGGAAGACCATCCTTTCCGGCAACGCCGTGACATTCCTGGCCGCCGCGGTGCTGTACTTCATGGCGGTGGGTCAGGTGAAGGGCTTCGCCTTCACCCTGGGCCTGACCACCATTCTCGACGTCGTCGTCGTGTTCCTGGTGACGTGGCCGCTGGCCTACCTCGCGTCGAAGTCCTCGGTGATGGCCAAGCCGTTCCTCAACGGCTTGGGAGCGGTCCAGCAGATCGCACGTGAACGCCGAGCGGCCGCACAAACGGTGGGACGGGGATAGCGCATGGCGCCAAAGCATCAGCGCAGCGAGACGGCCACTTCGGGCGCCGTCGAGGCACCCGATCTCGAATCCGCGACGACGGATGCACCGAGGCACGGCTTCTTCGTCCGGCTCTACACTGGTACCGGCGCCTTTGAGGTCATGGGCCAGCGCAAGGCCTGGTACACGGCCTGCGCCGTCATCGTGGCCGTCGCGGTCGCGGCGATGCTGTTGCGGGGCTTCACCTTCGGTATCGACTTCGAGGGCGGAACGAAGGTGTCGTTCCCCCGCGGCGAAGGGCAGACCACCACGCAGCAGGTCGAAGCGGCATTCAGCAACACGATCGGCGAGGCGCCGGAGTCGGTGGTCATCGTCGGCAGCGGTGACTCTGCGACGTTCCAGATCCGCTCGGAGACGCTGAGCAACGAGGAGACCGAAAGACTTCGCATTGCACTCTTCGATGAGTTCCAGCCGCGGGGTTCGGACGGTCAGCCCGCCAAGCAGGCCATCAGCGATTCTGCGGTGTCGGAGACTTGGGGTGGCCAGATCACCCAAAAGGCGCTCATCGCGCTGGTCGTTTTCCTCGTGCTGGCAGCCATCTACATCGCCCTGCGCTACGAGCGATACATGGCGATCGCGGCACTGACGACACTCGTGTTCGACCTTGTGGTCACCGCCGGTGTGTACGCGCTCGTCGGATTCGAGGTCACCCCGGCCACGGTGATCGGATTGTTGACGATCTTGGGCTTCTCCCTCTACGACACCGTCATCGTGTTCGACAAGGTGGAGGAGAACACCGAAGGGTTCGAGCACACCACCCGGCGCACTTTCGCCGAACAGGCCAACCTGGCCGTCAACCAGACGTTTATGCGCTCGATCAACACCAGCCTGATCTCGGTGCTGCCGATCGTCGCGCTGATGGTCATCGCAGTGTGGCTGCTGGGCGTCGGCACCCTGATGGACCTCGCGCTGGTTCAGCTCGTCGGCGTGATCGTGGGAACGTACTCCTCGATCTTCTTCGCCACCCCGTTGCTGGTGAGCATGCGTGAACGGACCGACCTGGTGCGCAAGCACACCAACCGGGTGCTGAGCCGCCGCAAGACGGCGGCGGCCAGGGCCGCCGATGCGCGGACTGGCGATGATGACGACCGCGTCGACGCTGAACCGGCGTCGGTAGCGGCACCGGCTTCGTCAAACCCAGTACCCGCAGCCTCACCCCCGGACAAGCCGGCGCCCGGTGCCCGTCCCGTCCGGCCCAGCACCAGCAGGACCGGACGACCGTCGGGTAAGCGAAGCCCAGGAAAACGCTAGGAACGGTAGGTCCGATGACCCCTCGCCGTTGGGCCCTGCGATGTTCTGCTGAGCCTCATGCACGCCGCAGTGCACATCGCATTACCGTCCTGACGGTAATGTTGGCTCTGGCGGGCTCGATCGGTCTGACATCGTGTTCGGACAGTGCGGCAGACTCGGTCGACTACGCGGTCGACGGCACCCTCATCAGTTACAACACCAACACCGTCGCCGGCGCCGCGTCGGGTGGACCCCAGGCCTTCGCCCGAGTACTGACGGGCTTCAACTACCACGGTCCAGAAGGTCAGATCGTGGGCGACCGCGATTTCGGAAACATATCGGTGGTGGGCCGGACCCCGCTGGTCCTCGACTATGAGATCAAACCCAGCGCTGTCTATTCCGACGGCAAGCCGATCACCTGCGACGACATGGTGCTGGCGTGGGCGTCGCAGTCGGGCAGGTTCGCACGGTTCGATGCGGCCAACCGCGCCGGATACGCCGACATCGCCAACATCGACTGTGCGCCAGGGCAGCAGAAGGCGCGCGTGTCCTTCGCGCAGGACAGGCCGTTCACCGACTACGGCCAGTTGTTCGCGGCGACCTCGATGATGCCGTCGCATGTCATCGCCGACGTGCTCGGCCTCGGCGAGGGCGGGGTCACGACGGCGTTGCTTAAGAACGACGGGCCTATCGTTGAGCGCATAGCCCAGGTCTGGAACAACACCTGGAACCTGACGCCAGGGCTGGATGTCAAACGCTTCCCGTCTTCGGGGCCCTACAAGCTGGATTCGGTGACCGCCGAAGGCGCTGTGGTTCTGGTCGCCAACGACAAGTGGTGGGGCACCAAACCGGTCACCGCTAAGGTCACGGTGTGGCCCCGCAGCTCCGGCATGCAGGACCGCGTGAACGAGGGCGCATACGACGTCGTCGACATCGCGACCGGATCGTTGGGCACCCTCAACCTGCCCGAGGACTACATACGGACCGATTCGCCGTCGGCGGGAGTCGAGCAGCTGATCTTCGCCCCTGCGGGCCCGTTGGCACCGGTGCCCGCGCGCCGCGCTCTGGCACTGTGCACGCCGCGTGACGTCATCGCACGCAACGCCAATGTGCCGATTTTCAACTCGCGCCTCAATCCCGCGACCGAGGATGCCTACGGAGTTGCCGAGACAACTCCAGAGGCTGGACAGTTCGCCGTTGCCAACATCGAGGCTGCCCGGGCCGCCCTCGATGGCCAGCCCCTGACCGTCCGGATCGGTTATCAGACACCGAACGCCCGGCTCGCCGCCACCGTGGGTGCCATCGCGAAGTCCTGTGCGCCTGCAGGGATCACGGTCGAGGACGTCGCAGGAGAGAACATTGGCCCGCTGGCACTGCCCGGCAACGAGATCGACGTGTTGATCGCGAGCACCGGCGGCGCAGCGGGCAGCGGCTCGTCGGGATCTTCGGTGATGGACGCCTACAGCCTGCACAGCGGTAACGGCAACAACCTTCCGCGCTATGCCAACGAACGCATCGACGGCATCATCGCGACTCTGGCTGTCACATCCGACCCTAAAGAACTGGCCCGACTGCTCGGTGAGGCGGGCCCGATCCTGTGGGCCGACATGCCGACCCTGCCGCTGTACCGCCAGCAGCGGACCCTGCTGACTTCGGCGAAGATGTTCGCGGTCAGCGGCAATCCAACCCGTTGGGGCGCAGGGTGGAACATGGATCGTTGGAAGCTGAGCCAGTGAGCACCGGAGCCGGGCTGCCGGCGACATCGAGTGGAGTTTCTCAGGTCATCGCATCGCTGCTTCGTGAAGTGCCCGACTTTCCCGAGCCGGGCATCCAGTTCAAGGACCTGACCCCGGTGCTTGCCGATCCGCGGGGGCTTGCCGACGTCAGTGCGGCGATCGCTGAGATCGCTCGTGGCGCCGATCTAGTGGCCGGTGTGGATGCACGTGGTTTCCTGCTCGGTGGCGCGGTTGCCCTCGAACTGGGCATCGGCGTGTTGGCGGTACGTAAGGGCGGCAAGCTGCCGCCGCCGGTGCTCAGTCAGTCCTACAGCCTCGAATACGGCACTGCCACTCTGGAGGTCCCCGCCGAAGGCATCGAGTTGGCGGGCCGCTCGATTGTGGTGATCGACGATGTGCTGGCCACCGGGGGAACACTGGCTGCTACCAATCAATTGCTCACCGCCGCGGGTGCCCAGGTAACCGGTGCCGTGGTGATGCTCGAACTCGCTGCGCTGGGCGGGCGCTCTTTCCTCGAACCGTTGTCGGTCACCAGCCTGTACACCGTCTGAGCGGATATCCTGCCAAGAGCACAGCAACCGGAGGTGGGCATGGCGAGCGAGATCCACCCGGATCCCCAGCCGGGCGGGGCCGTGCAATCACCATCTAACGGCGGCGTGCCGAGCCCTGAAACCGAGCCGCTGGAGATCCCCGAGGCTTCCGCGGCCAAGGCTGACACCCCAAAGGCGGCGACGAGCGCCTCGCGGCGGGTGCGGGCCCGTCTCGCTCGCCGGATGACATCCCAGCGCAGCACGGTCAATCCGGTGCTCGAACCACTGGTAGCCGTGCACCGCGAGGTCTACCCAAAAGCAGATCTGACCCTGTTGCAGCGTGCCTACGAGGTCGCCGAGCAGCGCCACGCCGACCAGTTGCGCAGCTCCGGTGACCCCTACATCACCCACCCACTGGCGGTCGCCAACATCCTGGCCGAGCTCGAGATGGACACCACCACGCTGATCGCCGCGCTGTTGCACGACACCGTCGAGGACACCGGCTACACACTGGAGGCGCTCACCGAGGAGTTCGGTACGGAGGTCGGCCATCTCGTCGACGGCGTCACCAAGCTGGACAAGGTGGCGCTGGGTACCGCCGCCGAGGGTGAGACCATCCGCAAGATGATCATCGCCATGGCGCGTGATCCACGGGTGCTGGTGATCAAAGTCGCAGACCGGCTGCACAACATGCGCACGATGCGGTTCCTGCCCCCGGAAAAGCAGGCACGTAAGGCTCGCGAAACACTGGAAGTGATTGCGCCGCTGGCGCATCGGCTGGGTATGGCGACTGTCAAATGGGAGCTCGAGGATCTCTCGTTCGCTATCCTGCATCCGAAGAAGTACGAGGAGATCGTGCGATTGGTCGCCGACCGGGCGCCGTCCCGCGACACGTATCTGGCGAAGGTGCGCGCCGAGATCATCAACACATTGACCAAGTCGAAGATCAACGCCGTCGTCGAGGGTAGGCCCAAGCACTACTGGTCGATCTATCAGAAGATGATTTTCAAAGGGCGCGACTTCGACGACATTCACGATCTGGTGGCTGTGCGAATTCTGTGCGACGAGATCAGGGACTGCTACGCGGCGGTGGGCGTGGTGCACTCAGTGTGGCAGCCGATGGCGGGCCGGTTCAAGGACTACATCGCCCAGCCGCGTTACGGCGTGTATCAGTCGCTGCACACCACCGTGGTCGGACCGGAGGGCAAACCGCTGGAGGTGCAGATTCGGACCCGCGACATGCACCGCACCGCCGAATACGGCATCGCCGCGCATTGGCGATACAAAGAGGTTAAGGGGCGCAACGGATTGCCCACCGGACATGCCGCCACCGAGATCGACGACATGGCCTGGATGCGCCAGTTGCTGGACTGGCAGCGGGAGGCCGCTGACCCCGGGGAGTTCCTTGAGTCGCTGCGTTACGACCTGGCGGTACAGGAGATCTTCGTGTTCACGCCCAAAGGCGACGTGATCACCCTTCCTGCCGGCTCCACGCCAGTAGATTTCGCCTACGCAGTGCACACCGAGGTCGGCCACCGGTGCATCGGAGCCCGCGTCAACGGTCGGCTGGTGGCGTTGGAACGCACGCTCGAAAACGGTGAACTGGTAGAAATATTCACCTCCAAAGCCCTCAACGCCGGGCCGTCGCGGGACTGGCAGACGTTTGTGGTGTCGCCTCGGGCCAAGGCCAAGATCCGGCAGTGGTTCGCCAAGGAGCGACGCGAGGAGGCGCTGGAGGCCGGCAAGGACGCGATAGCCCGCGAGGTACGCCGCGGTGGACTTCCTTTGCAGCGCTTGATGACCGGCGAGTCGATGGGCGCGCTGGCGCGGGAGCTACGCTATCTTGACGTTTCCGCGCTCTATGCCGCGGTCGGCGAGGGGCATGTTTCGGCCCGGCATGTGGTGCAGCGACTTGTCACACAACTCGACGGTGACAACGAGGCCGCAGACGAGCTGGCGGAACGGTCCACGCCCGCGACCATGCCGATGCGCCAGCGCAGCACCGACGACGTGGGTGTCGCGGTACCCGGGGCGCCCGGAGTGCTGACGAAGCTGGCCAAATGCTGCACGCCGGTGCCCGGCGACATCATCATGGGCTTCGTGACCCGCGGTGGGGGAGTTAGCGTGCATCGCACCGACTGCACGAACGCCACCTCCCTGCAAGAACAATCGGAACGAATCATCGACGTGCGGTGGGCGCCGTCGCCATCGTCGGTGTTTCTGGTGGCCATCCAGGTGGAGGCGTTGGACCGGCACCGACTGTTGTCCGATGTCACCCGGGTGTTGGCCGACGAGAAGGTGAACATTCTGTCGGCGTCGGTGACGACATCCAACGACCGGGTGGCGATCAGTCGGTTCACCTTCGAGATGGGCGACCCCAAGCATCTCGGCCACGTGCTCAACGTGGTGCGCAATGTCGAAGGAGTTTTCGACGTCTACCGCGTCACTTCTGCGGCCTGAGCTGTCCGTCTGCTACCGACCAAAGCGCCTAACCGAGGCGGACCGACTCGATAGTCACCTCGGTCACCGGTTGTCCGTCCTGCGCACCGCCGACGACTCCGGCGGCGGCGATCTTGTCAAGTGCAGCAAGTCCTTTGGCGTCGATAGTGCCGAACGCGGTGTACGTCGGCGGGAGTGCGGAATCGTCGTACACCAGCAAGAACTGGCTGCCATTGGTTCCTGGGCCTGAATTCGCCATCGCCAGCGTCCCTCTGGGGTAGATCACCGGAGTCTTCCTCGCCGGGTCGGTCAGCCGGTACTGGTTGCCGGGGTACTCGTCGGGAAACCGGTAGCCGGGGCCGCCGGTGCCGGTCGCGGTCGGGTCGCCGCACTGCAGGACGCCCGACTCGGTGCCGACGGTGAGCCGATGGCAGCGTGTGTCGTCGAAGAATCCCTGTCCGGCCAGGCTGGTGAAGTTCTTCACCGTGCAGGGCGCCTTCTCGTTGTCCAGGTCCAGTCCGATGTCGCCGCGATTGGTGATGATGCCGGCCCGGATCGATTCCGGGGTGGTTGGCGTGCTACCCATCGGTGGCGGCTTCACCGGCCTGCTCGGTGCTTCGATGGTGGCCGGGTATTGGCAGTTGGACCCCAGCGTCTTCGGGGGGTCGAACTCGGGCAGCGGATTGGCCTGCGCCGCTGGTGCGGCGGTGGCGCCAGGGTATGTGGAGTCGATGCGCACGTGGGGGTCCATGGGGTCGAAATCCCGTGCGAGCACCACCAGGAACGCCAAGCTCACCACCACGGCGAGCGCAGTGAAGACCACCACCAGGTAGCTGATCACCAATCCGGCGATGGCAAGACCGCGACCTTCTTCACCGGTTTTCTTGATCTGTGAGAGCGAAATATGACCGAACAGAATGCCCAGCGGAGCGAAAAGAAACCCGCACACCAGCGACGCGATCGCCAGCGAGTTGGTGGCCTGCGGCGGCGGGTAGCCGGTCGGATACCCGGCGGAATACCCAATCGGGTAACCATGCTCGACTCCGGGGTAACCGCCCGGCACGGGCCCATACGGCACGGGCCCATACGGATCGGGCCCATAGGGATCGGGCCCATAGGGATCGGGCCCATAGGGATCGGGCCCATACGGATCGGGCGGGGTGCTCACGGCGGCTCCAGGTCAATCCAGTGCGAAGTCGATCCGGTGCCGAGGTCAGTCGAGCGCGATGGACTTCACATTGACGTCTAGCTTTGGCGGGCCATCCGGGCCCCCGTCGACGGTGCCGTCAGCGGCGATCTTGTCCAGCGTGGCCAGGCCGGTCTCGTCGATGGTGCCGAACACCGTGTAGTTCGGCGGCAGCTGCGAATCCTGGAACACCAGGAAGAACTGGCTGCCGTTGGTGCCCGGCCCCGCGTTGGCCATCGCCAGCGTGCCCCGCGGATAGATCACGGGTATATCCAAGTTCGGATCATCGGGCTGGTACTGGTCTGTCGGGTATTCGTTGGTGAACTGGTAACCGGGACCGCCGGTGCCCACGCCTGTCGGGTCGCCGCACTGCAGGACAGCCAACGCCTCACTCGTGGTCAGCCGGTGACACGGGGTGTCGTTGAAAAAACCCTGTTGGGCCAGGCTCGCGAAGCTGTTGACCGTACACGGTGACTTACCGTTGTCGAGCTGAAGCCCGATGTTACCCTGGCTGGTCGCCATACTGGCGCTGACCTGGGCGGGTTCGGTCGGCACTTTGCCAGGCCGGGGTGCCTTGTTGGGCTTGCTGGCCTCCTCAACGGAGGGGTTGTACTTGCAGTCGCTGCCCAGGCCCTCCGGTGCCTGGAAGGGAGGCAGCGCACCGGCCTGTCTCGGCTCGGGGGCGTCGAGCGGCGATGCCTGCGAAGTGGTCGACGAGGTACCGGCCGCCGATGCGGTCTGGCCGCCTGAATCGCGGTTGGTCGCGACGATGGTCGCCACCACGGCGCCGATCACCACAACTGCGGCGACCGCCGATCCGATGATCGTGTACAGACGGCGTTTGCGTTCGTTGTCTGCACGTCGCTCGAGTTGCCGCTCGAGCTTGCGCTTGGCTGTCTCACGCCGTTGTTCGTTGGTCGGCACCGCCGGTGTCCTCCTCGCGTTCGATCCGGTTCGGCACCGAGTGTGCCAGCTGTTGCTGAGAGTTGGTGCCGCGACCCTCATGAACGGTGGCACGACCTGGACGTGGGAAGCTGGAACGGTGTTGATTACCGGATTCCCGGCCGGCATGTTGGCCTGCAACTGCTACGTAGTGGCCCCTCGGCCCGGTGCTGACGCCATCGTCGTCGACCCGGGCCAGCGCGCTATGGGTCCGCTGCGCGGGATTCTCGACGAGCACCGCCTCACGCCGGCGGCTGTGCTGCTCACCCACGGTCACATCGACCACATGTGGTCGGCGCAGAAAGTCGCCGATATGTACGGCTGTCCTGTCTACATCCACCCGGAGGATCGCTTCATGCTCACCGATCCCGTCAAAGGCCTCGGGCGGGGTCCGTTCGCCGGCTTGGGCCGGCTGGCGCTCAGCGCCATGTTTCGCGAGCCAAGACAGGTCATCGAGCTGGATCGCGATGGCGACAAAATTGAATTGAGTGGCATCACGGTCGCGGTGGATCACACGCCCGGGCACACGCGGGGCTCGGTGGTGTTCCGGGTGGATGGCGACCTCCAGTCCGGGCCTGAATCAGTCGCTTTCACCGGCGATACGTTGTTCCGACAGTCGGTGGGGCGCACCGATCTGTTCGGCGGCAGCGGACGTGACCTGCTGCAGTCCATCGTGACCAAACTCTTGGTGCTCGACGACCAGACACTGGTATTACCGGGTCACGGTGAGCGAACCACCATCGGCGCCGAACGCCGCACCAACCCATTCCTCGAAGGTTTGACCTAGTGACTGAACCTCCAGCTCAATCGTCTCCGTCATCCCCTGGGGCGTTCCAGGCTCCCAAGGGGGTCCCCGACTACCTGCCTCCGGATTCGGCCGCTTTCGTCGCCGTACGCAGCGGTCTGCTCGATGCCGCCCGCCGCGCCGGTTACGGCGACATCGAGCTACCCATCTTCGAAGACACCGCACTGTTCGCCCGGGGTGTGGGGGAATCGACCGACGTGGTCTCCAAGGAGATGTACACCTTTGCCGACCGCGGCGACCGGTCGGTCACACTGCGCCCAGAGGGCACCGCGGGAGTCATGCGGGCGGTGATCGAACACGGTCTGGACCGCGGTCAGCTGCCCGTCAAACTCTGCTATTCGGGGCCATTCTTCCGTTACGAACGGCCCCAGGCCGGCCGCTACCGCCAGCTTCAGCAGGTCGGTGTGGAGGCGATCGGAGTGGACGACCCTGCCCTGGACGCTGAGGTCATCGCCGTCGCCGACGCCGGGTTCCGGTCGCTTGGCCTGGACGGCTTCCGTCTGGAGATCACCTCGCTCGGCGACGACAGCTGCCGGCCGCAATACCGGGAGCTGCTGCAGGACTTCCTGTTCGCCCTCGATTTGGACGAGGAAACGCAACGCCGCGTCCGGTTGAACCCGCTGCGTGTCCTCGACGACAAGCGTCCGAGTGTGCAGGCGATGACCGCCGACGCCCCGGTGATGATCGATCATCTGTCCGATGCCGCCAAGGAGCATTTCGAGACGGTGCTGGCACATCTGGATGCGTTGGCCGTGCCCTACCTGATAAACCCGAGGATGGTTCGCGGACTCGACTACTACACCAAGACGACTTTTGAGTTCGTGCACGACGGTTTGGGTGCGCAGTCTGGTATCGGCGGCGGCGGTCGCTACGACGGGCTCATGCACCAGCTCGGCGGCCGGGACCTGTCAGGCATTGGGTTCGGGCTCGGTGTTGACCGGACCCTGTTGGCGCTGCGCGCGGAAGGAAAATCGACAGGATCGGCCCGCCGGGTTGACGTGTATTGCGTGCCGTTGGGAGACCGGGCCAAGCTGGAACTGGCCGTCGCGGCGGCCGCCCTTCGTGGTGTCGGCGTGCGCGTCGACATGGCCTACGGCGACCGTGGGCTCAAAGGGGCGATGCGTGCTGCCGATCGGTCAGGGGCGTCCCTGGCGGTGGTGGCCGGTGACCGCGACATCGAGGCGGGTACCGTCGGTGTCAAAGATTTGTCGACCGGTCAGCAGATAGATATCGCGGCGAATGCAGTTGTCGCCGAGGTGCTTTCACGCCAGCCATAGCAACCGCTGGCAGGCTGGTGGACCCACTCACGTGGGTGCCCAGCGCTGATCAAGTGCCTCCAGGACCTGGTGGGCGAGGTGATCGAACCGGCGGCGGTCGACCGCATCGAAGCTCTGCTCGGCGGCAACGGTCTCCAGTTGTCAGGCCGCGCCCGGCATCGAGAATCCCCGAGCCCGCGCCGTTGGTCATGGGTGATCAGCGTATCGATACCCGCGTGCCGGTGGTTAAAGTAAAGCCCACCGGATCAGTGCTGGGCCACCGTTAGCCGACGTCATCCCGGGCGATGTCACCCCGCTGCACGATGTCGTTGAGTACCTCGTCCACCCTGGCGATGCTGCCGTCGAAAGGGTTGCCGCGCTTGAGAACATAGGCCGCGTTGGGTGTGACCGCGACGAGTTTGGGCGAGCTCGAGCCGAGCTGCATCCGTCGGGCAAAGGTCACCTGATTCAGCGGTAACAGCCCACCGCCGGCTACCGTGAAAACGCCCAATTTACGATCGAGTACCGCCACTGATCGGCAACTGCCCACTGGCTGGGTGCGGCGGCGTTTGATCTGGCGCACCACAAGGAAAACCGTCGCGGCGACGGCCAGACCGACTACCACGAAGATCCCGCCCAGGGCACGTGACGGCGCACCCGTGGCGAGCGCGACCGCGCCGAATCCGCCGACCACGAGCGCTATCACCCCGAGCGTAAATGCGAGGGTCGACAAGCCGCCGGTGGCACGGTCGATCACATTGACGCGCCGTCCATCGTCGGTCACAACAAGCCCGCCGGTGTCGAGAAGTATCCGGGGCTGTGGCGATATTTCCATGCGCGGAGCCTCCCATCCGGCCGCGAGCGCGCGCATGTGTACGCCAAACGCGGCGTGTCGGCGTACAGACACGCCCGCTCGGCACAGAGATTTAGATGGCACAGAGATTTAGATGGCCAGAGGTCTAGATGGCCATGGCGGCGCGCACGTCTTGTTCGGACGACGAACCACCGGCGCCGCTGGAAGTCACCCGGCCGGCCTCGACGACGTAGTACTGCTGAGCAGCCTCCAGAGCGAAGCCGATGTGCTGTTCGACCAGAAGTACGCCGAGGTCCCCGCGCGCGGTCAGCGCGGCGATGGTCGCCTCGATCTCGGCGACCACCGACGGTTGGATGCCTTCGGTCGGTTCGTCCAGAATGAGGCATTTCGGCGTTGTGATGAGCGCCCGCGCGATCGCGAGTTGCTGGCGCTGGCCACCGGAGAGGAGCCCGGCCCGCCGCGTCAGCAGTTCCTTGAGCGCAGGAAAAAGATCGAGTTGCTCGTCGATGAGCTGCTTGCCGTTCTTTCGGCCGTCGGCGACCACCTGAAGGTTCTCGGCGGTGGTCAGCTGACCGAACGATTGCTGGCCCTGCGGAACATAAGCCAGCCCGCGGGTCACCCGAGCGGACGGGCGCAGCTTGGTGATGTCCTCACCCTCGAACAGAACCGTCCCCGAGCTGCATCTGAGCAGGCCCACCGCTGCCCGCAGCAGCGTCGTCTTGCCGGCCCCGTTGTGACCCATCACTGCTGCCACCCCGTTGGCGGGCACCTCGATGCTCACACCGTGGATGACCTCGGAGCGGCCGTAGCCGCTGTGTACGTCAACGAGTTGCAGCATCTAGTAGGCCTTCGTCTGATCGCTGATTTCGGCCTTATCGCTGGGTTCGGCCTGATCGCCCGATTCCTCGGTGGTCCCGTCGGCGACGGCGGTGGCGCTGCCCAGATAGACCTCTTGAACCTTGGGGTTGGCCTGCACGTCGGCGACCGACCCTTCGGCGATCACCTGCCCGCGTGCCAGCACCGTTACCGATGTCGCAAACGCGCGCATGAAATCCATATCATGCTCGACGACCACAACTGTGCGCTCAGCACCTATGCGGCGCAACAAGTTCCCTGTCTCCTCGCGTTCTTCGTGGCTCATCCCGGCGACCGGCTCGTCGAGTAGCAGCACGTCGGCGTTCTGGACCAGAAGCATGCCGATCTCCAGCCACTGCTTCTGCCCGTGGGCGAGCACGCCGGCGGGCTTGTCGGCCATGTCGGTCAGCCCGATCGTCTCCAAAGCCTGCTCGATCTCGGGGAGCACGCCGCTACGCCTGCGCAGTAGTGTCCACGGCGATCGGTCGGCGCCGGCGGCGATGTCGAGGTTCTGCAGCACGGTCAGCTGCTCGAACACACTCGCGGTCTGGAATGTCCGTCCGACACCACGACGGGCGATCTGATGAACCTTCTTGCCCAGCAGTTCCACACCGGACTTGCTGACTGAGCCGGTCGCCGAAACCAGCCCGGTCATGGCGTCGATCACGGTGGTTTTGCCCGCGCCGTTGGGCCCGATCAGGAACCGCAAGTCGCCCTGAAACAAGGTGAGGTCGACATCGGTGACCGCCTTGAAGCCGTCGAAATCGACTGTCAATCCACGTACTTCAAGGTACTCGGTTCCCATGCCGACGTTGCCGCCGGTAACCGGACCGCGTTGCCGGACGCTGGCCTCAGCGTGGGTCATGAGGTGCCCTTCGTCATCAGGTGGCTCCCTTGTTCGTGGCCGTGCGCCGGCGCTTGAGGAGGACGCCCAGCCCGGCGAAACCGGCGGGGAAGAATCCCACTACGACGATGAACAGCAGACCCTGAGCGTAGGTCCACTCCGACGGAAAGCGTTCGGAGAAAAGGGTTTGCGCCCATGCCACCCCGATGGCGCCCAAAACGGGCCCCAGTAGCGTGGTGCGGCCGCCGATGGCGACGCCGATGAGGAACGCGATGGACGGCAGGATTCCGACCTGCGAGGGCGCGATGAAGCCGACGATCGGCGCGAATAACGCGCCCGCAATGCTCGCGAACAGCGCGGCGACGGTATAGGCCACCACCTTGATGTTGGCCGGGTCGTAGCCTAGGAACCGCACTCGTTCCTCACCGTCGCGCACCGCGACGAGTAGTTCGCCGTAGCGGCTCTGCATCAGCTGGCGCACCACGGCGACCACGATCAGCAATACCGCGGCGGCGATGAAGTACAGCATGCGCCGGTTCGCCGGATCGTTGAGGGTGAAGCCGAAGAACGTGCGAAACCTGTTGAGTCCATTGCTGCCACCGAGGCTGGTCTGGCCGACCAGCAGGATGGCCAGGGCCGCCGCGAGCGCCTGGGAGAGGATCGCGAAGTAGGCTCCCTTGACGCGGCGTTTGAACATGCCGAGTCCCAGCGCCGCGGCTATCGCCGTCGGCAGTAACACGATAGCCAGCATGGTGAACGCCGGAGAGGCGAAAGGCGCCCAGTAGCCAGGGAGTTCGCGCACTCCGGCGATTTGCATGAAGTCGGGCACGTCATTGCCGAAGATCTGCGCGTCGGCGATCTTGAGGTGCATCCCCATCAGGTAGCCGCCGAGGCCGAAGAAGACGCCCTGACCCAGGACCAGCATGCCGCCGCGTCCCCACGCCAGGCCGATACCGACCGCGACGATGGCGAAGCACAGGAACTTGCCGAGCAGGCTCAGCCGAAAGTCCGATAGCACGACGGGCGCCGCACCGAACAGCAGCACCGCAGCGACACCGAAGCCGGCCCAGGTCTGCCAGCGTCCGAGAAGGCTTCTCATACGAGACTCCTTGTGCGGACGGTGAAGAGCCCCTGGGGGCGGACCTGCAGGAAAATGACGATGATCACGAAGACGACCACCTTCGCCAGTGACGCCGTCGTGTTGTATTCGATGAACGAGTTCAGGAAGCCCAGCGCGAACGCTGCGATCACGGTGCCCTTGATCTGGCCCAGACCGCCCACGACGACGACCAGGAACGCATCGATGAGGTAGCTCTGCCCGATCGTCGGACTGGTGGAGCCGATCAGTGTCAGTGCCACACCGGCCACAGCGGCGAGTCCGGAACCGATGAAGAACGTCGTGATATCGGTCCTGCGTGATGAGATGCCGCTGGTCTCAGCGAGATCGCGGTTCTGTACCACCGCCCTGATCCGGCGCCCCATCGGGCTGACTTTCAGTACTGCGGCCAGTACTGCGACGCAGACGATAACGAGCACCAAGATGAAGATGCGGGTCTTGGGAACGACCGCACCGAGGATGTCGACACCGCCGGACAACCACTCCGGGGCCACCACGTTGACCGCGGGGGCGCCGAAGATGTCGCGCGCCACCTGCTGCAGGATCAGGCCCACGCCGAAGGTCACCAACAACGTATCCAAGGGCCGTGAATACATCCGCCGGATCAACGTGACTTCCAGCAGCGCACCCATCGCGCCGCCGACGAGGAAGCCGACGATCAGCGAAATGAATAGCGATATACCGGCACTGGACACAAATTGCTGCACCACGTACGCGGTGTAGCAGCCGACCATGATGAACTCGCCGTGCGCCATATTGATGACGCCCATCTGGCCGAACGTCAGTGACAATCCCAGTGCGGCCAGCAACAGGATCGAGCCGAGGCTCAACCCTGTTGCCAGCTGTCCGATCAGGACATCCATACCTCTGGGTCAGCCGGATAGCCCGGCGGCCCACGGGTAGGACTTCAGGAACGGATCCGGCTCGATGGGGGCCGGGGATTCCCAGATCGTGTAGATCAGGCCGTCGGAACGGATCTCGCCGATGCGGGCGGTCTTGGTGATGTGGTGGTTCTCGCCGTCGATGGTGACCAGGCCCTCCGGTGCGTTGAAGGTGACTCCGCCGGCGTTGTCCTGGATCGCCTTGACGTC
>ERZ888423.1797-NODE-1797-length-17441-cov-4.940699_pt1 | contig 17441 bp, 14 predicted proteins | sample MGYA00520523_ERZ888423 | MGnify/ENA primary metagenome ERZ888423 (study PRJEB32303, sample SAMEA104408611) | aquatic metagenome | biome: Brackish water; feature: Pelagic; material: water | place: Baltic Sea | collected 2014-06-08T10:24:00 | depth 30,27 m ...
CCCGTCTTCTGGCCCGACAACACATGCGCCTCGAACGTCAGCCCGTTCTCGGTGAACAGCACGGGCTCGGTCGCCTGACCGAACACGACCTGGCCGTCGACCAGCCCGAAGGTCTCGCCACTGGCGACGTTGCGAGCCAGCCGCAGGACGATGCCCGTCGGCGCCAACTCCTCGACGAGGGCCTGCAGGACCGATGCCAGATGTGGGAACCAGGCGGGCGTGTAGAGCTTCACGACCAGCACCCGGTCGTAGCGGTCGACGATCAGGCCGGGCCAGCCATCGTTCTCGCCGTTGACCACCCTGTAGCCGGTGGTGGCACCGACGGCAAGGACACCGGTCGACGCCTCCACGAGGGGTTGCCGCACGGTGACCGACCGTCGCAAGTGATCGGCCCAGAAATCGGCATCGATGTTGCGAGCCTTGCCGTGATGCAGGAGTCGCAACCGCATCGGCGAACCGGGGTCGAACAAACCGATCGCGGCGAAGTCCCGCCTGTCGTCGAACACGACGGCCAGGTCTCCAGCGCTGCCGGCGAAGGATGCCGACACGATCGACTGGTCGAAAACCCACGGGTGACCTCGACGCACGTGGCGCAACGCGTCGGGCGTGACCCGAACAGCGATCCGACGCTCCCCCGGTGGGGGGACATGGGCGAGGGCACCGAACGACGTCACTCCGACACGCTAGTGGTCCGCCGAGGCGAGTGGTCGGGCCAGCCAGCCCTCAGGAGAGCAGATACAGGACGATTCAGCCCTGGAGGGTTCGAGCCCGGAGGCGACGCATCCCGTTGAGCCAGCGATCGACGTCCTCGCCCTTGCGACGGACGTACTCGGCGACCTCGGGGTGGGGCAGCACGTGGAACCGCTCTTCGTGCAACGTTTCGACCACGGTCCGGGCCAGGTCTGCCGGTTCGATGATCCCATCGGTCTGTCCGTCTCCCAGGCTGCGGGGAGCCATCGCCGTATTGACGCCCTGCGGGCACAGGACCGACACCTTGATGCCGTCGTCACCGTGGGTGATCGCCAGGAACTCCGCCAACTTCACCGCCGCTGCCTTGGTGACGCTGTACGGACCGGAGCCCAAGGCCGCCAGCAGCCCAGCGGCCGAGGCCGTGTTGAGCAGGTATCCCTCACCGCGAGCGATCATCGAGGGCAGCACGGCTCGGGCCGCGTAGACGTGGGACATCACGTGGAGCTCCCACTGCGTCTGCCACACATCGTTGGCAGCGTCGGTCAGCACACCCTCGCCGCCGGCGCCCGCATTGGAGCAGAACAGATCGATCGGGCCATGCGTTTCGAGCGTCCATTCGACCAGCTCCACGATCTGCTGCTCGTCGGTGACGTCGCACACTCGGGCATCGCAACCGAGTTCGGCCGCTGCCGCCATCACGGCTTCCTCGCCGAGATCGGCCAGCACCACGGCTCTCGCTCCGTTGGCGAGGAAGGCGGCCGCCATCGCTCGTCCGATTCCGCCACTCCCGCCGGTGATCACCGCAACCTTGCCGTTCAGATCCATGACCGGGAGACTACGCCTGCTGGAACGCTGCACGAAATTGTCTACCAGCCGTTCCAATGCACGAAGTCATCGAACGGTTTGCGAGCCCCGGGCCGGAAGTCGGTACCGATGGTGTGGGCGACGGGGATCAGGGCTACCTGCTGCTGGTCGGCATACGGGATGCCCAGGATGTCGGCGACCTCCTCCTCGGCCGACAGGTGGACCGTGGTCCAACAGGTACCGAGCCCCCTGGCTCGACCCGCGAGCATGAAGCTCCACGTTGCCTGGATCACCGACCCCCATCGCAGCGCCTGCAACTGGGCCGGGGCGCCATCGAGACGCCCGGTGATGCACGGGACCAACAGTGCCGGGATGCGGGGAAAATTGTCGGCAAGATGGCGGGCCGATTCCATCATCCGCAGCCACGAAGCGCGGGCGACCTCGTCGGGCTCCTTGGCCGCTGCCGATGCCAGGTAGTCATCGGTGGCCAGTGCGTTCCACACGCGCTTGTAGACCTCGCCCACCGCTCGGCACTGGTCCGGATCATCGGTGATCACGAAGTGCCAGTCCTGCCGGAGCGATCCTGTCGGCGCTTGGAGTGCGAGTTCGAGGCTCTCGCGGAGCAGGCCCCGTTCGACGGCTCGATCGAAGTCGAGGCGACGGCGAACGGAACGGGTCGTGGCCAGCACGTCATCGGGCGTCAGCGGAAGTGGCATGCGACCACTGTCCCAGAAGCTGCCGGTTCCTGGAAATCCCGAGCGACCCGCGGCGTCCATCGCACGTCGAGGAACCCGTGTCTTGTCGCACACCTGCCGGGCCCCGGTCCTCGTCGGGGGATTCCCCCGATGAGAAGGCTGCCGAACGTCGCGATGGTGTTCGTAGTCCGGGTCGCCAGCAGGCTCGTGTCGCCAACAAGTTCGTGTCGCCAACAAGGGAGTCCTCGTGCGGAAACATCTCGTCATCACCCTGACCATGGCCATGTGTGCGGTCGTCGTGACCTTCGTGGCGCTGGCCACCGTGACACCGGTGGCGTTCGCAGCCCTCGGTTGCCTGCCGATCGTGCAGTACCGCCTCATGGCCACCATCGAAGACTGATCGATCGGCAACGGATTGGCCCACCGCGCACGAGATCGTCAGCGGTCGAGACGATTCAGCCTGCCGGAATGACCGCACGTTCCCCTGGTGGTGGGCCTGGTGGGTATCGAACCCACGACCGAGCGATTATGAGTCGCGTGCTCTAACCACTGAGCTACAGGCCCTCTTGCTCCAGAGACTAGCGCCACGGCCAACGGGTACCGAGAGACAACACGACCAGTGTCGGAGTCCCGACACTCAGGGCAGACGACAGCACCCTCGACCGACAGCGCCCTCGACCGACAGCGCCCTCGACATCCTTGATGGACATCGAGGGCGTTCCTACTTGCTCCGGGGGTGGGGCTCGAACCCACGACCCATTGATTAACAGTCAATTGCTCTGCCAGCTGAGCTACCCCGGATCGGGAACTGGTGAGGATAGCAAAGCCCGATGGCGACGCGTCCACTCTTCGGCGTCAGGTTCCCCCATCGGGCGGGAACCGTCAATCCAGATAGTCACGCAAGCGGTCGCTGCGCAGCGGATGACGGAGTTTGGCCAAGGTCTTGGACTCGATCTGCCGGATGCGCTCTCTGGTCACGCCGAACTCGCGCCCCACTTCCTCCAGAGTGCGGGGCCGACCATCGACCAGCCCGAACCGCAACTTCACGACCTCGGCCTCTCGATCGCTCAGATCATCGAGCACATCGCTCACCGTCTGGGCCAACAGTTTCCTGGCCGCCAGATCGAGCGGCGCCGCTCCTTCGTCGGGGATGAAGTCGGCCATCGAGGTGTCGTCCTCCTCGCCGATCGGACTGTCCAACGACACGGGACTCTGCTTGGCGATCTGGAGGATCTCCTGGACCTTTTCCTCGGGCATGTCCACGGCAACCGCCAGTTCGGCGACGGTCGGTTCACGCTCGAGGCTCTGCTGTAGCGAACGTTGCATGCGCACGACCTGATTGATCGACTCGACCATGTGGACGGGAACGCGAATGGTGCGGGACTGATCCGCGATGGCCCGAGTGATCGCCTGTCGAATCCACCAGGTCGCATAGGTCGAGAACTTGAAACCCTTGGAGTAGTCGAACTTCTGCACCGCCCGCATCAGGCCCAGGTTTCCTTCCTGAACCAGGTCGAGCATCGGCACGCTTCGTCCCACGTATCGCTTGGCGATGGACACGACGAGTCGGAGGTTGGCCGAGGTCAACTCGCCACGCGCTCGATCTCCGTCGGCGACCGCCCGCCGCAGTTGACGTTGCCGGTCGGCCCCGATCGTCTGCCAGCGATCCGACTGCATCAGCTCGGCCGTCTCGGCCGCGGCCGCAGCACCGGCTTCGATGCGTTTGGCCAGCGAGACCTCTTCGGCCGAGGTCAACAAGGGAACCCGCCCGATCTCCTTGAGGTACATGCGAACCGGATCCGACGATCCGCTGGCCCGGGCCATGGCGGCGGCGGCAAGGCGACTGGCGTCGGCCCGACTTCGACTGGTGCGGTGTCCGTTGATGACCGGAGCGTCCGACACCAGGTCGAGGTCCTCGTCCTCATCGAACGGGATGCTCTCGTCGGACAACCATTGCCGGACCTCGGCCAGGACATCCGGTGTCAGTTCGACCCTTCGCATGATGGCTACGACGTCATCAGGGGAGAGGGGCCGACCGGCACGAGCGCGAAGCAAGAGCCGCTCACGGTGTTCATTGGTGAACGCAACTTGGGCGCTGCTGGCAACGGCGGGCTGGTCGGTCACGATTCCTCTCCCGAGTCCTGCCTCAGCCAGGCTAGCAAGCCTGCGACCGCCGGTGCCTTTCGGTCCGTGTCGGACAGGTCCACGAGTTGCTGCTTGTACCAGCTCTGCTGCGAGCTGATCTCGGCGATGTCGCTGGGGAGAACGGCGCCCCGGGCCCGACGACGTGCCTCGTCGATGCAGGACTCGAGGTAGCGCCGCCACAACAGACTGGCCACATCGACCGGGTCGGCCTCAGACTCCTCGACAGCCAGCCGTTGGATCAGTTCCCCCAGTTCAGAGCCACCGAGTTCGATCGCCTCGTGGAGATTCGGGGTCGTTGCCAACACGTGGTAGACGTTGGCACACAGTTCATCGAGGAACAGTTCGGGAGCCAGGTTCTCGATGATCTCGTCCCGCCGACAGATCAACAGTTTGAGTGCCTCGAGTTCGGGGGTGTCGCCATCGGTGCGGCGGCGGCTCTGGTGGCGAAGATCGAGAACGGCACGATCCGACGACACGCTCGGACCGGCCGCCAACTGTTTGCGAATCAGATCAGGCTCGATCCGACATCGGCCGGCGATGTCCATTGCATACTGATCTCGGACGAGTGGGTCGGGATGTTCGGCCACCATGGCCAGCGCCGACTCTGCGGTTCGGGCTCGACCTTCGACGGTGGCCAGATCCCCGGACCGCAACGATCGATCGACTCGGAAGGCGAGGAATGGCTTGGCTCGGTCGACGGCCTGGGCCAGACGAGCCGGATCGGATCGGGCCAGATCGCCCGGGTCGACGCCATCGGGCAGGTCAGCGACGGCGACGTCGAGATCGTGCTTCCTTTCCCATTCGTAGAATCGGGCGGCAGCATTCTGGCCGGCAGCATCGGCATCGAAGGCCAACACCACGCGACGGGCGAACTTGCTGAGCAGCCGAACGTGGTCCTCGGTCAGCGCGGTGCCACAGGTCGCGACGGCCCGAGGCAGGCCCGCGGTGGCGAACCCGATCACATCGGTGTAGCCCTCGCAGACGATCACCTCGTCCTGCTCGACGATCGTCGTCTTGGCCCAGTTCAGCCCGTACAGCACGCGGCTCTTGTTGTAGACCGCCGAGTCCGCCGAGTTGACGTACTTCCGATTGTCGGTCGAACCGGGCAGGATGCGGCCGCCGAACCCCATGGCCTGCCCTTGGGCGTCGAAGATGGGGAACAGGACGCGGTCGCGGAAGAAGTCGTACTTCCCACCGTGACGATTGAGGTTGCCCAAGCCCGAGTCGATCCAGTCCCGGTCGGTCAACTTCATCGCTCTCGCCAGATGATCCCAGCCTTCGGGGGCATAGCCGATCCGATAGGTTCGCACCGTGTCGCCGTCATAGCCGCGTTGACGCAGGTACCCTCGAGCAGCTCCGGCGTCGGGGCTGGTCAGCAAGCGGTCGTGATACCAGTCCACGGCCCGCTCGATGAAGCCGTGGAGCCGGGCCTTCCGTTTGCGGTCCTCTCCTTCGTCTTTGTCGGTGTAGCGAAGTTGGATGTTGAACTTGTTGGCCAGCCATTCGACGGCGCCGACGAAATCGAGTTGCTCCTTCTCCCGCACGAAGGTGATCACATCGCCCTTCACCCCACAGCCGAAGCAGTAGTACAGACCTTCTTCGGAGTTGACCGAGAAGGACGGCGACTTCTCGCCGTGGAATGGACAGAGACCGGAGAAGCGACGCCCTACCCGTTTGAGCTGGGTGTACTGGGTGATGACCTGCACGATGTCGGCGGAGTCTCGCAACCGCACAATGTCTTCGTCCACGATCCCCACGGGCGGATCCTACCGGGCCGCCGGGTCCAGAATTACCGGGGTTCGTTGCGGAGCACGGCCTGGGCGGCAGCCAGACGGGCGATGGGCACCCGAAACGGTGAACAGGACACGTAGTCCAGTCCGGACCGATAGAAGAAGTCGATCGAGGCAGGATCGCCACCATGCTCGCCACACACGCCGAGCTTGAGTGCCGGGTTGACGGCCCGCCCGGCGGCGGCTGCGGAGCGGACCATCTCGCCCACCGCCACCTGGTCGAGGGTCTCGAACGGATTGGCATCGATCAGTCCGCGTGCGACGTATTCCCGGACGATCCGGGACTCGACGTCATCGCGACTGAACCCGAACGTCATCTGGGTCAGGTCGTTGGTCCCGAAGCTGAAGAACTCGGCTTCCTCGGCGATCAACCCGGCACACATCGCGGCCCGAGGCGTTTCGATCATCGTGCCGATCAGCACCTCGATCGGTCGATCGAGTGCCGCATTGGCAACCTCTACCTCGTCGGCGATCCACCCCCGGACCAGTTCGAATTCACGAGCGTCGATGACCAGCGGCACCATGATCTCGATGTGCGGCGAGCCACCGCGTGCCTGGTGTTCGGCCGCCGCCGCCAACAGAGCCCGTACCTGCATGTGGTAGAGCCCGTGGCGCAGGATCCCGAGTCGAACGCCCCGCGTCCCCATCATGGGATTGCTCTCCTGCCAATGACGGGCAGCTGCGAGCAGTTCGGCGCCGTCGACATCGAGTTCGCCCAGGGCATCGGACAGGACGAGGGCCTCGACGCTCGGAAGGAATTCGTGCAACGGCGGGTCGAGGAGGCGTACGGTCACCGGAAGGTCGTCCATCGCCACCAGGAGACCGAGATAGTCCTGCTTCTGGACGATCTCGAGAGCGGTCAGCGCTTCCTCTTCCGCCCCTGGGGTTGCGGCCAGAATCATGCGTCGGATCTCGGGGAGCCTCTTGCCCAGGAACTGGTGTTCGGTTCGACACAGGCCAATCCCCTCGGCACCGAACTCGCGGGCCCGGACTGCATCTTCGGGAGTGTCGGCGTTGGCTCGCACACCGAGCTTTCCGGCCCGGACCTCATCGGCCCAACCCAACAGAACGTCGAGTTCAGGCAGCTCTTCGTCCTTGTCCCCCATCGAAACGGCACCCAGGAACACCTGACCCGTGGTGCCGTCGAGGCTGATGAGGTCACCGGCGTTCACCACGACGTCCCCGACGGTGAAACACCCTTCACCAACCGTGATGGCCTCTGCCCCGCACACTGCGGGCTTGCCCCAGCCCCGCGCGACGACGGCTGCGTGACTGGCGAGACCTCCTCGGGTGGTGAGAATGCCCTCGGCGATGGCCATGCCGTGCACGTCCTCGGGCGACGTCTCGTCCTTCACCAGGATCACGTCGATACCGGCGTCGTAGGCGTCGACGGCATCATCCGGAGTGAAACACACCGCACCGACTGCCGCGCCCGGCGATGCGCCCAGCCCGGACGCCAGCACCGCACCGGCCATGTCGAACTGATCGTGGATCACGGCCTCGAGGTCGGCGGCATCAACCATCAGGAGCGCAGCAGCGATGTCACCGCCCTGTTCCTCGACCGACCGAACCGCGGCGCGAATCTTCTCGGCGCCCGACGGGGAACCCATGGTGTCAATGGTCACAGGAGCCAACGCTAGTCAGGGCAGCGTGCGTCATCACATCGGGCCCGACGATTCGACTCATCGGTGCCGGGGATGACCTCAGGTCAGTCGTTCGGCCAGCCAGGCGTGCAGCTCGGCGATCGGGAGCCGAACCTGCTCCATCGAATCTCGCTCGCGGACCGTCACCGCCTGATCGACCAGGGAATCGAAGTCATAGGTCACGCAGTAGGGCGTACCGATCTCGTCCTGTCGCCGATACCGCTTGCCGATGGCCTGGGTCTCGTCGTAGTCGCACATCCACGTCTCGGCCAGGTCCGAGAACAACTCGGTTGCCGGACCGACCAGGTCGGGCTTCTTGGACAGCGGCAACACGGCAACCTTGTAGGGGGCGATCCGGTGATGCAGCCGGAGAACCGTGCGGGTGTCGTCGTTGACCTGCTCCTCGTCGTAGGCGGCCATCAAGAAGGCCATCATGGTCCGGGTGGCGCCGGCGGCCGGCTCGATCACGTGGGGGACATAGCGTTCGTTGTTGGCCTGATCGAAGTACTCGAGCTTCTCTCCGGAATGCTCGGCATGTTGCGTCAGGTCGAAGTCACCACGATTGGCGATGCCCTCCAGTTCGTCCCATCCCCACGGGAACAGGTACTCGACGTCGCTGGTGCCCGATGAGTAGTGGCTCAGCTCATCGGCGTCATGGGCTCGGAGCCGCAGCTTCTCGGCCGGGATCCCGTGATCCAGATACCACTGGAGCCGCGTCTGGCACCAGTACTCGTACCACGTCGTGGCGTCGGCCGGCGGCACGAAGAACTCCAACTCCATCTGCTCGAACTCGCGCGTTCGGAAGACGAAGTTGCCGGGGGTGATCTCGTTGCGAAAACTCTTGCCGATCTGCGCGATGCCGAACGGGGGTTTCTTGCGGCTGGTGTAGAGGATGTTGGCGAAGTTGACGAACATGCCCTGCGCCGTCTCGGGCCGCAGGAACACCTCGTGTCCCGCCCCTTCCACCGGACCGGCGTGCGTCTTGAACATCAGGTTGAACTGGCGGGGGTCGGTGAATTGGCCGGTGGCCCCACACGTCGGGCAGGTGTCGGGGTCCTCGAGCTTGTCCAGTCGATGGCGAGACCCGCAACTACGACAGTCGACCAGAGGGTCCGTGAAGTTCGCCAGGTGGCCCGAGGCCTCCCAGATGGCGGGAGGCGACAGGATCGAGGCATCGAGACCAACCACGTCGTGACGCTTCTGCACCATCGAACGCCACCACGCGTCCTTGACGTTGCGCAGCATCAGGACCCCCACCGGGCCGTAGTCGTAGGTGGACCGGAAGCCGCCGTAGATCTCGGCCGAGGGGAAGACGATGCCTCGGCGCTTCGAGAGATTCACGATCTTGTCGAACAGATCGGGGTCGGGGGCCCCGGGGTCGGCCGCGACCACGGGATCGGAACTGACGGGAGAAGAATCGTCGGACGCTGACATAGCGCCCGAGGGTAACCGGGCCGAGACGTCGTGATGTGGGCCCGGGATCCACTGACCAGGCTCGTTCCTCGTGCAGAATTGGGTCATGCTCGATCCCGATCTGACCAGAGTGTTGAGGCGCCGCATCATGGCCTTCGCCATCGACACCGGCCTCGTCGGGCTCCTGACGTTGTTGGTCGGCCGGAGTCGACTGCTCCCCTTTCCCATCAGCGATCGTGACGTCGCAAACGAGCCGATCTACACCGCCGATCAGTTCGCTCGGCTCTCGGAACTGGCGCAGTCGTTCAATCGCAAGTTCGAGTACGGCGACACGTTGTACGTCATCGACGCCAGTGGGCTCCTGATCACGGCGCTCGTCGGAGCCATCCTGAGCCTGATCCTCTTCGTGCTCCTCCCGGCCAATACCGGCTGGAGCCCCGGCAAGAAGGCCATGGGTCTGCGGATCAGCGATTTCGAGGGCAACAATCCCTCGATCGGCAGCTACATGATGCGCAGCGTCGTCGGCCTGATCGATCTGCTACCGATCGTGATTCCCGGCCTCGTGGGGTGGGTCGCGGCCTCCAAGAGCGATTTCCACCAGCGTCTCGGCGATCGGGTGGCGAGAACGATCGTGATCGACGCCAGGAAACCGGAGTCGCACATCGATCCGACTGTCTACGCCCGTCAGGGTCAGGCCCGCAAGGAGGCGACGGCAGCCGCCGCTGCTGCCGATGAGGAGCCCATGATCGACCTCACCAGCCGCCTGGGCGGGACCCACTCGGAGGAGAAGTCGCGGGCAACGCAGGGGCCATCGCACCCGACGGCGCAACCAGCACCGTCGGAGCCGGTGTCAGCCCCGACACCAGTGGGCGAGGCGCTTCCTCCCGACATCGAGGACGCCGCCCCGCGGCCCGAACCCATCATCGCTGTTCCCGAGCCCGTCAGCGAACCAACGGCTCGCGATCCCCAGGCCCGGATCCGAGACCTTCCATCGATCGAGGGTCTCGCCTTCGACGGCGACATCGACTTCGCTGTGGATGAGCCAGACGCCATCGACACCGCTCAGATGGAACCCGATTCGGCGGCCGTGGTGACCTCGACTCCCGAAATGCACGATCCTGGGGTCGCGCCGATGTCTCGGACGACCCCCTCTCGCGATGGGGCACTTCCACCGCCACCGGCCCATCGTTCGTCGCCACCGGTCGATTGGGACCGACCGCTGGCCGAACCGGCACCCGTCTGGCGGCCCGAACCATCGGAACTGCCCGACGACCTACGCGAAGCGGTGCTCCCCGACGCTGAGGGCTCGTCCCTTGCGGCATCCAGTGGCTCGATGTTCTCGGCTCGCGAGGCAGAGATACCCGGGGCCGACGTGACCTTCGCTTCCCGAGCTGACGACGTGGCGCTGCCGGGCCCGGACCGGTTGCCGACGGAGAGTCTCTCCATGCCGCGCCAGTCACTCGCCGACCCGTCGGCTCGAGAACGGCGGCCCTCCACCGACCAGGATCAACCGGTCCGAGGCCCGGGCCCGGGCCCGGGCCCGGGGGCCAGGGACACGACCCACGCCGAGGGCACGGGCTCGGCTCCACAACCCACGTGGAATGCCGAATGGCAGGCCTGGCTGTTCTGGGACCCCGAACGCAAGACCTGGCTCCGGCACGACCTCGAAGCGGATCGTTGGATCGCCATCGGCTGATCGCAGGCCGATACTCAGGTGGCCAGATGTTGGTGAAGCACCGTCGATGATTTGAGCCGTCGCTCGATGTGTTGTTCGATCATGCGAGAAGCCATCTGTTCGACCTCACTGGCCACTGGTTCGGATGTGGCTTCGAGGACCTGACGAACCCGGCCTTCGAACAGGTGCTCGAACACGGCCCGGGCCCCGTTGGAGATGGGCTCACCCCGCCGGTGCTCCCGGCACAGCACGCCTCCTTCCGACAGATCGATGGCGACCAGGTCGACCTCGGTCCCGCAGTGAACGCAGGCTTCCAACAAGGGCTGGACACCCTCGAGCACCAGAACTCGTGCAACGAAGGCCGGCACCACCATCGGGTTACCGGCACGATCCAGTTCGGTGAGCGCACCGGTGAGCAGCTTGAAGAGCATGGGGTCAGGCTCACCCTCGGTTCCGATCTGATCGATCACCTCGAGCAGCACACTGGCGCGACCGAACCGATCAAGGTCCGTTCGGAGCTGCGGCAGTGGACCGACCGATTCCGCCTGCGTCACGATGTCGAGGTTGCGCCCTTCGTAGAGCTGCAGGTGAACGATCGAGGCCGGCTCGAGTCGAGCCCCGAACTTGCTCTTGGTTCGCCTCACTCCCTTGGCCACGGCGCGTACCTTGCCGTGGGAGCGGGTGTAGAACACGACGATCCGATCGGCCTCCCCCAATCGGTAGGTGCGCAGTACGACGCCATCATCTCGGTAGAGGGCCATCAGCCGTCGCCGTGATCGAGGTTCGTCGTCACGACGAGAGGCCACCGAAACGGCGGTCGCGATCCTGGAATTCTCGTACTGCAGCGGCCAGGTGTCCACGACGGAAGTCGGGCCACAGCGTGTCCACGAAGACCAGTTCGGCGTAGGCCGCCTGCCAGATCAGGAAATTGGACATCCGATGCTCACCCGAGGTGCGAACCCAGAGATCGACCTCGGGCATCTCGGAGTCGTAGAGGCGGGCCGTGATCGCCTCCTCGCTGGGCTCGACTCCATCGGCCACCAAGTCCTTGACGGCGTCGACCAGTTCGGCTCGTCCTCCGTAATTGAAGGCAATGGTCAGGGTCAATCGCCGATTGTCCCGCGTCAAGGCAATCGACTCGTCCATGCGCCGGATCAGGCGCTTCGGGACTCGCCAATCCCGCCTCCCGGCGAAACGGATCCGAACCCCCATCTCGTTCAGCTCCTGACTCCGACGAACCAGCAACGATTCGTTGAAGCCCATGAGATAGCGGACCTCCTCGGTCGGCCGCCGCCAGTTCTCGGTCGAGAAGGCATAGACGGTCAGCCACTCCACCCCGAGCTCCAGTGCCCCCTCGACGGCATCGAAGAGAGCCTCTTCACCGGCGGCATGACCTTCGGTTCGTTTGAGGCCTCGAGCGGTCGCCCATCGTCCGTTGCCATCCATGACACAGGCAACATGAGCGGGGACGCGTGAGAGATCGAGACCGGACAGATCCATTGCGGCACGGTACCCGAGTCTCCAGCACCACGGGTGCCACCGATTCGTTGCGTTGAACGAGCGGACGTTCGACTCGTTGGTTCTCGAGGATCAGTCAGCGACAGGGTCGGCCGTGGTGTTGGATGCCGCCGGATCCGCAACTGCCGGGGCTGCAGAGTCGGGGGGTGCAGAGTCGGGGGGTGCCGAAACCGGGGGCGTCGTGGTCGGAGGCGTCGTGGTCGGAGGCTGCCAGGTCGGTGGGGCAAAGGTCACCGATGGTGCAGACGTCGTGGGGGTGGTGGTGGGAGCCGCAGTGGTGGGAGCCGCAGTAGTGGGAGCCGCAGTGGTGGGAGGGCGCGTCGTTGCCGGGCGAGGACGAGCGGTCGTTGCCACCGGTCGCCCCGTCGCCGGCACCGTCGTCGGAGCAGCTGTTGCTGGAGCGGCGGTCGTCGGAGCGGCCGTCGTCGGTGAAGACGGCGCCGGCGCGGCCGCAATCGGTGTCGTGGTCGGAGCAGTGGTCGAGGACGGAGCAGTGGTCGAGGACGGAGCAGTGGTCGAGGACGGAGCAGTGGTCGATGACGGCACGGCCTCGGTTCGAACCTCTGTGGTCGCTCCGTTGCTGTCCCCACCCAGCATCATGAAGGCGCCGACGGCCGCCGCGATCAGCAGCAACGCTGCTGCAGCGGCCAGAACGACCGGAGCGCGACGATCCTGTTCGTCCGTTTCGGCCGGGACGAACCCGACGACATTTCGGGCTTCGCTGACGTTCAGGACAACACGAGGCGATGCCTCGTCGTTGGAGAACAACGAAGGACCACTGGTTGGCCGGCGAATGATCGGACCCGGCTCGGCACCATCACGCGCCGTCGGGAACAGCGAGTCCCGAACCCTGTCGCCTCGGTCGGCTCCCGAACCCGAGCCGTCGGTCAAATCGATCACCGGACCGAAGAGCGAGGAGGACGACACTGAAGGCACGGGCTCGGAAACAAGATCCTCGGGCGGGTCGAAGAGCAAGCGGACGAGCGCCTCGGCGTCGTCTGCTCCCATTCGGGAAGATTGCTCGGCTTCTGCGTCTTCAATCACGATTGGAGGAACCTGTTCGCTGTCTCGTGTGCGGATTCGCGTCGGCCGACTCCACCCGCTAGCGGCATGCTAGTGCCTAGGATCGTCGGGATGTCCAGCACGATTGCCCAGCTGGGTAGTGTGACCCAGCACCTCGTCGGAGGCGGTGAGGAACGGCCCGGCCAGCAGATCATGGCGTCGTTGGTGGCCTCCAGCATCGCCACCCGGGCGCCGGCGCTGGTGGAGGCCGGGACCGGGACGGGCAAGTCGCTTGCGTACCTGACACCGATCGTGGCTGCGGGGCGACGAGCCGTTGTGGCAACGGCAACGATCGCTCTGCAGAGCCAACTGGTCGACAAGGATGTTCCCCTGGTGGCCAATGGTCTCGGGACGACCGTCACCGCTGCGGTCCTCAAGGGCCGGAGCAACTATCTGTGCCAGCAACGGCTGGACGAGTTCGACCGAGCCAGCCACAGCGAGCAGCTCGACCTGCTGAGAGGCACGAACCCCGATCGGCACATGAAAGCGTTGCGACGGTGGGCCGAGGAGACCGCGACCGGCGATCGGGAGGAACTCGACCCAGCACCACCGAGCGATGTGTGGAGTGCCGTCAGCGTCAGTGGCGACGAGTGTCCGGGGGCAGCTCGTTGTCCGGCCGGTGACCGCTGCTACTCAGAAGCTGCACGACTGGTGGCCCGAGAGTCGGACGTCATCGTCACGAATCACCACTACTACGGTCTGCACCTGGCCTCCGACGGAGCATTGCTGCCCGAACACGACGTCGTCGTCTTCGACGAAGCTCATCATCTGCCCGAGGTGATCGGGGCGATGTGCGGCACCGAAATCAGCGGCGGACGGTTCCGTGGTGTGTCGCGGCGGGTTCGCGGCGTGCTGACCGACGAGGAGCTGGGTTCGAACCTCGATCGCTGTGCGGTGGATCTCGACAATCAGCTCCGAGGTTCCGTCGGTGAACGGGCCGACTTCGACGCCGACCTCGTTGCGCTCCTCGTCACAGGGCGGGACCGAAGTGATCGAGTGATCGCAGCGCTGCGCAAGGTGAAGCCGGCCGAAGGTTCCGACGCAGCAGCCAAGGTCGAACGAGCCCTCCTGGCTGCCACCGGACTGGTCGCGGACATCGATGCCATCATCGAGGCGACGAGCGATGACGTGCTGTGGGTCGATGGATCGGCCAACCATCCGATCCTGCGCCGCACGCCGCTCGATATCGGGCCGCTTCTCGAGCAGCGACTTTGGGGCGAGGTCACGGCGATCCTGACCAGCGCCACCCTTCCCGAGGCGCTGGTCGACCAGTTGGGATTGCCCTCGAACACGGCCGTCACGCGAGTCGGTTCACCCTTCGATTACGAGCGGCTCGGCCTCCTCTACTGTCCGGTGGACCTTCCCGATCCCCGCCGCTCGGAGTCTCGTGAGCCACGGCACGCCGAGATGCGGTCGTTGATCGAAGCCGCCGGTGGTCGCACACTCGGCCTGTTCACCAGCAACCGGGCCATGCGAGAAGCGGCCGACGATCTCCGTGAACGACTCGAGCACCCCATCCTCGTCCAGGGTGACTCGTCGAAGTCGGCTCTGATCGAATCCTTCACTGCCGACCCTCGAGCCGTGTTGTTGGCAACCATGTCGTTCTGGCAAGGCATCGATCTGCCAGGCGACACCCTCACACTCGTCATCATCGATCGTCTGCCCTTCCCACGCCCCGATGAGCCGGTGCTCCAGGCTCGGCGACGTCGGGCCGGGCCGGCCGCCTTTCGCCTCATCGACCTACCTCGGGCCCAAATTCTGTTGGCCCAGGCCGCTGGACGCCTGATTCGCCGGTCCGACGACCGCGGCGTCGTCGCAGTACTGGACTCCCGGCTGGCGACCAACAAGTCGTATCGGTGGGATCTCATCTCGTCCCTACCACCGCTGCGTCGCACCAAGAACCGAGAAGAGGTTCTTGCCTTCCTACGACAGCTCGATGCCGGGACGATCATCGAGCAGCCGGCACCGTGACAGGCACGCTCAATCAGATCGCCCTGTTGGCCGGGTTCCTCGTCGTCGCTGGGTATCTTCTCGGCTCCTTCGTCCGGGTCACGATCTCCGAGGCCGACGTGCCCTCGCCCGAAGCCTCCCCGCAGGCCGACAACGACGCCACCTCCTCCCCCATCGACCAAGCCCTACTCCGGGCGGTGATGTTCGAGATAGGCGTTGCCGTCCTGTGGGCCAGCCTGACCTATCTGATTGCCGACCGAGTGGCCCCCGGCACCGACCGCTTCCGACAGTTCTCGGCCGTGGGTTTCCTGTCGCCGAAAGCGCTGACGATCTGGGAGTCGGTGAGTCTCTGGGCCGGCCTTTCCGTCGTTGTCGGCATCGTTGCCCCCCTTCGCATCAGCCATCTGACGGGGCGAGCCCGGGGCCCCTATCGAGGCGGAAGCGGCCTGGCCGCGGGTGGCTCGCTGCTGGTGTCGTTCACCCCGATCACCTTCTTCATCGCCGTCGGCACCTGGTTCGTCATGCAGCGTTTCGCAGCCCGCCGAGCCGCAATCCTGTCCATGCTGGCGATGGCCGTGGCCACGGAATGGCTCCTGTCGATGACTCGCCTTCGACCAGGCTGGGGCTTCGTCCACGGGCCCGAAACCGTGCTGTGGGTTCTGGCTCTGGCCGGAGTGCTGACCGCCCGAGTCACCCAGCCCGACGGTGACGGAAACTGACGATTCCCCGTCGCCGACCGAGCACGCTGCTCGTCAGTAGCCGAGGCGCTCGATGGCGGCAGGGTCGTGGTGCCAATCCTTGTCGACCGACACGACCAGTTCGAGGAAGGATCCCGGAGGCAACTGGGTACGGACATTGGTGCCGACCGCCTTGAGAACCTCGCCTGCCTTGCCGATCACGATTCCCTTCTGAGAAGTTCGCTCCACCAAAATCTCGACCCGGATGTGCGGACCCTTCTCGGTCTCCTCCCAGTCGGTGACTCTGGTGGCCACCGAATGCGGAACCTCCTGGCGCGTCATGCGCAGAAGTTGCTCTCGTACCAGTTCGGCGACCCAACGGGCCTCGGGCATGTCTCGCCGCTGGGCCGACGGATACCAACGAGGGCCGAGAGGAAGCTGAGAGGCCAGGAACTCGACGAGCCGGTCGATGCCATCACCGGTACGCCCCGACACCGGGAAGTAGGCCAGAGCACCCAGATCGGCGACCTTGGTCAACTGCTCGGCGATTGCGGCCGGCTTCATCCCGTCGACCTTGTTGAGCACCACGACCGTTCGGGCCGGGTCCAGACGCTCGGCGAGGAAGGCATCGCCGCGGCCATAGCCGGTGCGGGCATCGATGACGAAGCACACGACGTCGACATCGTTGTTGGCCTCGTTGGCCGTGGCGTTCAGGCGCTTGCCCAGCTCACTACGCGGTTTGCCGACGCCGGGTGTATCCACGAAGACCAACTGAAAGGCGTCGGTCGACAACACGCCCCGGACCTGGTTGCGAGTGGTCTGTGCCTTGTCGGACGTGATGGTCACCTTTTCGCGCAACATCGCGTTCAAGATGGTCGATTTGCCGACGTTGGGCCGACCGAACAGCGTGACGAAGCCGGATCGGAAGTCATCGCCGGCCGGACCCGAATCGTGTTCGACCGGGCTCATGTCGGTCATGACGACGTCTCCGATGCGACCCGCTTCATGATGCGCACTCGGGTGATACGTCGGCCCTGGACTCGTTCGACTCGCAACACATAGTCGCCCACCTCGCAGGACTCGCCTTCGGCCGGGATTCGACCGAAGGTATCGAACACGAGGCCGCCGACGGTGTCCCAATCGCCCTCGGGCAACTCGAGGTCGGCCAGATCATTGACCTCATGGACAGGAATGCGAGCTGCGACCCGAAGCGAACCATCTCGTTGGCGATCGACGAGCGACTCGCGGACGTCGTACTCGTCGACGATCTCTCCCACCAGTTCCTCGATGAGATCCTCGAGCGTGACCAATCCGGCGATGCCACCGTACTCATCCACGACGACCGCCATGTGGAACGTCTCGCGCTGCATCTCCTTGAG
>ERZ888423.1800-NODE-1800-length-17409-cov-5.768814_pt1 | contig 17409 bp, 14 predicted proteins | sample MGYA00520523_ERZ888423 | MGnify/ENA primary metagenome ERZ888423 (study PRJEB32303, sample SAMEA104408611) | aquatic metagenome | biome: Brackish water; feature: Pelagic; material: water | place: Baltic Sea | collected 2014-06-08T10:24:00 | depth 30,27 m ...
GTGGTCCTGTAGTTGGCCGTGGTCCTGTAGTTGGCCGTGGTCCTGTAGTTGGCCGGGGTCCGGTGACCGAGGTTGGTCGTGCCGTCCCGTCAACCGATGGTGATGGCCCTGGCCCTGGCTTCCTGGAGCAACTGACCGGGAAGGCTGGGCGTGAAGACGAAGGTGCTGGCCGTGGTCGAGGTGATCTGCTTCTTGCCCCGGAGCGCGACCGGCACCGGGTCGGCGATGGACACCGACAGCGCCAGGCCGAGCGCATTCCCGCTCAGATCGAGCGCGTTCGCCAGCTCGGACGATGCCGGCCCCAGGGTGGGCTTCTGGCGCCGCTGGATCAGAATCGACTCCGCCAGCGAGAGGTAATCGTGAATGACGAACCCCGCAGGTACGAACACGATCCAGCGCCGTGCCAACTGGTGGAGTGCCCGGGCTCCCAGGACAACGGCTCCGACCCCGATCACGGTGACGGGCACTCCGGGCAGCCACTGGCGGGCGGCCAGGAGGAGCGGGCCGAGCGTTGCGCCGGTGAAGACCGCGATCCAGGCGATCGGGACGGGCCCCAGAAGCAGGTGAGCCGGCGGACGTAGCGCCATCCGACGCTCCGAGCCGTAGGCCGATCCGTTGACCATCTGATCCCCTGTGGTGGGCAGCATGGCCACCACCATCACGAGGAGCCCGTAACCGATCGACAGCACCGTCGAACTCGTGGCAGACCCACCGGCAACGGCGGCGACCAGCGCGCTCGCCGGTGCTGCTGGAGCCAGGAGTCGAAGCCCGGTGAGGGCAACCGTCGACGGGGCCAGCGAGGCGACCAGGCCGAGGAACCAGGCCAGCCAGAGGCCGATCTCCACCACGGACCGGACCGGCCCGGACCGGCCGGACACCGCATCGAGGAGGCCGGGGCCGGCCGCCAGCGGAAGGAGAAGCCAGAGCACCCGTACCGGCCACAATCGAAGTTTCACGAGCATTGGTCACCAGTGTGCCGTCGCTAACCTCGGGTGGTGGCACCCTCCGAAAAGTTGCCGGCCGGCTCGTCGCCTGTCGATGTCGTCGAGCGAGTCGAGACCTTGCGGGCGGCGCTGCGACATCACAATCAGCAGTACCACGAGCGCGACGCTCCCGAGATCCCGGATGCCGACTACGACCACTTGGTTCGGGAGTTGCGGGAGCTGGAGGCCGCGCATCCGGAGTTGGTCGTCGAGGACTCGCCGACCGCGGCCGTGGGCGTCGCGCCGTCGGCGACGTTCGCTCCGGTCGAGCATCGGGTCCCGATGATGAGTCTCGACAACTCGTTCGATCACGACGAGTTGCGGGCCTGGGCCACTCGCGTGGCCCGGGGGCTCGAGCGGGTCGACAACGACGGGGATCCGGAGTCGGATGCTGCGATCGGCTTCATCTGCGAGCTCAAGATCGACGGTATTGCTCTGTCGATGCGTTTCGAACACGGAAGCCTGGTCCAGGCCGCGACCCGAGGCAACGGTCGAGTCGGGGAGGACATCACCGCCAACATCCGGACGGTGGCCGTGATCCCCCAGGAACTCGAGGGTGCTCCCGAGGTGCTCGAGGTCCGGGGCGAGGTGTATCTGCCGCTCGAGCGGTTCGAGGCGCTGAACGAGGCGCAGGAGGCAGCCGGCCTGGCCCGCTACGCCAATCCTCGAAACACTGCTGCCGGGAGTCTCCGACAGAAGGACCCGTCCGTCACCGCATCCCGAGGGCTGGCCTTCTGGGCGTACCAGTTGGGTGAGGTCGTCGGTGTCGGGGTCGATGATGCTCGCTTGGCGACACAGAGTTCGGCCCTGGACTGGCTGGGCGAGCTCGGCCTGCCCGTCAATCCCGAGCGTCGAGTCGTCGCCACCATCGAGGAGGTGATCGAGTTCATCGAGTTCTGGGCCCAGCATCGGCACGATCTGCCCTATGAGATCGATGGGGCTGTCGTGAAGGTCGATGCCTTGGACGCGCAACGATCGTTGGGATCGACAGCTCGGGCCCCCCGTTGGGCCATGGCCTACAAATTGCCTCCGGAGGAAAGGACCACGAAGCTGCTCGACATCCAGGTTTCGATCGGGCGGACCGGCAAGGCCACCCCGTTCGCCGTGTTGGAGCCGGTGTTCGTGGCCGGGTCGACGGTCCAGATGGCGACGCTGCACAACGCTGACCAGGTTCGTTTGAAGGATGTGCGACCAGGGGACACGGTGGTCGTGCGCAAGGCCGGCGACGTGATCCCCGAAGTCCTGGCCCCGGTCTTGGCCGAACGCCCTGAGGGCCTTGCCCCGTGGCAGTTTCCCGTGGACTGCCCTACCTGTCTCGAACCACTGGTTCGACCCCCCGACGAAGCCCATACGTTCTGTATCAACCCGGCGTGCCCGGCCCGGCAGCAGACGCAGATCGAGTACTTCGCATCCCGGGGCGCGATGGACATCGAGGGGATGGGCGAGAGTCGGGTCGCGCTGTTCATCGAACTGGGACTGATCGCCGATGTCGGGGATCTCTATACGATCGACTGGGAACGGGTGGCCGAGCTCGAGGGGTTCGGGCAGACCTCGATCGACAAGTTGCGATCCGCCATCGAAGCCTCGAAGGACCGACCCCTGGCGAGTCTCCTGGTTGGACTGGGCGTGCGTCATCTGGGTCCGTCAGGAGCCGAGAGCCTGGCCTCCGCCTTCGGCCATCTGGACGCGATCATGGCGGCGTCGGTCGAGCAGATGTCGGCCATCGACGGGGTCGGACCTCGGATCGCGTCCAGCGTTGCCGAGTACTTCGCCTCGGACAAGGCCATCCAGCTGATCGAGAAGTTCCGGGCCGCCGGGGTGAATCTGGTGGGCCCCGAAGTCTCGAGCCTTCCCCAGGTGCTGTCCGGTAAGGCCGTCGTGGTGACCGGCACCCTGGCCGGGTTCAGTCGTGACGAGAGTGCCGATGCCATCAAGGCTCGGGGCGGCAAGAGTCCGGGATCGGTTTCCAAGAAGACCTTCGCGGTCGTGGTCGGCGACAGCCCGGGGGCGTCGAAGGTAACCAGGGCCGAGGAACTCGGGGTGCCGACGATCGACGAATCGGCCTTCGTCACACTTCTCGAAACCGGCGAACTCCCGTAGCGCCGTGAGGCGACAGCCGAACCAGGTCAGCCGTGAGGCGACAGCCGAACCAGGCTAGAGAGCATCGAAGGTGAACGCCGGGTAGGGCCGGCAATTGGCCGGACCCTCGTCGAGACGGTAAACGCAGGCCTCGACGGTGTTGTTCTGGGGCCGCAGGAGGGCACCGTTCGGGCAGTCGACCTCTGGTCCGTAGGTGTACTGTCCGAGCGAGCGACTGGCGGTGATGGAACCACCCTGGCCTGCGTTCAACTGGTCATCACTCAGCGTCTGGCCGTTGATGGTGAGCACGGCTCCGAAGCCCGGAATGAGGTCGACGCCGACTGCCTCGCTGCAGGTGCTGCCCTCGCCGGACCGGGGCAACCAACCTTCGATGGGGTTGACGTCGAGTGGAGCCGCTGGTGTGTTGGCATCGACCGGTCGCTCGCCGCCCCCGTCGGCAGCAGAACCGGAGAGCACTGGGGCGCTGGGTGTGGTGTCGGCCCCGTAGACGGCGGCCAGAACGAGAGCTCCGAAGGCGAGCGACACACCGAGGAAGATGATGAGGCGCTGCTGGGTCCGGGAGACCGATGAGCGAGCGGGCGGTGGAGGGGTGTCTGACACAGCCTTCATTCTGCCAAGTTGTGCGGGCGAACATCGGGTCGGGTGGCCCAGGACACATTCGGCAAAACGGGGGTACCTGGCCAGCAGGCTCGGGCTCGGTAGCCTTACGGCGTGACCGATGTGGGTCTTGACGAGCATGTTGGACGCGTTCTGGGAGGTCGGTATCGACTGATGACCCCGGTTGGCTCCGGTGCGTCAGCTCGCGTCTACCTGGCCGAGGACACGACGTTGCGTCGTCGGGTTGCCGTCAAGGTGCTGCATGCGGGTCTCGCGAACGACGAGAGGTTTCGTCGCAGATTCCGAGCCGAGGCGCAGGCGTCGGCGCAGATGAGTCATCTCAATCTGATGGCCGTGTACGACTGGAGTGAAGCCGGTGAGCTGGCCGGAGCTGCGGTACCCGCCTATCTGGTGACCGAGTTGCTGACCGGTGGAAGCCTGCGATCACTGCTCGACACCGGCTACCGGCTCTCGCTGTCGCAAGCGCTGGTGGTCGGCCTCCATGCTGCCGAGGGCCTCGCCTACGCCCACGATCGTGGTTTCGTGCACCGTGACGTCAAACCGGCCAATCTGCTCTTCGGTGCCGAAGGTCGACTGCGTATCGCCGATTTCGGCATTGCTCGAGCGGTGGCCGAAGCGGCGTGGACCGAGCCGGAGGGAACGTTGGTCGGGACCGCCCGCTATGCGGCACCCGAACAGGCGGTGGGTTCGACGGTGGACGGGCGTGCCGACGTGTATGCCCTTGCCCTGACATTGATCGAGGCCGTGACGGGTGATGTGCCCCTGGTGACATCGTCGCCCTTGGCCACGATGGTGCAACGGCAAGGTTCGGATCTGCCGGTTCCGGCCGAGCTCGGTTCGCTGCAGGCTGCGCTGGAAGCGGCCGGCCGGGCCGCCGTCGAGCAGCGTTCGACGGCGGCAGAGTTGGCATCAGCGCTACGGTCGGCGGCCGCGGAGTTGCCCAGGCCTCTGCGTCTGCCGTTGACCGGCTTGCCCCACGATCCTCGCCGGACCGAGGACAAGACAGCGTCCCATCGTCTGCCGACCTTCGATGCCGAGACCGAGGTGCTGGTACTCGACGAAGCAACGGCCACCCTCGATCTGTCGGGTGGAACACTTCGAGAGTCGCGTGAACGCCCAGCGCGCCCGGTCACCACCGAACCGATCGCAGCGGACGTCGCCGAATCGATCGCAGAACGATCCACTCCGAGTCTCGGTGCTGATCCTCCGATTGGGCGCAACCCGATCCCGAACGAGGACGTCGAGTTCGAGGACCGCCGACGGGCCTGGCCCATTCTCTTGTTGCTCGCCGTGCTGATGGGGGGAGCCGCGGTGGCGTATCAGAACCGGAGCGGGAGCGATGTGGTCGTCAGCGAAGCCGGGATCCCGACCCATCCTGTCGGGACCTATGTCGGGCGCTCGCTCGAGGAAGCTCGCGCCGACATCGATCGGAACCTGTGGTCGGCGGTCACCACCGAGATCGCTTCGGAGGAGGTGCCGGCCGGTGTCGTCATCGAACAGTCGCCCGAATCGGGGCTGGAGCTGGAGGAAGGCAGCACGGTGACCCTGGTGATCTCGTCGGGACCGCCGCCTCGCCCTGTCCCTCGATTGGTGGGTCTTCCTCGGGAGGTGGCACTGGCGGAACTCGCCGATGCCGGCTTCTTCCTCGGCGCCACCGGTGAGATCTACGACGAGGAGGCGCCACCGTTGCAGATCGTCTCGGCCTCCATCGATCCGTTGGTCGAGGCTGCAAAGGGAACGGCGATCGATCTGGTCTGGAGCTTGGGGCCGGCCCCTCGTTCGGTTCCCGATCTGACCGGTCAGACCCTCGATGAAGCCCGGGCGACCCTGGCCGACCTCGGCCTCGAACTGGTGGCGACCGAAGAGGGCGAGTTCTCCCAGGACGTTCCCGAAGGTGCGGTGGTCCGGTCGCTGCCGGGCCCGGCAGCGACCGTCGCGCGGGGTGATCAGATCACGGTGGTGTTGTCCCGAGGCCTGCCCTTCATCGAGGTGCCCGACGTGGTCGGGATGGGTGCGGCCGAGGCGGCCGACGCGCTCGAGGCGCTGGGTTTCGTGGTCACCGACACGGTCGGTCCTCCCAATGGAGAGGTACTCACGACCGACCCGCCGGCCGGTGAGTTCATTCGTCAGGGTTCGCCGATCCGCATCGTCACCCGATCCTGACCGGTTGCGCGATCCGGGGTGCGGTTGTCGCTACTTCGCAGTGAGCGCGTCGAGGCGGGCGTACATCTCGAGGGCGTCGTCGGTGGGATTCTGGGCCTGCAGCTGTAGAAGCTTCGATGCGTCGCCCTCGACCAGGATCTTGCCTCCCATGAATGCCTGCATGACCGTGCCCACATCACGGGTGACGAACGCAGCGAAGGCAGTGGGGTAGTCGACGGTGAGCGTCAGCTCGGGTTCGTCCAGGTGGCCTTGCTCGATCAGGATCTCTCCCGAGGAGGTGTCGATGTGGCCGTGGATCGGGCCCTCGTGGTGGGGTGAGTCGGTGACCACGACGTTCATCCGGATCGGCACCGGCGAGGGTGGAATGCGGTCTCCGAACTCCTGACGCAGTTTGCGGGCCGCCTCGATCCAGTCGTCGGTGAGGAAGGGATGCGTTTCGTCGGACACGGGAATCCTCGTGGGTGAGCGGGCGCTGCTTGGGAGAACGTTAGCGGTGGGTCGCCGTCATGCCATGAGGTTCGCTCCGGCAGGTGCGGACCGCTGTCATGGCACTCACCGCGCCGATGGTCACCCGGCGCTGTCAGCTGAAGCGGGCGATCATCGAACGTCGAGCCCCGGCCAGGTGATCGGTCAGGGCCGTTCGAGCCGCCACACCGTCACCCCGGCGCAGTGCATCGAGGATCACCCGGTGGTCGCCGGCCTGGATCCAGGGCTCGACGACGGAGAGTTCCTGCATCAGCAGTCGTGTCTGATCGCCGAGTCGCTCCCACCCTTCGAGGAGTCGACGGTGGCGGGCCAGGGACACGACGGTGCGATGAAATGCCATGTCGGCCTCGCCGACGGCGACGGTGTCGCCGATGCGTTGGGCCTGATCCAACCGGTCCAGCTGAACCGACAATCGGTCGATGTCGTCGGGGCCGATCTGCGGGGCGGCGCGTTCGACGGCGAGGCCCTCCAACGCCGACCGCAGGGTGTACAACTCGTCGATGTCGTCAGGAGTGAGGCGGACCACGAACGTGCCTCGCCGCTCGACCGAGGTGAGGAGCCCGACGTTGGTCAGATCGGCGAACGCATCTCGGATCGGTCCTCGGCTGGTGCCGAACCGTTCGGCCAGTTGAGCCTCGATCAACCGTTCGCCGGGTTGGAGCTCGCCGGCGAAGATCAGGTTGCGCAAGGTATCGGTGACCGCGCTGCTGAGAACCATCGGGGCGATCGACAGACCAAGGGGTGAGGTCGGCGCTGGGCTACGTCGTGTTGCCACGGCGTCGAGCATAGCTCTAGGCTCCGATTTTGTTAACTGTTAACAATTCCGAGGAGAGATCGTGCAGGCATCGACAGGACGAACCATCGTGGGCGATCTCGATGTGGGCACACCACTCCACGACTTCATCGTGCAGGAGGCCCTGCCGGGAAGCGGGGTCGACCCCGAGGTGTTCTGGGGCGGCCTGTCCAAGCTGATCCACGAGTTCGGGCCTCGGAATCGAGCGCTGCTCGAGGTCAGGGCCGAGATGCAGGCCGCTCTCGATCACTGGCACCGAGAACACCGCGACTCGGGGCACGATCCGGTGGCCTATCGAAGCTTCCTGGAGGAGCTCGGCTATCTCGTGCCGGCCGGTGACCCGTTCGTGATCGACACCCGAGGAGTCGACCCGGAGATCGCAGTTCTACCCGGGCCCCAGCTCGTTGTGCCCGTCACCAACGCCCGGTACGCCATCAACGCCGCCAATGCCCGATGGGGCAGCCTCTACGACGCGGTGTATGGCACCGATGTGTTGGGTGATCGTCCGCCGACGGGACCCTACGACGAGGCTCGGGGCGACCGGGTGGTGGCCTGGGTGCGAGAGTTCCTGGATCGCAGCCTGCCCCTCGATGGTGGCTCGCATGTCGGTTCCACCGCCTATGCCATCGTGGACGGCGTCCTCAGGGTCACGGTGCCCGACGGGATGACCCTCGGCCTGGTCGACCCGAGCCAGCTCGTGGGGTTCGTGGGCGAGCCGGCGAGCCCTCGTTCGATCCTGTTGCGCAACAACGGTCTGGGCATCGAGCTCCGCATCGATCCCGATCACCCGGTCGGGGCGGCAGATACCGCGGGGCTGGTCGACGTGGTACTCGAGTCGGCGGTGACCGCCATCGTGGACTGCGAGGATTCGGTGGCTGCCGTCGACGCCGAGGACAAGGCCCTGGCGTATCGCAATTGGTTGGGCCTCATGCGAGGTGACCTCACCGAGGAGGTCACCAAGGACGGCGTCACCTTCACCCGGGTCCTGGCAGAAGACCGGGTCTTCGACACCAGCGCCGGCGGCACCGTGGCGGTGCCGGGCCGGGCGCTGCTGTTGGTCCGCAACGTCGGCCACCTCATGACCACGCCCGCGGTGCGCGACCGGGACGGCAACGAGGCGTTCGAAGGCCTGCTCGACGCCATGCTCACGGTCCTGTGTGCCACGCATGGTCTGGTCGCCGGCGACCGGGGCAACAGCCGGAGCGGTTCGGTGTACGTGGTCAAACCCAAGATGCACGGGCCCGACGAGGTTGCGTTCACGAACGACGTCTTCACCCTCGTCGAAGAGGTGCTCGGGCTGGCTGCCAACACCGTCAAGCTCGGGATCATGGACGAGGAACGTCGAACCACGGTGAACTTGGCCGAGTGCATCCGGGCCGCTCGGTCGCGGGTGGCGTTCATCAACACCGGGTTCTTGGATCGGACCGGCGACGAGATCCACACGTCGATGGAAGCCGGGCCGATGATCCCCAAGAGCCAGATGAAGTCGCAACGATGGATCTCGGCCTACGAGGACTGGAACGTCGACACGGGTTTGGCGTGCGGCCTGCGAGGTGTCGCTCAGATCGGCAAGGGCATGTGGGCCGCTCCGGACAAGATGGCGGACATGTTGGTGGAGAAGATCCGCCATCCCCAGGCCGGGGCCAACTGTGCTTGGGTGCCGTCCCCGACCGCCGCCACACTTCACGCAACCCATTACCACGAGGTGGATGTGTTGGCCGTGCAAACAGAGTTGGCTGCCCAACAACTGGCGGGCCGACAGCGGGCCACGCTCGATGACCTGTTGACCATTCCCGTGGTGCCCGATCCGAACTGGTCGGACGAACTCATCCAGCACGAGCTCGACAACAACGCGCAGGGAATCCTGGGCTACGTGGTGCGCTGGGTCGATCAGGGGGTGGGGTGCTCGACGGTGCCCGACATCAACGATGTCGGACTGATGGAGGACCGCGCCACCTGTCGGATCTCCAGCCAACATCTGGCCAACTGGCTGCGCCATGGCGTCGTCGATGTCGACCGGGTGATGGCGACGATGCGAGCCATGGCCATCAAGGTCGACGCCCAGAACGCCGATGATGCGCACTACCTGCCGATGGCTCCGAGCTTCGATGGCCCGGCGTTTCTCGGGGCCTGCGATCTGGTCACCTCGGGTGTCGAACAGCCTTCGGGCTACACCGAACCGATCCTTCACGCCCGTCGTCTGGAAGTGAAACACCGCGCCGAGTCGGCGCCGACGGATCGAGCCCGACACGAGGACAACGTCTGATGGTCGGGTCGTTGCAACGTCTTCGATCCCATCTTCCGGGCAGCCTGGCCGGGACCTCCCAGCTCCGTGATGTCCATCCGATCACGGTCGAGCTCCGAGCCGCCCTCAGCGAGGATCGAGTCCGCGACGACGGAGCACATCGTTCGCTGATGAGTCACGACGCGTCCGTCTTCGACGGCGGCAACTCGGGACCGGTCTGCTACCCGGTGTCAGCCGACGAGGTGGCCGCGATCATGAAGATCGCCGAGCGTCACCGGCGAGCCGTCGTGCCGCGGGGCGCCGGCACCGGGCTGGCCGGTGGGGCCATCCCGCTCGGTGCCGAACCAATCGTCGTTGCCGTCACCAAGATGAACCGAGTTCTCGACATCGACGAGGGTAACGAGATCGCTTGGGTCGAGCCCGGCGTGATCAACCTTGACCTGACCAACCATCTCAAGCCGATGGGTTTTCACTTCGCCCCCGACCCGTCGAGCCAGCAGGTGTGCACCATCGGTGGCAATGTCGCCAACAATTCCGGTGGCCCTCACTGTTTGGCCTACGGCGTCACCAATGCCCACATCGTTGCTCTCGAAGTGGTCACTCCTTCGGGGGAGATCCTCGAGCTGGGGGGCCTCGATGCCGAGCCGCTGGGTCTCGACCTTCGAGGCGTGTTCGTGGGGAGCGAGGGAACGCTGGGGATCACCACCAAGGTGGCGGTCAAACTGACGAGGAACCGGCCTGCGGTGCGGACCCTCCTTCTGTCGTTCTCGTCGGTACGCGATGCTGCCAACACCGTCAGCGGAGTGATTGCCGCCGGCGTGGTCCCGGCCGCCATGGAAGTCATGGACCAACCCATCACCGTGGCCGTCGAGAACTACGTGCATGCCGGGTATCCGACCGACGCCGCCGCAGTGCTGTTGGCCGAGGTCGACGGGCTCGACGACGGTGTCGACATCGATGCCGAACGAATCCGGTCCATCGGTCTCGAGAATCACGCAACCGACGTGCGGTTGGCGGCCGACGATTCCGAACGCGCTCTCCTGTGGAAGGGGCGGAAGACGGCGTTCGGCGCGATCGCCCAGATCGCCCCCGACTACTACCTCCATGACACGGTCGTGCCCCGGTCTGCGTTGGCCGATGTGCTCGAGGAGATCTACGCCATCGCCGACCGCAACGACGTCCTGATCATGAACGTGTTCCACGCCGGCGATGGCAACCTGCATCCGTTGATCATCTTCGACGGTCGACAGCCCGGTGTGCTCGACCGGGTCCACCAGGCCGGGGCCGAGATCATCACCGCTTCTCTCGACGCCGGAGGCGTGTTGTCGGGTGAGCATGGCATCGGCGTCGAGAAGCAGAAGTTCATGGAACGCATGTTCACCGCCGACGACCTCGATCATCAGAACCGGGTCCGCCAGTCGTTCGACCCGGGGTGCCGATCCAATCCGGGCAAAGTGATGCCGATGGGTCACAGTTGTGCCGACATCCAGGCCCTGCGGGCCGTACCTCGGGACGTCTGGGGCTGATGGCGGGCGACCACGACACTGCAGCGGCCACCCTCGTCTCTCACGATCCGGTCCTGGCCGATTTCGCCGCCGAGGTCGGCAGCGACGGTCCGGTCGGGATCGAGGGGGGGCGCACCCGATGGCTGGAGGGCGGCGTGCTCGATCCCGATGCTCGACTGGTACGGGCTCCGGTCGGCATCGTCGACTACGTGCCCGAGGAGATGATCGTCACCGTGCGGGCCGGGACCCCGGTCGCCGACGTGCACGCCGCCCTCGCCGAACGTGGCCAACGCAGCGCGCTGCCGGAACGGGGTGGCACGGTCGGGGGCGCCGTGGCCGTCGGCCAGAACGACGTGTCGGTACTCGGTCGGGGAACCGTCCGTTCCGCAGTCCTCCAGGTCCGGTACGTGTCGGCCGAGGGACGCGTGGTCAACGGGGGAGGTCCGACCGTCAAGAACGTCACCGGCTTCGATCTGCCGAGGCTGATGGTCGGCTCACTGGGCACGTTGGGATTCCTGGCCGAAGTCATCCTGCGAACCAATCCGATGCCGGCTGTCAGCACGTGGTACCGAGCCGACGACGTCGACCCCTTCGCCGCCCACCGCCAGGTGTTGGCACCGAGCGCCGTGTTGTACGACGGTACGACGACCTCGATTCTGCTCGAGGGTCACGGCGTCGACGTCGACCACCAGGCTGCGGCGTTGCAGCAGGTGGGTGCGTTCGTGCAGTGCGACCAGCCAGTGGTCCCCGAGGGGCACCGGTGGTCGCTGGCACCGGCCGAGTTGGCCCGCCTCGATCGTCACGAGACCAGCGACTTCGTCGCGCTCATCGGTGTCGGAACCGTCTTTGCGGACAAGCCGCAACCATCGCGCTCGCTCTCGGCCGGCGTCCAGATCATCCACGACCGTATGAAATCGAACTTCGATCCCACCGGCCGCCTCAACCCCGGCCGCAACCCCGGAGCACCACGATGACCCTGGGCCTCGACGCCGACGAGTTGAACACCTGCGTGCAGTGCGGACTGTGTCTGCCCCATTGCCCGACCTTCCGTGTCACCGGGGACGAAGCAATGTCGCCCCGAGGCCGGATCAAGTTGATGCGCGAAGTCCAGGACGAGGGTGCACCCATCACCGACGAGGTCCTACGCTCGTTCGAGAGTTGTGTGCAGTGCCGGGGGTGCGAGCCGGCCTGTCCGTCGGGAGTTCCCTATGGCCATCTGATGGAGCAGACCCGGGAGACCCTGGCCGATCGGCACCTCATCACCCCGCGATGGCAGCGCTTGGCGTTCAAGCCGCTCGAGAGTCCGGTGGCTCTCCAGGCCGGTACCGCAGCGCTGTCGGTGGCCAAGCGGCTCGGGTTGGTCCCGGCACGGCTGGGGTTGCCCGATGCCTTGCCGATGCGCTCGGAACCGATGGAAGCCTCGGGTCATGACGTCTATCTCTTCACCGGTTGCGTGATGGATGCCTGGCAACGTGATGTGCACCTTGCCGGCAAGCGGGTCATCGAGGCCGCGGGCTTCGGGGTGATGCCGACCGGCTCGTTGGCCCCCTGCTGCGGTGCACTCCAGGCCCACGCCGGACTGGCCGATGACACCCGGCGGCTGGCCGCCTCGATGATGGCCTCGCTGCAGCCCGACGTGCCGATCCTGGTCGATTCTGCCGGCTGCGGCGCGGCCATGAAGGACTACGGTCATCTCCTCGGCACCACCGAGGCGGCCGCGTTCTCCGCCCGTGTCTTCGACATCCAGGAGTGGTTGGCCCCGCACCTCGACCGGCTCCCAGCGGTCGAGGTGCTGGATGTGACGGTGGCCGTCCAGGACCCCTGCCACCTGCGGCACGTGCAGCGGGTCCACGAAGCGACCCGAGCCGTCCTGCGTCCCTTCGTGCGCCAGTTGGTCGAACTGAACGACGACGGGCTGTGTTGTGGGGCCGGCGGTGCCTACTCGGTGCTCGAGCCCGAGCTCGCGGGGCAGATCCGCCAACGGAAGGTAGAGGCCATCGCACGGGTCGAGCACGACCTGGTGGCATCGGCCAACCCGGGCTGCTCCCTTCACCTGGCCAATGCCGGCGTGCCCACGATCCATCCCATGCAGCTGGTCGATCGGGCGCTCCACGGCTGAACGAGGCCATTCCCACCCACGGTTCACGCCCTCGATGTCCGTTGGTTCTCGGCAAAAATCTGGGAACGGTGCACGACCCCTCGATAGGTTGACGGAGTGTCTGAACCGTTGACCCGTCAAGAGGTTGCCAAGGTCGCCGAGCTGGCCATGCTGGAGCTGAGCGAGGACGAACTGATCACGTTCACCGGCCAGTTGGCGGCCGTGCTGGAACACGCCCAGGACATCGACGATCTCGACGTGGGCGACGTGCCACCGACCAACCATCCGTACCCGCTGACCAACGTCTTTCGAGACGATGTCATCGAGGAACTCGACGACATCCGAACCGAGGTGTTGGCCGCGGCCCCCGAGTCCGAGGACGGCCAGTTCCGGGTGCCGCCGGCGCTCGGGGAGGAGGACTAGATGAGTGGGCACAGTGCACGGGCCCTCGCCGCGTCGGTGGCGAGCGGTGCCGTCTCGGCCGCCGAGGTGGTCGAGGAGTACCTGGGACGAATCGATGAGCGCGAGCACGAGGTCCACGCCTTCAACCTGGTGACGGCCGATGCTGCCCGGGCCGCGGCGGAGCAGATCGATCGCCGTGTTGCCGCCGGTGAAACCATCGGTCCGTTGGCCGGGGTCCCCATCGCGCTCAAGGACAATCTGTGCACTCGGGGGGTGGCCACCACGTGTTCGTCGAAGATCCTCGAGGGGTGGATCCCGCCCTATGACGCAACGGTCGTCGAACGTCTCGCTGCGGCTGGGGCCATCATGGTCGGCAAGACCAACCTGGACGAGTTCGCCATGGGTTCCTCGACCGAGAACTCGGCGTTCGGTCCCACTCGCAATCCCCTCGACCTCGATCGGGTACCGGGCGGATCATCCGGCGGTTCGGCCGCGGCGGTGGCCGCCGGCTTCGCTCCGTTGTCGCTCGGGTCCGACACCGGCGGTTCGATCCGCCAACCGGCAGCTTTGTGCGGGGTGGTGGGGATGAAGCCTTCGTACGGCACGGTCAGCCGCTACGGCTTGATCGCCTTTGCCAGCTCCCTCGACCAGATCGGCCCCTTCAGTCGCGACGTCGCCGACTCGGCGCTGCTCTTCGAGACCATCGCGGGCCACGACGGGCGTGATTCGACGTCCATCCCGGCGCCGCTCGAGCCGATCACGCCACGTCTGGATCGAGGGGTCGACGGGCTGCGAGTCGGCGTCGTGAGCGAACTGGCGGGTGGGACGCTGGAGGGCTTCCAACCCGAGGTCCTGGCCCAGACCCGTCGTGCAGCCGAAGCGCTGGCCGCGGCCGGCGCCGTGGTCGCCGATGTCTCGGTGCCGTCCACGATCTACGGCCTGTCGGCTTACTACGTGATCGCTCCAGCCGAGGCATCGTCCAACCTGGCCCGCTACGACGGCGTCCGGTACGGCCATCGCGAACCGGGTCGGGCCAACACTGCGGCCATGATGACGGCGTCGCGTACCCGAGGCTTCGGCGCCGAGGTGAAACGCCGCATCATGCTCGGGACCTATGGCTTGTCGGCCGGCTACCACGATGCCTTCTACGGCAAGGCGCAGCGAGTCCGGACGCTGATCATCCGCGATTTCGAGCGGGCCTATCGGGACTTCGACGTCTTGTTGTCGCCCACGTCCCCCTGCGTCGCCTTCCCGTTCGGGGCCAAGGCCGATCCATTGACCATGTACCTCAACGACGTGGCCACCATTCCGTCCAACCTGGCCGGGCACCCCGCCATTTCGGTGCCATTCGGGACGGGAGAGGACGGGATGCCGGTCGGGGTGCAGGTGATGGCGCCGATGCTGGGTGAACCGGTGATGTACCAGGTGGCCGCCGAACTGGAACGGGCCTCGACCGATGGGACAGGGGCATGAACGACTGGCAGCACAACGACACCCCGGTGTCCTCCACGATGCTCGATGCCTGGAGGGTGGACTCCGGCGTCCCGCCCGAGGACCTCGACCTCCCTGATGGGTGGGAGATGGTGATCGGTCTCGAGGTCCACGTCGAGTTGGCGACCCGAACCAAGATGTTCTCCCCGGCTCGGAACCATTTCGGAGGCGAGCCGAACACGATGGTGCATCCGGTCTGTCTCGGGCTGCCGGGCACGCTGCCGGTCGTCAACGGGCGAGCGGTCGAGTTGTCCATTCGCGTCGGTCTGGCCCTCAACTGCACGGTTCAGCGCTGCGTCTTCGCCCGGAAGAACTACTTCTATCCGGACATGCCCAAGGACTACCAGATCTCTCAGTACGACCGTCCGCTGAACATCAACGGTTGGATCGAACTCCCCTCGGGTCACCGGATCGGTATCGAGCGAGCCCACATGGAGGAGGACACCGGCAAGTCGACCCACGTGGGTGAGTCGGGCCGTATCCACGATGCCGGGTACTCGTTGGTCGACTACAACCGGGCCGGTGTCCCGCTGCTCGAGATCGTGTCCCATCCCGACATCCGGGGTCCCGAGGAGGCAAAGGCCTACGTTGCCGAACTCCAGGCCATCGTGGTCGCGGTAGGGGCCAGCGACGGCAAGTTCGAGGAAGGGTCGATGCGAGTCGACGCCAACGTGTCGGTTCGACCAGCGGGCTCCGACGAATTGCGAACGCGGTGCGAGATCAAGAACGTGAATTCGCTGCGGTCGTTGGGGCGTGCGATCCAGTACGAGGCCCGACGCCACGTCGATCTGTACCGCGCCGGCGATCGTCCCGTCCAGGAGACTCGGCACTGGGACGAGGAGGGAGGGCGAACCCGGGCTGGTCGTTCCAAGGAACAGGCCGAGGACTATCGCTACTTCGCCGATCCCGATCTGGTGCCCGTCGACCCTTCGCCGACGTGGGTCGAGGAGATCCGGGCCGCGCTGCCCCCGCTTCCGCGGGCCCGGCGTCAGGCGCTGATCGATGCAGGCGGTGATCCGGCGTCGTGTGCCATCGCCGTCGAGCGTGATCTGGATGGACTGGCCCTCGCCGTGTCGGCCGCCGGTGGCGACGTGCCTCGTTCGCTGGTCCACATCGTCAACAATCTGGTCGTCGATGGGGCGGCCGATCTCGATCCAACGGGTTTCGTCGAACTGGTGAGGATGGAGGCCGGAGGCGAGTTGACCTCGACCCAGGCCAAACAGATCCTGGGCGAGATGGTGAGCTCGGGTCGAGGGCCGGCCGAACTGGCCGTCGAACACGGCTTCGAAGCCATGGACAGCGGCGACCTCGAGTCGATGTTGGATGCCATCATCGCCGATCACCCGGACGAGTGGCAGCGATTCGTCGACGGCGAAGCCAAACTGCAGGGCGTGTTCACCGGACAGATCATGAAGGCGACCCAGGGCAAGGCCGATGGCAAGGTGGTCGCCCAACTGTTGGCCCAGAAGAAGGCCATCGCCACCCCCTGAACTGGTTCGTGCGAGCACCTTTGCGCCAGGGGCGGTAAACCGATGAGGTGGCTTGTGCGTCTGAGAGGGTGTGAACGTGGCAACCCTCGAGAACGGAGACAAGCGATCGTCGGCGACCAGAGCGCAGTGGCGTTCGCGGGCGGGGCGTTCCCGGACGGAGGAACCGGGTGCGCTCGACCTGGCACGACCCGATCTCTCGGCGCTGTATGCCGAGCACTACCGCGCCCTGGTCAAGCTCGCTTCGTTCTACGTCGACGATCGTGAGACCGCGGAGGAGGTCACGCAGGACGCGTTCGTCAAGATCCTGGGCGGCCCCTACCACATCGAACCGGGCAAGGAAGGTCCCTACCTCCGCTCTGCGGTCCTCAACGGAGCCCGGTCGGCGCTGAGGAAACGCCGTGTGCGCCGCGCCCACAAGCCCGAACCCCTGGCATTGGTCGGCGCGGCCGAGATCGGCGGCCTCCAGTCGGCCGAGCACGATCGAGTCCTCGCCGCGTTGCGGACCCTTCCCGAGCGTCAAGCGGCTGTTCTGGTGCTTCGCTTCTACCTCGACCTGAGCGAGGCCCAGATCGCCGAGACCCTCGACATCGCCCGAGGTTCGGTCAAGTCCCACACCCACCGAGGCTTGGCGAAACTGGCCAAGCTCCTGGAAGAAGCCCCGATCCAATGAACTCCGACGACGACATCGAACTCCCCCGTCTCTCCGATCGCGCCGACGCCCCTCCGGTCGATCCCGTGCTGGAGGATCCGGTGCTGGAGGTGACGGCCGAGCATCTGCGACGTGCCCTCACCTTCCGAGCTGACCAGATCGAACCCAGCAACGAGTCGTTTCTGGAACTCCGACAGCGACTCGACGACGGGCGACGGCGACCCGCCTCGCGTCCAACGAGATCCGGTCCTCGGTTGTTGGTTGCAGCCGCCCTGTTGATCGTCGGTGCACTGGGTGCTGCCACACTGGTTCGCCAGGTCAGCGAGTCGAGGATCGAGGCCGGTGGTCCCACCACGACGACCGCCTCCTCTCGCGACGAGGTGGTC
>ERZ888423.1801-NODE-1801-length-17401-cov-11.243918_pt1 | contig 17401 bp, 18 predicted proteins | sample MGYA00520523_ERZ888423 | MGnify/ENA primary metagenome ERZ888423 (study PRJEB32303, sample SAMEA104408611) | aquatic metagenome | biome: Brackish water; feature: Pelagic; material: water | place: Baltic Sea | collected 2014-06-08T10:24:00 | depth 30,27 m ...
ACCTGAATTAAGGGGGAGCAGTTTTACACTATAGCCTTGGCCAACCGTGATGCCATTTGTTCCCCATGGCTTGGTTCCATTCGCTGAGACTTTATGGACACGCGCATCCCCGTTTCCCCCTGTCCCAGTTATACCAACATAGAGATTGTGGTTGTTGTCCACGGCAATATCCCATGTGACCGTAGACGTACTCATGCCAATGCTGTTGTCCACAAGCAAGCCATTGGTGCCAAATTGTGGCACGCCGGCAGAATCCAATAGTTGAACCCGCATTTCATAGTAAACGGGCGCTGAAACAGGCGACCAGAAGGCTATATAGGTTCGGCCATCCAGCGTAGCCTTGCTCATCAAATCATCTGTGGCACTTTGTGCCGCCAAAGTATTGAGCGCCGTATTGGTTGTCCACTGACCCAAAAGCGTTGTACTTGCAAGGGCTAGGCATAGGGAAAAGAGGTGTTTCATTGGAGCGGGTTGTTCCTCTAAAAGTACGGGAACTCACCTGACTATGAATCATCTCATTGTCCCGTTATTTCCCCCGCAAACGGTCTAGCCAATTCCCGCCCTTTTGGTTGCGGTTTTCATCGCTTTTAGACGTTGCCCCACCGGTGCCGGAGGCGTCATTTCCCCAATAGGAATTGCCGCGTGCAGCGGGTCGACCTCCATCTTTTTTCTTTTGCGCAGGGGCCCTGAATTCTGTGTTTCCATGCTCACTTCTAGGCAATTCACCTGAAGGTTTGCTGCCATAATTGCGGCGACCACGGTGCGCGGTTGGACGATTACCCCCTTCAGGACGCGGTTGAGCTGTACGGTTGTTTTCACCCTCGCGTTGTGGTCCACGGCTTGAGACTTCGCCTCCACGTTGCGTAGTGCCGCGCTCTTGGCTGCCTCCTTCACGCGGGCCACGTGGGTTTTGCCCTCTTGGATTGGGCGATGCACTGCGTTGGCCTTGGCTTGGGCCGCGATTGGAACGCTGTGACGAAGCCTCCCTCCTTGGAGGGCGTGCTTCGCGTTCTGGCTCTGCCATCTGTCCTTCGACCACGGTACCCGGGATAAAAGGATGGACTTTTTCGACAGGGATATCCATTTTAATCAAACGTTGAATATCCTTAAGAAAGCTGCGCTCATCTTGGTCTACAAACGACCAGGCTACGCCACTATGTCCTGCTCGGCCCGTTCGTCCAATGCGGTGCACATAGGTTTCGGGAATATTAGGGATCTCATAATTGATCACGTGGGTCAATTCATCAATATCAATACCGCGCGCAGCGATGTCGGTAGCGACTAACACCCGAGTCTCGCGCGATTTGAAATTCTTCAATGCATTTTGACGTGCATTTTGGCTTTTGTTGCCATGGATGGCTTGCGCGGTAATGTCAAAGCGCAATAGGTCTTTCACCACGCGGTCAGCACCATGCTTTGTTCGGGTAAAGATTAAAACGGTTGGAATTTCTTTTTCAGAACCCTCCAATAAATGTTTAAGCAAGAACCGCTTGGTCTTTTGATCCACCAAGAATACTTTTTGTTGGACCGTTTCTGCCGTGGTAGATACCGCTGCTACAGCCACGCGAACGGGGTTGTTAAGCAGTTGGTCACTCAAGGTGACGACCTCTTTAGGCATAGTAGCGGAGAAAAAGAGGGTCTGCCGCTTTGCAGGCAGTTTGGCAATTATCTTTTTCACATCGTGGATAAAGCCCATGTCGAGCATACGATCTGCCTCATCTAATACAAAATGGCTCAAATGCCGCAGGTCAATAAAGCCTTGGTTCATTAGGTCCAAAAGGCGCCCTGGAGTGGCCGTTAAAATATCCACGCCGCGGCGTAAAGCATCTGTTTGGGGCTTTTGGCCTACTCCGCCAAATATGACGGCATGGCTTAGGGCAAGGTTTGCCCCATAGGTGCCAATACTCTCATCTATTTGTAAAGCCAATTCCCGTGTGGGGGTCATGATCAATACACGCACGGGGCGTTTGCCTGGATGCTCTGCAATAGGCATCAGGTGTTGCAATATGGGCAACGAAAAGGCTGCCGTTTTCCCGGTTCCGGTCTGTGCGGTCCCTAAGATATCACGTCCTTGTAGGGCGGATGGAATCGCTTGAGCTTGGATGGGAGTGGGGGTTTCGTACCCCTCGCGGGCCAACGCGTCCACGAGTGGGGAGGCGAGGCCAAGGTCTGTAAATGCTTTCAAGACCCCAAAGGTACGGAGAATGCGCTCAGTAGGGTTCGGACGCCTCTAGCTCCCACTCTAGCCCCGTAGAGTCCTGGGCAACTGGAAAAGCTTGAAACACGTATCGAATGTTATCTTCAGAGTAAATCTCATACACCTCACCCACCTCAAATCCGCGTGCTTCGGCTTCTTTTGTGAGGAAAGGATAGACCCGGATGGCCCCGATGATCATCGACAAGTCATTTTTACGAGGAAAGTCCACCATGATGGCTTCTCCCTTGCCAATAGCATAGAGTGAAAGCGCACCATAATCCATGTTTCCAGGGGTGTTCATTTCTTCACCGGTCGCGAGGACTACGCCAACAAAGCTGTGCAAACTATCCGCTTCAATTTCCTTGGGATTGTCAAAGTAGCAGCCTACCATGGTCTCCGTAAGGATCCCCATAGAGTCTGCCATGGATTGCACTTTAGAAAAGGCAGGCCCTATTTCTTCATACGGGCCGGTGTGGTAGACTCCTCCAAGGAGGTAGCCCCCCTCTGTTCCTTCCAAAGGTGTTAGGGGAGAAAATAGCCCGAGGTAATACAAGAATCCTGCTGTACCCGACGTTAGGATGATGACAAGAATGAGAAGGATGCGTTTCATAGAGACAAAAGTACAAGGAGTTTCAACCATTTTATCCTGCGCGACTCCGAGCATTTGGAGCCAGGCGCTCCACAGGTCCAAAAAGAGCCAAAGCACATGAATAGTACCTCTCTAAAACTACCCTACCTATGTGCACATCCATACGCTGTGCCCCGGTTGCTGGAATCTGCACAAATGCCGTCGTTGGATTCTTCTTTCGAAAGCCGATCGCCTAACTTTGCCCCATGTTTGGATGGTTAAAACCGAAAAGTCAGGAGGAAAAACTCCAAGCCTTGTATGCTCTAAAGCTGAAAGAGGCCTTTGAATTGTCTAAGATCAACCGGGCTGCGTCAGATCTAAAAACCGCAGAAGCGGAAAGGGTTGCCCAGGAATTGGATGCGCTTCGCGCTGCTAAGAACAAAAATGTATGAGATCCTTAAAAGGTGCACGGGTTACCGTGTATTGTGCAGGCTCTGCCAAAACCAACCCTAAATACCTAGAGGGGGCGGAACGCTTAGCTAAAAAATTTATCGAACATGGCGCTGAATTGGTCTTTGGAGGGGGTAAAACTGGATTAATGGGACATATTGCCACCCATATTGTGCAAGGCGGTGGAGTAGCACATGGAGTGATGCCCCACTTTCTTAAAAACGTTGAGATGAACCACCCGCTGGTGGAGGATTTCATTTTTGTGGACACCATGTCGGAACGCAAACAGCTGCTTTTGTCTAACACCGAAGGTCTAATTGCTTTGCCAGGCGGTTGTGGCACCCTAGAAGAATTGCTAGAAGCTATTACACTGAAGCGATTGGGTCAATATCTAAAACCCATTATTATTGTCAACCAAGAGGGCTTTTACGACCCCCAATTGGCCATGTTGGCCCGGATGGTAGAAGAAGATTTTATGCGTCCTGAACATCTACACTTATGGACGGTGGTCAACGACCCTGCAGAAGCCTTAGCGGCCATTCAGCAAACGGAAGACTGGGATTCGAACGCTTTGCAAAATGCCACCTATCAATAAGCTTAACGATTTCTTTTCCTTTGGGCTTTGGGAGGAATGCCCAATTCCCCTACTTTTGCCTCTCTTGAACTCAATCTGTTTAATCTAACCTCGCCCAAAACCCATGAAAAAGGTTTTCACCCTGTTGCTCATTGCAGGTGTATTGTTTAGCTCTAGCGCATTCGCTCAAGAAGCGACGGAAGCTGCTGCCACTGAAATGGTTGCCGCTGACGAATCTGTAGCTACTGACTCTAACGGTACCGCTGCCACAGCCTCTACTGCTGTTGTTGAAGAAGCTGTCACCGAAGAAGCCGCCCCTGAAGAAGAGGCTAGCTTCTCACAAGTTTTAAAGAAGCAGTTCATCGATGGTGGACCTTTCTTCATGTCTTTCGTATTGCTTGCCTTAGTATTGGGTCTTGCGTTGGTCATTGAGCGTATCCTTTATTTGGCTATGTCTACAAGCAACAATGATAAGTTGTTGGCTGATGTAGAAGAAGCATTGAACAATGGGGGCGTTGATGCTGCTAAAGAGGTTTGCCGTGCTACACGCGGACCTGTAGCGTCGATCTTCTACAATGGCTTAGACAAAATGAACGATGGTATTGACATGGTGGACAAAGCCATTGTTTCTGTTGGATCTGTAGAGAACGGCAAGCTTGAGCGTGGCGTATCTTGGATTTCATTGTTTATCGCTTTGGCGCCTATGTTGGGCTTTATGGGTACCGTTATCGGAATGATTGATGCCTTTGACGCGATTGAAGCGGCAGGCGACATCTCTCCATCACTCGTAGCGGGGGGAATTAAAGTGGCACTTTTGACTACGGTATTTGGTTTGATCACAGCGATGATCCTTCAAGTTTTCTACAACTTGATCATTGCCATGATTGACAACATCGTAAACAAAATGGAAGACGCTTCTATCTCCTTCTTGGACTTGGTCGCTGCTTATCAAGAAAAGAACAAGTAAACTAGCCAGATATGAAAAACGTGCGGGTAATTTCCATGGGAGCCGCCGTGCTGGCAGGGTTGGCAGGCGCGATCCCCACATTGGGGATCTGGTTCTCCGGGTCAGAAGGTATGGTAAGCTCTGCCGTCGTTTTGACGGTCATTCTTGTCGTTGTAGCCGCTATTTTGGCGATTGGCAGCGCAGTGAACGGCATGCTTATCAATCCAGCCAGCTTGCGCAGTGCAGGGATGGGCGTGGGTGCCTTGGTAGCCATTTTCGTGTTGAGTTACATCTTAGCTGACGGCTCAGATTTTGCGATGTATGACAACGTAGATGAATCCACCACAAAGTGGGTATCTGCGGGGCTAAATGCCTTCTACATCTGCTTTATTTTGGCTGTAGGTGCTGTGGTGTACTCTTCTTTGTCTCGTATTCGTAAATAAGTTTTGGCCTTATGGCTCGAAATAAACGTGCAATTCCTGAAATCAATGCAGGGTCGATGGCAGACATCGCCTTCTTGCTTCTGATCTTCTTCCTCGTGACAACCACGATGGATGTGGACAAGGGCTTGATGGTAAAGCTTCCGCCATGGTCAGAAGAACCGCCACCCGAAGACAATGAAATCCGTGAAAAAAACATCTTTGTCGTCCTTGTGAATTCGAATAACCAATTATTGGTTGAGGAAGAATACATGGAGCTGAAGGATCTTCGTTCATCCACCAAATTGTTTATTGACAACAATGGGGATGGAAGTTGTGAAGATTGCCGAGGTGCACGCGATCCAAAGAGCTCTGAAAACCCAACCAAAGCCATTATATCGTTGCAAAACGACCGCGGTACCAGCTATGACATGTTTGTCAAAGTGCGTAACGAACTTTTGGGAGCATATTCAGAACTCCGGAACGAACTTGCTCTTCGCAAGTATGGACGTGCCTACGACTTGCTCAATGAGGAAGGGAAGGCAGCCGTCTCTGAGGTCTATCCTCAGTTCATTTCTGAAGCAGAACCTGTAAGTGTAGGAGGATAATGGCGCAGATTCGTAAGAAAAAATCCAAAGAAACTCCACCGGTATCTACGGCATCTTTGCCTGATATCGTCTTTATGTTGTTGTTCTTCTTTATGGTGACGACGACCATGCGTGAAGTCACCTTGCTTGTAAAGGTGAAAAAGCCAAAGGCAACGGAGATTCAGAAATTAGACCGCAAAGATTTGACGACCTATATCTACATGGGTGCACCACGCAACACGGAGCTGTATGGATCTGAACCACGTATTCAATTGGATGATCAATTGGGTAGTGTGGGAGATGTGCAGTCTTTTGTCATTTTGAAGCGTGAAGAAATCAATGAGGCGGAGCGCCCCAAGTTCACGGTTTCGATCAAGGCGGATATTGATGTGAAGATGGGTTTGATTTCTGATTTGAAGCAAGAGCTCCGCAAGGCGCAGGCTTTGAAGATCAGCTATTCAACCAACCCTGCAGGTTCACCTGAAGAATTGTATAAGACGTACTAAACGATTAAAACGTTTAGCCTAAACCCGACGCAGTTTCTGTGTCGGGTTTTTTTATGCTGCCCGGTGGGGTTTAGGCGCATGACGCTTTATCAGGAGCCAGCCTGCGCTAAGGGCTATAATGAGACCGCAGAGGATGATCCAAAAAGGAAGGACTTCTTCCATCGTGCCATAGGCATTAGGCCCGGCCTCTTGCGTCCAGTAGTAGGTGAGTCCATTATGAATGAGATGCGCACCAAAGCTGATCCACAAGCGGCCAGATAGATAATACACAAGTCCAAGGGTAAAGCCGGCTCCCACCAAGAAGGGCCATTGGATAAAGTTCATATGACCTATCGTAAAAGCAATCGTGGCGCCAAGAATGGCCATAAAAGGCTTGGCTTGCCCATGCAGAAATCTCTGTAGGCTGGCGCGAAAGAGAAATTCTTCCGAAAAGGCTGCGAGCACAACAAAGACGAGAATACTTGCGGCATGGTCGACCCAGGTCGGCATAAAAAGCATGCGATCAACGGCAAGAGCACTTTGCGCTTGTGCCTCAAAATGGGGCGCCATAAAATCCATGCCATGCGCAGCGCCCACCCAGAGACTATTACAGGCGTTTAAGGCGGGAAGGAGTGCGGGTAGTATAATCCATGCCAGAAGACTGTCCAGCGCACTCCATGAAGGCTGTAAAAGGGATGCTACACGCCCATCATGCCAGCGTTGATAAAGAAAAAGGGCGGGCAGAAGAAACATGAACAGGGCATACAGACCTTGGCTCAATAGCAAAGAACGACCCACCCCCACCTCTGGTCGTGCAAGAATAGCCTCTAAGGTCATTCCGCCGTAGCCAAAGAGTTCCAGGCCTTTAGGTGCAATGAGCGCTGCTAAAAGGGCCCCAGTAAACAAGACAAGGAGGAAGGGCAAAAATTCGGAACGACGAGAAGTCACATTCATGGACATGAGGTTGCTAATAAAGGGCTAATTTTGTCAAAAATCGGACAGATGGCGCGGATTGCCAACATAGACTTGGGTGAATTTCCTTTGTTGCTTGCCCCCATGGAGGATGTGAGTGACCCGCCCTTTCGGGCTTTGTGCAAACAGCATGGGGCAGATTTGATGTATACTGAATTTATTTCGTCCGAAGGCTTAATCCGAGATGCCGCTAAATCGGTAGCCAAGCTAGACATCTTTGAGTATGAACGCCCTATCGGCATCCAAATTTTTGGTGCCGAAATTGACTCTATGCGCGAAGCCGCTGCAATTTGCGAAGAGGCCAACCCCGACATTATTGATATCAATTACGGGTGCCCAGTGAAGAAGGTCGCGTGCAAAGGTGCCGGTGCCGGCATTCTTCAAGACATTCCCAAAATGGTCAGCATGACGGCAGAGATCGTCAAAGCGGTACAAAAACCTGTCACCGTCAAGACCCGCCTCGGCTGGGATGATAACACAAAGTATATCGTTGATGTCGCAGAACGGCTGCAGGATGTGGGGATACAGGCCATCAGCATCCATGGACGAACGCGCAAACAGATGTACAAAGGGGAAGCGGACTGGTCCCTCATTGCAGCAGTAAAAAACAACCCGCGGATGCATATTCCTGTTTTTGGCAATGGGGATGTAGATAGCCCCGAGAAGGCCCTCGAAATGCGTAATCTATATGGCGTAGATGGTGTCATGATTGGCCGCGCCTCAATTGGCTATCCCTGGATTTTTAATGAAATCAAGCATTTTATGGCCACCGGGATGCATTTGGCTGCTCCCACATTGGAGGATCGCGTTGCGGCGGCCCGCCGCCATTTAGAATTGGCCATTCAATGGAAAGGGGAGGGCTTAGCCATTGCTGAAACACGCCGTCATTATGGCAATTATTTCCGTGATTTTCCACACTTTAAGGATTATCGAATGACATTAGTCACCTCCAATGAGGTAGATGAACTCATGGGCACCTTTGAGGCTATCTTGACCGAATATGGTCCAGCGATGGCGGAAATGCAGGGATAATATGCGGGGTTTACCGAAGGAGCCTACCCGCAGGGGACTTCATTAGGCCGCCCCTCGCAGCCCATACAAGGAGGTCTTCAATTTTCGGGTTGCCAGCCAAGACAATACGGCCCCTACGAGCACCACAAAGCCCCCTACCGCGATGGACTGTAGCCAAGAAAAATGGACAGGATACGCGGTCACAACATAGCCATTACCTAGGGGAACCCATCCAAATGCCGCCTGCCCCGCAACGAGTCCACTGCCGAGTATCCAGCCTATACAGCCGCCAAGGGCAGAAACCCAAATACCACTCCACCAAAAGCTGAGCCTGACGGTATGTTCGGGCATTCCCATAGCGCGCAAGATGGAGCGTTGTCCTTCTTTTTCCATGCCTAAGAGGACCGTAGCACTATAGAGCCCTAAGGAGGCGAGCAGTACAATAAAAGAGAGAATGGCGGTCGTGATTAGGCCTTCACTTTTCATAACGCGAAAGAGGGCTGCTTCTCTGTCTTGCGGCGATTGCACGAGCAGTTGTGGGTCAACGTTTTGCAGGGTCTTTTTTAGTGTGGAAGGATCTGCGGTCCACGCATGGATGGCATCAATGCGTGCATCTCCTGTCCATGATGACAAGGTTTGCGCATCAAGCACAATGGTATGTTGGTCCACCTGAGGATGCACATAAAAAATGCGCTCCGGTGCAATGCGTTGTCGGACAAAGGAGGAGGTTATAGCCAACCCGCTGCCAAGGTTTTGCCCTGGCCACAGAAGTTCCATACCCTCTCGGCCACTTAATTCGATCAGCCCCATTTGTATACCTACGCCATAGCCGAAGGCCGCTTCGTTAGGAAAAGGTTGCGCTGAAAGGGTCTGTGCCGTCAGTGAGTCCATCCAAGGGTGCTGGGCCCAACGCTCTCGGGGCATCCCGATGACATCCACCAAGAGCTCTCTTGAGGGGGTTCTAAGCAAGGCCTTTTGTATCTGAATAGGAATCCAAAGGCAAGAGGTATCCGCCTCCAAGGCTTTACTTACTTGCGCTGTAAGGGTAAATCTGCCTCCAGCCTCATGAATGATGGTGAGGTCTGGATGCACCTTCTCATAGGTGGTGAGAATTAAATTCTCTAGTCCATTGAACGCGGAGAGTACAACAATCATCGCAGCAGTCCCTACCGCCACACCTGCAGCAGCTGCGCGTGTGACAGCATTGGACAGCGTCCGCCCCCGCAAGAAGCGTCCCCCAAGTCTAAATGGATGGGACGGGTCCACGCTGTTGACTTATTTGAATGGGTTTTCGCCGCCTTCTTTTAACAAGCGGTCAATATTCGCTTCATACTCCATAGAATCATCTAAATGATAGTGGAGTTCGGGAATAATGCGCAACTGGTTGCGCACTTTTTGTGCCAGGGCTGCACGCAAGCGAGGCGCTTGTTCCTGCGTGTAGGTCATGACACCTTCGGATTTGCCCGTAGGAAAGACCGAGAGGTACACACGACATAGCCCCAAGTCGGGCGATACGCGGACTTTGCTCACCGAAACCAAGGTACCCGGAAACTCACTCGCAGCGTGGCCACGGAAAATTTCGGCTAAATCACGCTGCAAAAGGCTGGCTATTTTTTTCTGACGGGTGCTTTCCATGGAGCAAAAGTACGCCCACACTGGGGATAAGGCATTACTTTCGTGGGATGACCCCTTTGCGCCGCATTTTCCAACTGGCTCGCCCCTTCCATCAGGCATTGGGCTCGAGCGCTTTGTTTTATGTGCTCTACACCTTGGTGTCACTCTTTAGTTTGGGGATGATTATTCCGGTGTTAGAGGTGATCTTGGGCGCGGGAGAATCCATTTCATTGCCCTCAGAGAATATGGGAAATGCCATGGCACCCGCCATGGGGGGACAAGGTTTTCAGGCTTGGATTGCCTTTTTTGTGGCCCAATGGGTGCAACAGTATGGTGCATTGGGGACGCTGGTGCGCGTCTGTATGGGCGCCATGGGTTTGTTTTTGGCCAAAAATGTATTCCGCTACGCAGCTTTGTGGAATATGGCCACCTTACGCACCGGCATCACGGCCACTTTGCGCGGCTCTTTGCATAGCAAAATTTTGGCATTGGCGCCGGGCACGGTCTCAGAAAAGCGCAAAGGCGATATCCTTGCGCGGGCATCCAATGATGTAACGGAGGTTGAATGGGCCATATTGACTGGCTTGGAATTGTTGGTGCGCGAGCCGTTAGTCATTCTAGGATCGCTGGCCATTTTGCTCGCCATGAGTTGGAAACTGACCCTCATTTTGCTCATCATTGCGCCACTGGCAGGGGCGCTGCTGCAATGGGTAAGCAAACGTTTAAAACGGAAGTCAAGCATTGCGCAAGATCGACTGGGCGACGTTCTGTCGGCCATGGAAGAAAGTTTGTCGGGCTTGCGCATTTTACAAGCATTTCAAGCGGAGAGCTACCAGCATCAGCGCTTTGATAAAGTCAATCAGCAGGCCTTTGAGGCTACGCGCGGGGTGCACCGTCGTCGTGATTTGGCCAGCCCACTGTCCGAACTTATTGGGGTCATGGCCCTCTTGCTTATTCTCTTTTTTGGAGGCCGTGAAGTCTTGGCCGGAGGAGGCCTAACCGGAGCCACGCTTGTGGCCTATTTGCTCTTCTTTTATCAGTTGATTCCGGCATTTAAATCGGTCTCCATGGCGTTGTATAATGTGCAAAAAGGAAGTGCAGCAGCAGAGCGTCTCTTCGACATCATGGATCTTCCCGAAGAAATAGTAGACCCTCCCCAGACGAACGCCTGGACTTGCCCATCTGATGGGCCCGTTCATATACAGTTTGACCAAGTGCATTTTACTTACCCCGGGGCGCAAAAACCTGCCATTGATGGGCTTTCTTTGCAGGTGAACCGAGGCGAGACGGTGGCGCTGGTTGGGCCATCAGGTGGAGGAAAAACTACCTTAATCAATCTACTCATGCGGGCGATGGACCCAACTGCAGGCCAAATCAGGATTGATGACCTACCCTTAACAAAAAGCAAGGATCGTCCCCAGGATGCGCCTATTTCCCTGAAGGCATGGCGTGCAAGCTTGGCCCTGGTTACGCAGGATGCTTTTCTGTTTGATATCAATGCCCTAGAGAATATCGCCCTTGGCGATCCACAGCCAAACCAAGCGCGTGCCCGTGAAGCGGCCAAAGCAGCTCAGGCGCTCGCATTCATTGAAGCACTTCCCGAAAAATGGGTAACACCCCTGGGGGAGGGCGGGTGCAAGTTATCCGGCGGCCAACGGCAGCGTATGGCCTTGGCACGCGCTATCTATCGCGCTGCCCCTGTATTGCTCTTAGATGAAGCTACTTCTGCCTTAGATGCAGAGAATGAACGTCTGGTTCAGCAGGCTCTCGAGGCGGCAAGTCAAGGCCGCACAACCTTGGTCGTGGCGCATCGCCTGTCTACCGTTCAACGTGCTGACCGCATCATCGTCTTGGACAATGGTCAAATGGTAGAAGAGGGCACCCACACCGCATTAATGTCCAAGCAAGGCCTATACGCTAACTTGGTACAAACCCAAATGTTTGAAGCATGAGCCAGAGCCCCCATTTTGAACACATTGAACACCTCGGCATTGCAGTCAAAGATGTAAGCGCTGCTGAAGCCCGCTATACTGCCATGTTAGGTGTGGCACCATACAAGCGTGAAGAGGTTATATCGGAAGGGGTGACGACCGTTTTCTTTCAGATAGGCCCCAATAAAATTGAATTGCTCAAGGCTACCCGCCCAGATAGCCCCATAGCCACCTTTATCGAACGACGCGGCGAAGGCTTGCACCATGTGGCCTATAAAGTGGCGGATATTCGTGCCGAAATGGCGCGACTGAAGCAAGAGGGTTTTTTGTTGTTGAGTGAGGAGCCCAAACAAGGGGCCGACAATATGTTGGTGGCGTTTGTCCACCCGCGAACTGCTGGAGGTGTCCTGATCGAGTTGTGTCAGACGCAGGAAGCTAAATAACCGACGAACATCAAGGCACAAAGACCCGTGCCTGCCACCCATGTGCTATAGCCGCCGCTACATTGTCGGCATTGTCGTCCACAAAAAAGACTGTGCTCGGATCCTTAACCCCAAGTTTTTGATCAACAGCCCTATATATGGCGGGATCAGGCTTGCGAAGCCCTAGATCATAGGAATAGAAAACATGTTCAAAACAGCGGGTAAATTCGCCGTACCCACGGGGCCCAAGACGGCGTTTGACTTCATCCATATGGATGCGGTTGGTATTGCTGAGCACTTGAAGCCGATAATCCTTGGCTAACTGGTGCAGTTGACCTATCAGCCAAGGTTGAAAACCCAAGAGCAACGCATTCCAGGCATGGTCAAGGCTTCGGTCAGAAGCGGCATGGCGGAGATGCTGTCGGAAAGCATCTCTAAACTCCGAAGAGGAGAGCGCACCGGTCTCAACCGCCTGGTAGGCGTTGTGGTTTTGGTAGCCTAGCGCCCCAATGGTAAAGCTGGATTTGGCCCCAAGGGAAATAAAGGCTTCGGCACTGCGCTGTGGCTCAATGTCGATCAGTACTTTGCCAAAGTCAAAGACAATATGCTCCGCCTTACCCGCCCATTCGGCCATTTCGCTTGCGCGAAATCGTCGAATGGGCGGCAGAGGTTCCGGCAATGCCGGATGAAACTTGGTCTGTTTTGGTTGCAGGCTCATCAAGGATTCCAACTTGGGAGCAAAGGCAATGCGGTAGAGGCAATGCGTTCGCTAAACTCACGGTAATCCGTATCCAAAAAGGCGGAAAGCAGGGCCATCTCCTCTTGGGTGCGCTTTTCCCAAGTAGCATGGATGTTCATCAAATTGGGACTGGGCTTTCCTCGTAGGCTCCAGAGGTAACCCCCAAACTGTCCGTTCAACGATGCCCACGTTTCGGGTTGCTCGTAATATCCTTTGACGTCCTCTTTGCCAAACAGGCGCAAACGATGGTCTTCAATGGCCTTCTTGAGGTTTTTAATCTCGTCCAAAAAGGGCTGTACTTGCGCACTGTCCGTGTCTTTGCGGTCTTTCAAGATGCCCTCCAGTGAGCCTAAGCTTTGATTGGCTTCATAGAGTTTGGAGACCAAGTCAGCCATGTCTTGGTTGATGCCATATAAACTTCGTTGGAAGGCGATTTGGGCATCCCATTCTGCTGCAGGCATTTGGATGCGGGGATCGTCTACCACCTCTACATGGGCGCTATCAAGGGCACCGTCAAGGGAAAAGACGGCCAAATATGGTCCTGGCGCCACGGATGCTCCGCGAGGATCCGACTTTTCACGGTCCTCATTGCGCTTGCCCCATCGTGGGCGTTGGCTTCCTTTTTCGGCCAAATCCCAGGTAAAGCGGTAGAGGCCCACATCTTCTTTGTCCAATTTTCTTTCCATGTGACGAATGAGCCCTCCGTCTGCATCATAGAGGTCCACTTTGAGTGGAGCCTTGGATGCTTCGTCACGCTGGAGGTAAAGGACAAATCGAGCGCCACCCCCACGGTTTTCGCCTTTAAAATCTGCCCACCCCTGGAAGCGAATACCATCTGAAACACGGGTTTCGGCGTGAATAGCCAAGGGTGCATCAAAGGCCGTCAAGGTGCGGTTGGCCGCAGCCCCTTTGACCATGGCGCGCAAGGGGCGCAAATCATCTAGAACCCATGCTGAACGCCCAAAAGTGCCGAGGATAAGGTCTTGTTCGCGTTCCTGAATGGCTAGGTCTTGCACGGGCATGGTAGGAAGTCCCTTCCAGGCTTGCCATGTCTTACCGTAATCCGTACTGAGTTGCAAGCCTGTTTCGGTTCCTAGATATAAGATGCTGGGCACTTCATTGTCTTGGATGACACTCAGGGCGTGGCCTGTGAGATGGGCGTTGGACACCAGATTGGTCCATGTTTTTCCATAGTCTTTGGTGTGAAAGAGGTAGGCGTTCCAATCGTTTTGACGGTAATTGTTCACCACGACAAAGGCTTCTGCTGCACTGTAGGCAGAGGCATGAATATGGGGAACCCATGCGCCTTCAGGCAATCCTTTGATCTTTGGGCTACAATGGGTCCAAGTTGCACCCCCGTCACGGCTTACCTGGATGTTTCCGTCATCTGTTCCCACCCATAGGGTCGTGGGATCTTTGACCGACGGGGCAATCGTCAGTATGCAGGTATGGTTTTCTGCCCCCGTGACGTCAAAGGTGAGTCCACCGGATTCGAGGGCTTTTTGTTTGTCTGGGTTGTTGGTGGTGAGGTCTGGAGAGAGGATGTTCCATGTACGACCTTGGTCTGGGCTGTAGTGCACGTATTGAGAACCATAGTAGAGTCCATCAGGATTCAGGGGATCCCCTGCAATGGCGGCATTCCAATGCCAGCGCAGCCATTCTCCGTTAGGATGGACAGGTTTGATGGATTCGGTCATGCCGGTGACCATATCTACCCTTGCTAAAGAGCCCTCTTGTGCCATGGCATAAGAAATGCGGGGGTTGGTTGGATGGGGCAAAACATCAAAGCCATCTCCAAAGTAGAGTTCTTGCCATTCATTGTTGCCAATGCCAGTGCCAATCCAAGAATAGGCTGGGCCGCGCCATGAGCCATTGTCTTGCATGCCGCCATAGACATTGTAAGGAAGCTGATTGTCAACGCGAATGTGGTAAAACTGTGCTACGGGAAGATTCTCGACAAAACGCCAGCTAGCGCCCGCATCCCACGAGATGTTCAGGCCTCCGTCATTGCCTTCAATGAGATGACCAGGACGTCGTGGGTTGAGCCATATTGCATGGTGGTCAGGGTGAACTTTGGAATAGGGGGTCACCACATCCCAGCTTTTTCCGCCATCCGTACTCTTGGTCACCAAGGTCCAGAGCGAATACAAAGTTTGGTCATTGAAGGGGTCGACAAATAGATCGGAATAGTAGAAGGGGCGGTTGCCAATATTTTCATCTTCACTGACTTTGAACCACTTAAAGCCACCGTCGTTAGAGGCGTACAGTCCATTTTTGGCTTTGTTTTCAACCAGTGCATAGACTTTTTTCGGGTTGCTTGGGGCAATCGCAATACCCATACGACCCAAATCTCCTTCGGGGAGGCCGTCTTCAGAGGTGCGCTTGGTCCAGGTTTCACCCCCATCAAGTGTGACATACATCCCGCTACCTTCTCCGCCACTTTTAAAAACCCAAGGCCAGCGGCGGTACTCCCACATGGCACAAATGAGCTTGTTGGGGTTAACGGGATCCATCACCAATTCTGCAGCCCCAGTGCGCTCATTGTTGTACAGTATTTTGGCCCATGTCTTGCCTCCGTCGGTAGTCTTGTACACCCCGCGGTCAGGCGTGTCACCCCATGCAACCCCAATGGCTGCAACGTATACGGTGTTGGGATGGGTAGGGTCAATCACAATGCGGTGGATATGCTTGGTTTCTTTCAGTCCAATCAGTTGGAAGGACTTGCCGCCATCTACACTTTTGAATAAGCCCCCCCCACTGGATTGCGAGTTTCTTGGATTGCCTTCGCCGGTGCCCACCCATAGGACATCGGGGTTGGTTGGGTCAATTTTAACGGCACCAATACCTGCTGTCGGTTGGTCGTCCCAAATGGAGGTCCAGCTTTGGCCCGCATTTTCGCTGACCCAAACGCCACCCGAAGCTGTACCGACAAAAATGTGGTTGTCATTACGGGGATTGACATCAATGGAAGTCACACGTCCGGACATGCCAGCAGGGCCAATATTTCGGAATTTCATATCCTCCAATACCGAGGATTCGATCGATTGGGCTATGGCCGTGAAGGAGAGGGCCAAGACGCACAATGTGAGGGCAAATTTCTTCATGGCTTGAAGATAAGACCTCTTGCGCTATTCGTGATTATTCTGCCACCTTGTATTTGCGCGGTGTTGTGCCAAATTTTTTCTTGAAGGCCGCAATGAAATGACTTGGGTTGGTATAGCCAATATCAAAGGCCACTTCATTCACCGACTTTCCGCCTGCATCGAGCATTCGGCGGGCATGATTGAGGCGGGTATCCATAACAAAGCCATAGACGGTGTTGCCATAGACTTCTTTAAATCCAACCTTCAGTCGGTAGGCATTGAGTCCGGTGCGTTCAGCGAGCTGTGCAATTGTGGGGGGGGATTGCCATTGGCTTAGGATGATGGACTTGGCTTCTCGAATCTTGCGCACCGTTTCTTCATCCTTCAAAAAGGGGCAGGCGACGACGTTGGGCTCGGAGATGTGGAAATAGAGGCCAAGTAGCTCCAATATTTGTCCCAAATGAGCCACACGTTGGGCATTGACACTGAGGCGATGGAAGAATAGATTCTCTAGAATGATTTGCATGGCCGAATCCACTTGTCGCTGATCATAGATAGGACGTTGCATATCCTTTTGGTTGAGGAAAGGAAGCTCTTGGGCTTCAAATCCATCTTGCATGAAAAGGACATGCATTCTTGAAAAAGCAATGCGAACCCCCACCATGCGATGGCCCTTAGGCAAAGTGGCTTGGGCGCGAAGAATATCCTTCGGGTTATAAATGAAAAAGCTTTGACTTTGCGGTAAAGGCCGCATGTACATGGGCCCAAATTGAAAAGTTACATCACCTTCCATACTGAAGAAGAGATGAATATTTTCAGGAAGTAAGTCTATCCCGATCGGTATACCCTCTCCTTCAGAAATGGCACGCAAAACGCCAATGCCTTCGTAGAGGTCATAAAAGGCGGGGGTTGATCCATTTCGGGTATTACGAAGATTGGTGGGCATGTGGTATTTTGTTTCTAGGTCGTGCAAAATTAAGGACCTACGGCTTGTTTAACGTTATAAATGTGGATTTTGTTTTTAGGGTATTTTGCTTCCGTTATGGGTATTCTGTGGATTATGGACCCCCTAATTTTGTGACCGATGAAAACGATACGCGCATACAAATTGATTCTTCGTAAAGAAGGCTGGGCTGGGTTAAGCAAAAAAGCTGGACGGCCTGTGGCCATTGGTTTGTTTATGTTCTTTCTACTCAAGGGCATTGCCTGGCTGGTTTTAGCCTATGGCGGCTTTGAGTTGATCTTCTAGCCATTTTTTGATGAAAAGTTCTTCGCCCATGTCCTTTGGGCTGCGTACTTTTGCCCTCCTTGCTGTCGTCTTAGATGATGGCGCTTTGCGCCCATAGCTCAGTGGTTAGAGCAGGGGACTCATAATCCCTTGGTCGCAGGTTCAAATCCTGCTG
>ERZ888423.1802-NODE-1802-length-17398-cov-5.914375_pt1 | contig 17398 bp, 17 predicted proteins | sample MGYA00520523_ERZ888423 | MGnify/ENA primary metagenome ERZ888423 (study PRJEB32303, sample SAMEA104408611) | aquatic metagenome | biome: Brackish water; feature: Pelagic; material: water | place: Baltic Sea | collected 2014-06-08T10:24:00 | depth 30,27 m ...
AATAATATATTTGAAGTAAATGACGAGAGCGCTGATCAACTAGAATGGTTTTATCACTTAACAGGTGGAGAAACTTGGACAGACTTTTTTGCAATCAGATCAACTGACTATGCAAAAGCTGGTGAAGATGATAACTGGGGTGATATCTGGTAATAATAAAAATTTAACAAGAAAATGGCAAAAAACTTTGGAGCAGAACATGATTGGGAATTAGGTGTAGACTTTCCTACATGGGGTAATAATCAAGTCTATATAGATACAATATCAAGAGGATATTTGCATAATGGTGAATCACCAAAAGATGCTTATTGGCGAGTTTGTACAACAGTTGCAAAACGATTAAACAAACCAGAAATGGCGAGTAAGTTTTTCGATTACATTTGGAAAGGATGGTTATGCTTAGCTAGTCCGGTATTAAGTAATACTGGTCTTGAACGTGGCCTTCCTATTTCGTGTTTTGGTATTGATGTTGCAGATTCAATTCAAGATATTGGTCAAAAGAATTTAGAAATGATGCTGCTTGCTAAAAACGGCGGTGGTGTTGGAATTGGCATAAATCAAATCAGACCAGCCGGAAGTCCGATAACTGGTAATGGTACTACAGATGGTGTTGTTCCTTTTTGTAAAATATATGATTCAACTGTTAATGCAACTAATCAAGGAAATGTTAGACGTGGTGCTGCTTCGGTTAATCTCAATATTGAACATGGTGATTTTATGGATTGGCTTGAGATACGAGAACCTAAAGGAGATATTAATCGTCAATCACTTAATTTACATCAATGTGCAGTAGTCGGTGATAAATTCATGAAGAAACTTGAAGACGGAGATCCAGAATCTAGACAGAAATGGGGTGCTCTTCTACAAAAACGTAGACAAACCGGAGAACCATATATAATGTTTCGTGGTAATGTGAATAAACAAAACCCAGAAGCATATAAGAACAACGGTCTTAAAGTATTTATGACTAATATATGTTCAGAGATTGTTTTACATACTGATGAAAATCATTCTTTTGTTTGCTGCTTAAGTTCTCTTAATCTTGCAAAATATGATGAATGGAAAGATACAGATTTAGTATACACATCAACATGGTTTTTAGATGGTGTACTTGAAGAATTTATTCAAAAAGCTAAATATCGTTCAGGATTTGAAAATTCAGTTAGAACTGCTGAAAAAGGAAGAGCAATCGGATTAGGAGTATTAGGATGGCATACTTATTTACAATCTAAAGGAATTCCATTTGAAGGACTACCTGCACAATTCGAAACTCGTAAAATCTTTAGTCAAATTCAAGCACATTCTGAACATGCATCTAAAGATATGGCTGTACAAATGGGAGAACCTCTTTGGTGTCGAGAAACTGGAATGAGAAATTCACATTTACGAGCAATCGCACCAACCGTATCTAATTCTAAATTAGCCGGTGGTGTGTCGAGTGGTATTGAACCACTTCCTGCAAATGTTTATACTGAACAAAGTGCTAAAGGAACCTTTATCAGAAAGAATCTCATTTTAGAAAAGGTACTCAGAAAAGTTGGTATTAACTCTAAGGAAACTTGGGATAAAATACTACAAGATAAAGGAAGTGTGCAAGAAATAAATGAACTTGATGATTGGTGTTATTATAATGGTAAGCTTATGTTAAAAAATGATTTACCGTCTATAGATTCTGTTATCGGACCTATTGATTATGATAATGTTAAAGATGTATTTAAGACCTTTAAGGAAATCAATCAACTTGAACTTGTTAAACAAGCTGGAATTAGACAAGAATTTATAGATCAAGCAGTATCGTTAAACCTTACGTTTCCGCAAGAAGCTACTCCTAAATGGATAAATCAATGCCATATTGAAGCTCATAAACAAGGAATCAAAACTCTTTATTATATGAGAACTGAATCAGTTTTACGAGGAGATCTTGCTGCTCAAGCCATGAATCCTGAATGTATAAGTTGTGAGGGATAATTGAAACTATCTACCTCTTCGTGCATATAACTATTAAAATATAAATTATGCACTTAGACATTACAAAAATTCATACAGGTCCATTAACGACAATAGTCAAGAAATTGTTGTTAATGGATTCTGCTGTATATTTGAATCTTAATGGAGACACATTATATTCAAATTCATACATTCCTTCTAAGGATGTAGCAAAGATTACACAAGTACCTACAAGCGAGGTTTTTGAATTTGCAAACGACGAGGTTCCATTTATCAAAATGTCCTTTTTTGCTGGTCAAAAATTAATCGATTGTCTTAAGTACTTCGATCCACACAATCTAAAAGGTCAATTACATTACTATCAAGATGGTGATGAATTCTTTGCAGAAAAACTAATCATTAACGATCATTCTTTAGAAATCACTTTGCATTGTGCAGATGTTTCTCTCGGTTTTACAACAATGAGTGACGCTCAAGTAACTGCTGCATTTGGCAATGATAGTGAAATGTATTCGTTCCATCTTTCACAAGAATTATTAAACAAACTTAATAATCTTATAACGTTAGATAAAAACGAATTATTCAAAATCTATTCTGATGATTCTGGTGTACATATTGCTGGTGATACTTATGATTTAGTTGTAGATGATTCAAAAGAATCTAAACACGAAGAAATTAATCTTTTCAAATCATTCTTTACAAGGATTGATAAAGAATCTTATGATATTTCAGTTTGTCAAAACAAGCTAGTAATGGACTCACGAGACTCTTCAACAAAAATTGCATTGAACCTAGCAATCAAAGCATAATATGACCAAACAAGAAGAAGCAGACATATTACAGGATATTCAGTATAAGCAAAAAGAAAGTCTTAGTTGTTATAACTTAGAACAAGCAATAAAGCTCTGTATTAACTCAATTTACGGAGCATTTGCAAACGATTACTTTCATTTTAGAAGTACCGAAATCGCTGAGACTGTAACACTTCAAGGCCAAGATGCTATTAAACATACTGAAGTTGCGGTTGAAAAATACTTCAAAGAGTTTTGGCACAAAGATAAAAAACTCCATGAAGAAATGGGTCTTACCGATGAGGTACAACCACTTAAAAGGAATGTATGGAAATATACAGATACTGATTCTGGTTATATCATATTCGAAGAAGTTATGGAATCTTGTAATTGGCAAGGTGAAGTAAAAGAATTTATTTTGTTAATCAATAAACATCGATTAGCAGATTATATTAAAACTGTATTAAGTAAATATGCAGACTCATATAATTCTGAAAACTTCTTAGATTTTGAACTTGAAACAATTGCACAAAATGCTATATGGGTTGCTAAAAAGAAATATGTACAAAATATCGTATGGAAGGATGGTAAAGAATATGATTCACTTTCTTACATATCTACTAAAGGCCTTGAAATTATACAATCATCAACTCCTGCTTTTTGTAGAAATAGATTAACAGATCTAGTTAAATTCTTATTTTCAAAAGATAAACTAGATAACGAAACAGTAGCAGGTCTTACACAAGTACTTAAAGAAATTAAACGAGAATTCAAATTAGCTGATATCGAGCAAATATCTTCAAATCGAAGAATTGGCGATTACAATAAATTTGTGGTAAACGATACAAATGAATTTGAACTTGATAAAGGATGTCCAATACATGTTCGTGCTGGTGCATATCATAACTATTTGGTTAATAATTCTGGCCAAAAGGGTGAATTTGATTTAGTAAAATCGAGCGATAAAATAAGATGGTATTATGCTAAGGATCAATTTTGTGATGTGTTTGGCTACTTACCAGGAGAATATCCATATCAACTTGCTCCTAAAATAGACGTTGAGAGACAATTCGAAATGTTTATATTAGAACCACTTAATCGTATAATTATTCCATCAGGAATGCCAAGATTAAACCGAAGCTTAGCATACACAATATCATTATTCTAAATTTATGAAATATACAGTAGACGAAAAAGAAAAAATAATTATCATTCACGAACTCGACGACAATACAACCGTTGAAGATGTGATTGCTAATTTTACAGGATATGAAAGTTTTGTTATAAGAATACCAAACACTTGGTCTTCAACACATAACGGACCTTTTGAATATACAATAACCGAAAAATCTTGCAAAGGAAATTGCAAATCATGTAAATGTAAAAACAAAAAATAAATAATATGGCAACAAAAGAATTCACATTCGATGAATTAAATAAGTGTTTATCTAAGCATTCACTTTATGGTGATACTATGGATAAAAGTACTTTCTCAAGAATCGATGAATATATTGGAAGTGGTAACTACCTTCTTAACGCATGTTTAAGCGGATCTTTATTTGGTGGAATTCCTAATAATAGATCGGTTTGTTTTGCTGGTCCTTCAGGAACAGGAAAAACATTCTTACTATTAAACGTAATTAGACAAGCACAAAAGCAAGGTTATCAAATCATTTTCTATGATTCAGAAACAGCAGTTGATATTGATATTATCAACAAATTTGGAATCGATCCAACACAATTTAGATACGAACCTTGTAACACAATACAAGAATTTAGAACATCTATTACAAATCTAATAAGTATCATTAACGAGCAAAAACGTAAAGGTGCAGATACACCTAAAATTATGGTTTGCTTAGATTCACTTGGAAATCTTGCTTCACAAAAAGAAATTGATGATGCAATGAGTGGAAGTGATAAAGCGGATATGACAAGAGCTAAAACAATCAAGTCATTGTTTAGAATTCTTGGTACACAACTTGCGGAATCTAAGATACCATTTGTATTTACGAATCACACTTATTCCGGTCAATCTTTTATCCCTACTGTTACAGCGGGTGGTGGTACTGGTCCTGAATACTTCGCCTCAATAATATTATTTTTGAGAAAAGCTCAATTAAAAGAAGGTGGTAATAAAGCTGGTATTGTGGTGACTGCAACACCAAACAAAAATAGATTTGCTAAACCAACACCAATTAAGTTCATTATACATTTTGATAAAGGAATGAATGCATTTATTGGTCTTGAAAATTACATATCATGGGATACTTGTGGTATTGCAAAAGGAAATATCATACAAGCTAAAGATATCGATAAACAAAACGTTTCTGATAAAGAAAAAGAAAAGCTTAGAGATAATATATGGACATCATCTGCTAATGGATTAGAATTAACAATCTTGAAAAATGATAAATCAAGAAAATGGGTTTCTAAAACAGTAAGTGATACTATCGATGTTCAAGAATTATTTTCACCAATTGGTTTTCCTATGGAAGTCTTGAAACAATTAGATGAAAACGCAATTAAAGCTGCATTCCAATATGGAGTCGGAGAAAATCTAGCTGAGGAATTAACTGAATTAATCGAATCAAACGATGATGAAGACAATGACGAGGAATGATCTTAAAATTAAGTATATCATTGGTTCGTATATTGATAATCCTGAATATCCTACAAAGGAAGATTTATTTGCAATAGCTGATCAATGGTATCACTTAGAAGGTGGTGCTAATTTCATACATGAATATAGAGGCCTACCTATAGAATCTGATACAATGTTTACAAATAACCTTATTAAAGAAAAGGGCTTGCCAAAACGAGCCCTTGATCTTTTATCTGAATTAATCGAAAAAGGTGACGTTGAAGTTGTAAAAGAAACTAAACACACTTTTTATCATAAAATATCTAAAAGGTAAAATATGTTAGATATCGTAGAATTTGAAAAGGCATTTTATTTATATGTCTTAGACAACACTAAATACTTCAAGTCTGTAAAACCAGAATTCTTTGAAAACGAAGAATTAGGTCTTATGTATGAAGTATCACAGGCTTTTCATTCTCGATTCAAAGAATCACCATCCAAAGAACAAATCAAATTACTTACCAAACAAGATAAATTTAGAGATCGATTAACTGAATCTTTAGTTGATCTTGTATTTGGTCAAAGCTTAAAATCTTACGATGAAGAATGGCTAAAGGAAACTACTGAAGCATGGGTATTATGGAAAAACTTAGATAAGACTTTTATCGATGGTTTGAAATACATGAAATCAACTAAAGTAACTCCTCAAAACATCAAAGAAATCGTTAACAAAATAAAACAACTTTTTGTTGAAAGAAATTCAATTGTATTTGATGATTCTATTGGTCTTAATTTCTTTGATCCAGAATCACACAAACTAGCTACTGAAAATAAAATCCCATCCAATCATAAATGGGTAGATCAACGAACTGGTGGTGGATATTCACCAGGAAACTTAATCGCTTATGCCGGTGAACAAAACATCGGTAAATCGATATGGTTAGCAAACGATGCTGTAAATTATATTAAAGAAGGATTTGATGTTGCATTCATAACTGCCGAAATGGCTGATGCTGATGTTGTACATAGATTAGGTGCAAACATGCTTAATGTTCCACTTTCTAAATATGAACAATTTGCAAGAGATCCACAAAAAGTTAAAAAGAAACTTGCATCTTTAAGCGGACACTTGATTCCACCAGGAAACTTATACGTTAAAGAATTTCCTACATCACAAGCAACTGTTAATGATGTTGAATCCTATTTAACAACTTTAGAAGATTCACAAGGAATTAAATTAAAAGTCATTATTGTAGATTACATTAACATTCTACAAAATCAAAGAAATCCTAATTCTGAAAATACCTATATGAAAATCAAGCAAATTGCTGAGGATCTACGAGCAATGGCACAAAGGAACGAATGGATAATAATTACGGCCACACAAATTAATCGTAGTGGTTATGACTCATCAGAAATTAATATGGGTAATATTGCAGAATCTGCTGGACTTGGTCATACTGTTGATTTTATGTACGGTATTATACAAGACAGTTCAATGCACTTAGCAAATGAATATTGGTTAAAAATTCTTAAGGTACGTAAAGGTAGCGGTAAGAATACAAAGAATCGATACGAAATAAATTACGATTATATGAGACTAACAGAAACGGATGAAATGGTCCATTCATTAACTTAAAACAAAACTATGTTCGACGAAGAAAATAAAGAAGAAAAACCAAAAGGTGAAATAGATCCGTTAGATTTAGAAACATCATTACCACAAGATAAAATATTTGATAACAGCTACGAATCAACTGCATATACTGGACCTGACACTAATTTTGAATTATCACCTTCATATGACAGAGGTAAGGATTTTATTGATTCTTTAGAATATGATATGTCATACGAGGTTGTTATGGGAGTTTTAGAAAAAAGTCCTTTTATCAAATTGAATCAATCTGATGAGGAAGGGACTTACAGAAAACTAAACAAACTGCAAATAAACGAGGTTTATTCGTATGTATCTGCTAGTCTTCCTAAATTTCCAAGAGTACAAATCTTTTCGATAGTACAAGATTATTTTGATATTAATTCAACCAAATTTTACGATTCACTTTCGAATACATTCAAAAAAGAGTTAATAGAAGAGTTACGAAGTACCGGTAACATGAGAGAAAAAACAGGCGGTCCATTATTCTAATATGAAAATTACAAATGATAAAGCAAAGAGAGCATGGATAATATCCGACTCTCATTTTGGTGCTAGAAATAATAGCGTCGAATGGTTGGATAGGATGATGGAGTATTTTGAGGAATTCTTTATTCCAGCTGTAAAAAAACATTACAAGAAAGGAGACATTCTAATTCATTGTGGAGATGTTTACGATAACAGACAAAGTGTAAATTTATTAGTTCTTCATAGAACAATCGGACTCTTTGAAAAATTTAGCGAAATATTTGAAGATGGTATTTATTGTATTGCTGGAAATCATGATATCATGAGAAAAAATACAAACGATATCACATCACTCGATACAATTAAATATATTCCAAACGTTAATGTTTATAAAGAACCAATAACAATCGAAACAAAAGACGCGAGTCTTCTTTTAATGCCATGGAGAAAATCTCATGCAGATGAAGCAACTTGTATTGCAGGAAGTGATGCTGAATATTTATTCTGTCATACCACAGTCTTGGGAGCAAAATTCGACAAGTATCGACATAGCGGCGAAGGATTAGATAGTGGTGATTGTAAAGGATTCAAACGAGTTTATACAGGCCATATACACATAGCACAAGAATATAAGAACATTCTTTATGTCGGCAATCCTTATCAAATGACTAGGAGTGATGCTAATAATTCAAAAGGTTTTTGGTGTGTAGATTTTGAAAACGATGGTAAAGAAACGTATTACGAAAATACATATTCACCAAAATTCGTTAAGATCTATATTAACAAAGCACTTGAAAGTACACTACAAGAAATCATTGATGTCTCAACAAATAACTTTGTGGATGTTTATGTACCTAATGATTATTTGATGAAATATCAAGTGACTCCTTTAATTGACGAAATTAGTAAAGTATCTAAACGATTAGATGTTATACCATTTGAATTAGATGAATCAAACGTACAAATCGATTATGATATTGATTACGACAAAACATTGAACACATATAATCTTTGTGAAAAATACGTAGATAATATGTCTCTAGAAGATAATATGAAAAAGAAGGTATTAGCCTTATTAAAAATAACATACAACGAATCGGTCAAATGAATATAAAAAGCATAGAGTGGAAAAACTTTAATGGGTATGGAAACATACCACAGAAAATAGACTTTACAAATGAAGGTATGCTATATCTTCTTGTTGGTCAAAATGGTGCAGGAAAAAGTTCAATTGCAGAAGCAATAACATATGCACTTTATGGTAAAGTCGAAGGAAAGAGATTAGGTGATTTAGCTAATAGAATTAATCGAGGAATGGAAGTAACCATTCAGATAGTATGTAAAGGAAAAAATGTTACAATCAAACGAGGTATAATGCCTAACTTCTTTGAATTATTTATTGATGACAAACCATACGATCAAGCAGGTAATAAAAACGTACAAGAATATTTAGAGACTGAATTATATGATATACCATATCAAGTATTTAAGAACATCATTATACTTTCAGTTAATGACTTCAAATCATTCTTAACGATGTCAAGTGGTGATAAACGAAATATTGTTGATAGATTATTTGGGTTTACAATTATCAATCAAATGCGAGAATCTGTTCGAGAAAAACGTAGAGAAGCTCGTCAAGATATACAAACATTACACGATGAATTAAATATACTTGAAGAATCGATTATGTCAATCAATGATAAGATTGAATTATTGAAGAAAGAACGTAGAACAGATCAAACTAAATTGATCGAAGGATATGAAGATAAACTTGAACAAGTTAGAGAGAAACATACTAATACATCTGAAACTTTGCAAAAACTCAATAATAAATATATTGATTTAGAAAAGATAGTTCAAGAGAAGTCATCAGGTGAATCAACTTTGGTGGCTAATTTATCTTCTTTGAAAAAATCTATCGATTTATATGATAAAGATAAATGTCCAACATGTGGAAGTGATTTTGATGGGGCTAACCATGATCATATGAGAAAGGAACTTGCAAGCGATGCAAAATCGAAAAAAGCAGATTTAATTAATATACGCGGAGAGCTTAAATCAGCAAAGGAAAATTTATCTAAATGTGATGGCTTTGTAAGAACATCCAAAGATTCAATAACAAGATTAGAAACTCTTATTAGTCAATATGAATTTGAGTTAAACGATGTTATATCAAAATCTGAAAAGAAAGACTTTCAATATCTAAAGCAATTGATTACAGAAAATAACACAAAGACTAAAGATAAAAATACAGACAAACATACAAAAGAAATAAACGAAAAATTTCTTGAAGTTGTTGAAAATATTCTTGGCGAAGATGGAGTTAAAAATCTTGCATTAAAAACGATTCTACCACCGTTAAATGCATCTATAGATTCCATGGTAAAACAAATGCATATACCCCATCGAATTAAATTTGATGAAAAATTCAATTGCAAAATAACTTCGTTGGGTGAAGAAATCAATCCAAACACTATGAGTACAGGTGAACGGAAGAAATCAGACTTTATAATTATTATAGCAATGATCAAACTTTTGAAGGTAAGATATCCAAGCGTAAATATGCTTTTCTTAGATGAAATCTTCTCTTCGATTGATGGTGCTGGTATTCACGAAATTATAGCAATTCTTAAAGATACAGTAAAAGAAACTGGTCTTAATACATGGGTAATCAATCATTCTGAATTACCTGTCAATCTATTCGATATCAAAGCAGAGGCTGTTAAAGAAGGCGGCTTTTCAAAAATCGAGTTAGAGTACATTACGTGATGGATATATAAAAAAACAATATCTTATAGATGTCTCAACTTTACGATTTAGAATTTAACAAAGATGACGTAATCCTACGTAACATTATTATTGGGGTATTAGCTACATTGAATAACAAGATGTGGTGGTATCAACAAATAAGTCAGACAGAAAAACAAAAAGTCAATGTTCCTTTTTACTTCAGTACAACTGGAGATGAAAGATTTTTGATGGATATGTTTATGAATACTGTCAGTGCAGGTGGCACAGATGCTACTCATACAGAATCTGTATACAATCAATTACCTAGAGCAATACTACAATTAGATGGTGTTTCTATTGATGCCGGTTCTTTGACTAATAAGTTTGTTAGAGCCTTTTATCAAAGAGTTCAGGATGATGGGACATTAAAAACATTTAATTCAGAAGTGTTTATGGTTCCTTTGAAATTAACATTTCAATGTGATTTATATGTAGATTCAAATTTAGATGTATTTAAGGGAATGCAACGAACAATAGAGATATTCTATAAACACAACTTATTTCAAATTGATGTTGACGGAACTAGAATTCCAGCAGTTGCATCGTTACCTGAAGATTTTGCAAAAGAGCGACCTATAGAATTTAGTTTTGGTGATAAAAAAGAATGGAAGATTAACTATCAAATAGAAGTTCAAACATTTATGCCAATATTCAAAAATGAAGAAAACGGTTTCTTAGGACCTAAAAATACAGAAATGTTTGCAGGTAACGTAATGGAAGGTTTTGGTAATAACATGAACATTGCAAAGAAAGATGGATTCTCAGGAATAACTGATCCGTTCAATCCATTTGTTCCATCATCAAATTCGCTAACACCAAATAATGTAAGTGTACCTGGGCCAGACAAAACAACATCTACTAATTCAGTACCTGGTAGCGATAAATGGCCATACAATCCTTCAGGTTATTCAGATCCGTTTCCACCAAATGGTGGTGCCACACAATCATAAAAATGTTTGAAGATAAATATATAATAAATAAAATAAAACTAGTAAAATGAGCAAACTAAAAAGCTTTGATGATTTCGTAAATGAAAATCTTGTTGCTAAAGGCGAGTACAATTTTTATGGACCTGGTTCCTTAATGCCGATTGTACAAAAACTTTTAAGTGAAGGTAAGGGCGAATCAGTCATAAGAACATACTTGTATTCAATTGGTGTTGCACCTTGGAGAATCGAAAAGGTATTCAACGAAATGAATGTACCAGAAATTTCTTTAGAAAAGAAAATGAACGAAGGTAATAAAATGACCTTTGAAGATAAAGCAACTAAATTCCTTAGTGATATTAATGAAGAGGAAGAAGAAATAGATGAAGCATCGAGATGGAAAGGAAAGGAAATCTTTCCTAATTGGGTAAAACCAAGCGATATTCAAGGATACGTTAAATCAATCAGAGATTTAGTTGATGGAAAAGATTATGTTATATATGAACCAGGTATGGACAGTTGGCAAGCTGAATACGAATATGTTGGTAGAGATCAAGGTGAATATGTGTTTAGATCAAGCTCACAATTCTCTACTGCACCAGATGAAAGATTTACTGAAAAGGAATTAGCTGCAATGATTAAAGATCTAGAACTTGCAATTATGGAAGGTGCGGAAGTTAATGAAGCCAAAAAAATGAAGCCATTCAAAAAAGTTAAAGTTGGTGATACCGCAGAAGATTACAACGGCGATGAATATAAAGTTATTGCAATAGGTAAAGTTAAAGATCTTATGAAATATGATGATTCAGGAGCTGCTGAAGAATTAGATCCAAACGAAGATGCAATTGCATTAGACGGAAGAGGTGGTACTGCGGTATTTTCTTATGATCCTGATGGAGCTGCAGTTTATGAAGCTAAAAAGAAAACCTTTGAAGATGCTACTGCTGCATTTCTTTTAGGTCTTGGTGGTAGTGATGCAATTGACGAAACATTTGAAGTTAAAAAACTCGGAAAAGGCAATAATTATAGATGGGAGTTTGAAGTAACATCTAAAGTTGATTCTAAAGTGCATAAAGCTTTAACAAAGGCTGGTGTTGAATTTGGAACAGTATATGGAAAGCTTTTCGTTATGGGAGATACTGATGATGAGAAGATAAGAGCAATGGAAATTCTAAAATCATTTGATATAGATGAATCTGAAATTATCGCAGAAAAACTTAATAAAAAAACTTTACAAGTTGAAGAAGGTGATGGAGAAGATATCGATGATATGATCGATGATCTTGCTGATGGCGATGAAGATGAAACTCAAGGACCTAACGATGAAGCACCTGATGGTGAAGATTCTCCAGAATCTAAAATCAAAGATGGTGAATCTCCTGAAGATGCGGTTGATGGTGCAATGGACGATGCTACAAGTAAAATTAAAGATGCTGCTGAGGAATTAGCAAAAGATTCTAAGAAACTTGCTAAAATCAAAAAGCTATTAGGTGAATCTAAAGTTACTGAAGATATTACACGAATGCTTAACGATGGTGCAATGAGCGAATTACACTTACTTGCTAAAGAGGCTAAAGATGAAAAAGACTTTATGAAAAGAGCAAAGGAATTTGTTGAGGACATGGGAGTTAAATTCGAAAAAGGCATGGAAACTATTATGAAATCATTTTGGAGTGATATGAAAAACGAATCAGTTAAAGAAACTACAGAAGTTGAATTAGAAAACGGTAAAGAAGTCGAAGATAAAGAAGATATCGAAGATGAAGAAACCGGTGATGATATTCAAGTTGAAGAAGAATCTGTTAACAATCCTTATATGGATGCAGTAACTGAAGGACTTAAACATAGATTCAATAAATAATGAAACCATTACACGAATCATTTAGTAAATTTATTAACGAAGGAAAGGCATCTATTAAGATGTTTACCGAAGCAGATATACACAAAGCTGCTTCATATAAGAAATCTTCTGAAATGGTTCAAGAAATAAGTGATGGAATGAGCGGTAAAACCTTCCATCATCACCATCATATAAATTTTCCACTTTCTGAAATGTTAAAAGATAACTATAAAACATTTGCAGAGATTGGAAGTTTTTGTGGAGGTTCTATGTGCTTGATGCTACAAAGTCCAACTGGAAAGAATCATATTTCAATTGATCCTTTTAAGGCAGTTGCTAATCAAGAAAAGAAGTTCGACGATAATACAACTAAGTACATTAGCGAAGGACAAACAATTGAAAAATTTGTTGGTCTTTCAGACGATCCAAAAATAATCAAAGAAGCAAATGCTGCTATTAATAAAGCTGGTGGTGCTGATATATTATTTATAGACGGATCACATGCTTATGGAATGGTTAAAAAAGACTTTGAAAACTATCAAGAATCGGTGAATCCTGGTGGATTTATCGTTTTTGACGATTATATGGATAAGAAAGATTCACCAGGTGTTAAGAAAGCTGTTGATGAAATGAATGATAATGGAACATTCGAAAATTACAACGTAATCGGCACAATAAAGAATAAAGCTAAGGCGTTTTCAAACGGAGGTAGTGAGGACATCAACAATGAATACATTATTCAAAAGAAATCCTAAGATATATAAATAAATTTCTAACTAAAAAAACTAAAATTACAATGTCAAAAATCATAGAAACTCTTGATTTGCGAAATAGATTGGAAAATCTATACGAATCAGTTACCGATAATAATGGTAATTCTAGATACATCATTGAAGGATATATGAGACAAATCGGAACTAGATCTGATTATCATATCTTAAGAGATGCTTGTCTAGAAATGAAGCAATACGATTGGTTAGCTCCAGTAGATTCATTTATTAACGAGTCTATTAAATTCGTAAAAGAAAATGAATTATCATTTGCTGTTCTTAATACACTTGAAGCGGTAAGAACGTCTAAACATCAAAAATCTTATGCAGCTGCTATCAATGCATTAGAGGAAATTAAAGATCTCAACGAATCAGATCTTAGAAAAAGCGTATCAGGTAGATTATCAAAACATTCTTGGGTACCTGAAGTTAAGTCATTAATAGAAATGTCTAATAACTTAAGCGGATCTAATAAAACTACCGACAAAAAATTCTCAAATTCTACTCCAGTATCACCGGTTTTAGAAAATGACAATGGAGATACAATATTTTGTGTTGGAAATCGAGTTTATGCAATGAATGAAAGAGAAGAAATTCGTTTAGCTTCAAATAACGAAATATCTGAAGATTTTGCTAAATTAATTCAATTATCTGAAAAGTTTAATGTTACTGAAACTGGTTTAAGACTAACTGAAAATGGTTGCAATATCGATCTTAATCGAATTGAAGAAGGTGAAGAAACAAAAACTGAAATACTTGTTGATGGACAATTAGTTAAAGAATCTCAATTAGCTGCAACGTTAATGGCTAATGGAAAATTCAGATACGGTCAATATGATACAATCAGAGTTTTAGAACATGCACTTAATAAAATTGAGAATCTTTATGAATTAGATTTTGTTGAGACTATCAAATCAAATGTTTATGAAGGTGTTGAAGTTAACTTAATGAAAACCGAAAACGGTGTTTATGTAAATAAAGTTAATCCTGGAATGAACGAAAATGTTCTAATCAAACCTGAAACTGCAACAGATGCAATTAACCTTGTTCAAGAATTTGTAAATTACGATATAACAAATAGCGTAAGAGATATACTTGAAGGTGAAGCTAAAATCGAATCTGATAAAGTTAAAGCTGAAGAAGATATTTACGAGAGAATCAATTACATTAAAGATGAAATCTCTAAACTTTCTGAATTAAGAATGGATGGTATGGATCAAATCAAAGAAGCTAAGAAAGTTCTTTCTGATGCTCTTGAGGCTGAACAATCTAAATTGAATAAAATGTTCAAATCTAAAAATGTAACAGTTCACGAAGCAAGTGATGCTGATTATGTTCGAGGAGAATTAAAGATCAAAACTAACGGATATAAAGCAGGAACTAAAATACAAGTTAATGCTGGACAATATACTGAAGGTGGAGGTAAAGACATGATTGCATGCATACTACCATCTAACGAAATTGTTGATGTACAAAAGAAATACTTAGACGTTGTAATATAATTTCCTTTTGACAAATATGAAGGGAGCCTAAATGGGCTCCCTTTTGTTGTTTGAAACAAAATCAGATCTGCAGCATATAACATATATTAAATAAAACAATACGACATGGCTAAACATTACGTTACAAATAAAAACCTTGTGCCTGAAATAATCGAATCTCAAAAACAAGGAAAACTTACACCTGAAGCTATTAAAATGTTAATCAGCATATCAGAACGAGCTATTAGGAAGCTACAATATAAAAATCCCGAAGATAGACGTGATTGTCTAGCGTTTGCTCAAATGGACTTATTTAAGTATTGGGATCGTTTCAATATAGAAAAATCTAACAATGCTTTTGCATACTATACTCAAATTGCTAAAAAAGGTTATGCAAAGGGTTGGAATAAATTACATCCAAAAAAATATAGTGGTACTATTCGTATGTCAGGTAATGGCGAAGAAGGAAGTGGTATCTATTCTTTATGAGTATTAAGAATAACAAACCTAAGGAAAATTCTGGCTTTAGGCAAGGTTACTTCCCAATAAATGAATGCAAAAAATATGTTGGCAGAGGACCCATTATTTACAGATCTTCATGGGAATATAAATTCTGTAAATACTGTGAATCAACTGGTGATGTTACAAGATGGATATCCGAACCGTTTGAGATTAAATATATAAATAGTCTAGATGGGAGAGAGCACAAATATTATCCTGACTTTTTAATCGAAATGCAAGGAGGACATAAATATCTAATTGAAATTAAACCATCATCGCAATTAAAGGAACCTAAACCACCAAAAAGAAAAACTAAGACGGCTATTAAAAATTTCAAATATGCTTATGAGATGTATGTCACAAATATGTGCAAGGTCAAATATGCAGAAGAATTTTGTAATAAAAAAGGCCTTCAATTCAAAATAATAACAGAAGACTTTTTCAAAACTACTAAATAATCATGGCAGAATATTACGGTAAAGCATTTGCAGAAGAACCTGAATTATCCGAAATTAATCGTGATTTTAAGGACTATGTTCTAGAATGGGAAAAGAAATATGGTGGTGCTGGACAAGCTGCTCAATATGTAATGGAATGGTATGAGGCTGCTTTAGCTGATAAAGATGATACATCAGTTGAACCATTTTCTGATTCAGAATTTACGAGAGGAAAGATGTTCAAATTTCGATATGATCCAGTAACTAAAGATAGATTATCTTATTGGGATAGATCTCCGATGATATTAGCTTTAGGAAAATCAGCTAATGGTAAATGTGAATTAGGCCTTAACTTAAATTTCCTCCCTAAAGAAGTTAGATATTGGATGGTTGGTGAGATATTTAAGATATACAAACAAGATATCGTTGCAAAAGCAAGCGGTAAACAATACAGAAGAGCGTATGAACAAGAACAAGTTGATATGGACTTTGATTTATTAAGAAAGAATTTAGGGAGTTGGGGTTTAGACTTTGCTTTGAGACAATATTATATAGGCAAAACTTACGAGACCTCAGTTGTTTGTTATGAAGATTGGGTAAAGATGGTGATGTGTAATTGGGATGATTATGACGGTACTGTTGAAAGCGACATACAAAAATTATATCAAGAATTTTTAGTCAGAGCAAGGACAAAAAAGTGATCGAATATATAAACTAATAAAAACAAAAACAAGATGGCAGGATTTGTAGAAAGAAACGATAGTTCCGGAAGAGGTTTCGTTGCTTCTAGCGCTTTAAGACAATTAAGTTCCTTCGGAATGAAGTACGATGATATGGTACTTCGTAATTCTCAGGCAGTTGGTATTGTTGAAGATCAATTTGGTTGGACATATGATCCACGTGGTTTAACCGGTGGTGATTATGACGATTATGCATTATTTGCAAACTTAGCGTTATCTGATATAGCACTTAAAAAATCAATTTCTATATTTGACAAATCATATCCTAAGAAAAGGGAAGAATTACGAAGATTTGCAGTACAAGATGAGATTGAAGAAATACTTGATACTCTTTGTGATGAGTGTATTGTATATGATGATAAAAACTATTTTGCAGAACCAATACTTTTTGATGATGATTTATTAGCAGAAGAAAAGCTTGAAGAAATAAGAGGAGCTATATCAATTAATTATAAACGAATTTATC
>ERZ888423.1803-NODE-1803-length-17397-cov-11.330181_pt1 | contig 17397 bp, 16 predicted proteins | sample MGYA00520523_ERZ888423 | MGnify/ENA primary metagenome ERZ888423 (study PRJEB32303, sample SAMEA104408611) | aquatic metagenome | biome: Brackish water; feature: Pelagic; material: water | place: Baltic Sea | collected 2014-06-08T10:24:00 | depth 30,27 m ...
CCTTGAATCACAATTCGTTCAATGGATTCAACATGTTTCCGGACAGACACTCAGTCTTCGAAGAAGGCGACGTGCTTTTTCCAAAGCTTCGTCCCTACCTGAACAAGGTCTATTTCACCGAGATGTCCGGATACTGCTCCACAGAGTTTCATGTGCTGCGCCCGCACGGCGTGCTACCGGAGTTTCTGTCATGCTTCCTGCGAAGCAAACTGATTGTGCGCCAGACAAAACACCTTATGACCGGCAATACACTTCCAAGGCTTCAAACGCGAGACATCGAGAGGCTGCTGATCCCGCTGCCAAATGAGCCCCATCAGCTTGCTATCTGCCAAGCGGCGAAGATTCGGGAAAACAAGGCGAGGCAATTACAGCGAGAAGCCGACGCCGAGCTGGATCGAGCCAAGGCAGACATTGAAGCGATCTTGTTGGGGGATGCAGCATGAGCACGGTCTACACTGGCGCTTTTGCCTCCTCGATCGGTGGCTTCCTGACCGTTCGCGGCTATGCCCGGCTGATCGACATCGCTCGCCGAAATCATAGCCGTTCGACGTCCCGCTATCCAAGCGACTTGCTGGATCGGGAATGGGATTTGATATCCGGACTGTTTCCGGCGGCGAAGCGGGGCGGGCGTCGCCGAAGGACTTTCCGCCGATGACGACGGCGCCGGGCTATCTCTACGCCTGGCGGGACTTGGGGCTGTTCACGGCGATCAACCATGTTCTGGCGATGAGCGCGCGGGCGTTGGCGGGGCGCGAGGCGAGCCCGAGGGCCGGCGCGATCGACAGCCAGAGCGCGAGGACCACGGAATCCGGCGGGCCTCGCGGGTATGACGCGGGCTTCGGATACAGCGCCAGGCATCCGGGCGGCGCCGCCGCGCTAAGCCTGCGCCTGCCCCGCCTGAGACGAGGCGCCCCCGCCTGCCCCGCCTGGGACGAGGCGCCGCCTCCCCTTTGGGCTGGACCTGCCCTATGGTCGCCCCCATGACACGCGCCCTACCCTCGCCGACCGGTTTTGCCGCCCCCGCGCTCGCTGGCCTGGGCGTCCTGATGCTGGCCGGCGCGCTGGCGTTCCAGCATATCGGCGGGCTTGCCCCTTGCGCCTTGTGCATCGAGCAACGGAAGGCCTGGGCCGCGGTCATCGTGCTGGCGCTGCTGGCGATTGCGGCCGGGCGGCTTGGCTGGCGGCGGGCGGCGACGGCGGGGCTGGTCCTGGCGGCGGTCGCGGCGCTCACGGGCGCGGGCGTCGCCCTGTTCCATGTCGGCGTCGAGCAGCAATGGTGGCCGGGAACGGCAAGTTGCGGCGCCGGGTTCGAGACCTTCGGGCAAGGCAGCGTCGCCGATATGCGGGAGCGCCTGCTGGCGCGGCCGGTCGTGCGCTGCGATGAGGTCGCATGGTCCATGCTCGGCATTTCGATGGCGGGCTGGAACGGCCTGATCGCGCTCGCCGCTGGATTGGCCGGCCTTTGGACGGTCAAACGCGATTTCTCGGCAAGGAAACCCGGACGATGACGAAAATCACTGGCGAAGACCGGCTCGCGGGCGATCCCGGCCCGGAGGAAATGCTCGCCCGCATCGTGCGCGTCGATCATGCGGGCGAATATGGGGCGAAGCGGATCTATGCGGGCCAGCTTGCCGTGCTCGAGCGATCGGAGCATGGGCCGATCATCCGCCATATGGCGGAGCAGGAAGAGAAGCACCTGAAATATTTCGAGACCGCGATCGGCGATCGCGGCGTCCGGCCGACGGCGCTGCTGCCGCTCTGGCATGCCGCCGGGTTCGCGCTCGGCGCGGCGACGGCGTTGCTCGGCCCCCGCGCCGCCATGGCCTGCACGGTCGCCGTGGAAGAGGCGATCGACGAGCATTATCAGGCGCAGTTGCAGGCCCTCGGCGACGATGAAGCGCCCCTCAAGGCGGCGATCGACGCGTTTCGGGCGGAGGAGTTGGAGCACCGCGCAATCGGGCTTGAGCGGGAAGCGGAACTGGCGCCCGGCTATGACGTGATGAGCCACCTGATCAAGCGCGGCTCGAAGCTCGCGATCTGGCTCTCGGAGCGGATTTGACAGCGGGCGCCCGCGCTGGCGAGGATAGCCCCCGACAGAAACGCGGGAGCCGGACCGAGCCATGGATTTCAAGCACGCCCTTTACGCCGTCGAGGACGGCCTCGCCACAATCACCCTGAACCGGCCGGAGGCGCGGAACGCGCTCTCGGAGGAGATGCGCGCCGATCTGGACGCGATCATCCAGGACATCAAGGCCAATGCCGGGGACACGGTGAAAGCCGTGCTGGTGACCGGCGCCGGCCATTCCTTCTGCGCCGGCGGCGACGTCAAGGCGATGAACAGCCCGAGCCGCCAGGACGTCATCGCCGGACGCGCCCGCATGCGCCGCTCCCAGACCCGCCTGTTCGAGTTGCTGAACCTGGAAGTGCCGGTGATCGCGGCCGTCAACGGCCATGCCGCCGGGGCGGGCTTCGGCCTGGCCCTGATGGCGGACTTCATCTTCGCGGGGCCGTCGACCCGCTTCACCTGCTCCTTCGTCCGCATCGGCCTGATGCCGGACTGGGGGCTGATCTATACCCTGCCGCGCGCGGTCGGCATGCAGCAGGCCAAGGACATCGTCTTCTCCGGCCGGCGGGTCTATCCCGAGGAGGCCAAGTCGCTTGGGTTCGTCCACACGATCACGGCGACCGATCAGGCGCTCGTCCCGACGGCGGCTGCGTTCGCCCGGCGCTTCACGAACGCCTCGACCGCCGCGATCGGCACGGCGAAGGTGCTGATGCAGAAAGCCTTCGAAAGCGACCATCGCACGATGCTGGAATACGAAGCTTTCGGCCAGGCGCAGCTCTACACGACGCCCTTCCACCAGGACGCCGTCCGTCGCTTCGCGGCGAAGGAGCCGTCGCTGTTCGACTGGGAGCAAATGGAGCGCGACGCCGCCGAATGAGGCGAATCGCGGCGGCGAGCGGCGCTATTCGGCGGCCGTTCTGCCGGCCTTCAGATAGCCGTCTCGCGTCTGCGGCAGCTTCTTTTTCAGGAGGTCGGACGCGACGACGTTGCGCAGCACCTCCGCCGTGCCGCCGCCGATCGTGAACATCCGAACGTCCCGCGCCATGCGTTCCAGCGGCAGATTGCGGGAATAGCCGCGGGCGCCGAACATCTGCAAGGCGTCGTTCACGACCTGGATCGCGTTCTCCGAAGTGAAGATTTTCGCCTGGGCGGCCATCATCTTGTCCGGGAAGCCGTCGGCCCCGCTCTCCGCCGCCTTGTAGATCAGCGCCTGGGCGGCCGCGATCTTGATCGACATGTCGGCGAGACGCCATTGCACGCCCTGGAACTCATTGATCGGGCGGCCAAACTGCTCCCGTTCCTCGCTCCAGGCGAGGGCGAGATCGAAGGCGCCTTCCATGATCCCGAGCGCCACCGTCCCGGCGCCGACGCGCTGGCTGTTATAGGCCGTCATCAGGTCGGCGAAGCCTTTCTTCAGGCCGCGCGGCGGCATGACCAGGGCGGAGGGCGGCAATTCCATGTCGTTGAACGCAATCTCCGCCTCCGGGATGCCGCGGAGGCCCATGGTCGGCTCCCGGCGCACGATCTCCAGGCCTTCGGTCTCATCCCGGATCGCGAGGAAGCCGCCGACGCCCTCAAAATTGCCCTGTTCGTCAAAGACCTTGGCGAAGATCAGGTGCAGGCGCGAGACGCCGCCGCCGGTGATCCAGTGTTTCTTGCCGTTCACCACATACCGGTTGCCGCGCTTATCGGCCCGGGTCGTCATGCCGCTTGCGTCGGACCCGGCGTCGGGCTCGGTGATGCAGATCGCGGGCTTGTCGCCGGCGAGCACCATGTCGGCCGCCATTTTCTTTTGATCTTCAGAGCCATAGGCCATGATCGCGGAAACGGCGCCCATGTTCGTCTCGACCGCGATGCGGCCCGCGATCGAGCAGCATTTCGCCATTTCCTCGATCACCAGAACCGCGTCGAGCCAGGATTTGCTTTGCCCGCCATAGGCCTGGGGGATGGTCATGCCAAGGAAGCCGGCATCCTTCATCGTCGCCACGTGATCCCAGGGATATTCCTCCGTCCGGTCGACTTCGGCCGCCCGCGCCCGGATGGTCCCCTCGGCGACCTCGCGCGCTTTTGCTTGCAGGGCCAGTTGCTCCGGCGAGAGATGAACCGACATGAATACGCTCCTAGGGCGAAGAGGAAACCGGGGCGCTGATGCGATCGGGCGGGAGCCCGGAACGCTTGCCAGAAGGGCTACGCAGCGCCGACGGGAATGTTATCAATTAATCGGACTTCATCCAACCAGGCCGCCGCGAAGATCCGCGCGCCGGTTTCGGCCCGCTCCAGCGGCGCCAGCGACCCGCCGTCGCGGAGTTCCAGATAGTCGACCCGGTCGAAGCCGGCGTCCCGGATCGCCGCCGCCGCCGCCGCCAGGACCGACCCGGCGTCCGCCCCGGCCGAGAGGCGCTCAGCCGCCGCCTGCAGCGCCCGATGCAGCGCCGGCGCGATCTGGCGTTCGCGCGGCGTCAACCGCATGTTGCGGGACGAGAGGGCCAGCCCATCCGCTTCGCGAACCGTCGGGCAGGGGTGAATTTCGATCGGGATGTTCAGATCCTGGACGAAGCGGCGCACGACCTGAAGCTGCTGGAAATCCTTCTCGCCAAAGAACGCGCCGTCGGCGCCGGACTGCAGGAACAGCTTGGTGCAGACCGTTGCGACCCCGTCGAAATGGCCGGGACGGTCGGCGCCGCACAGCCCCGACGACACGCCTGAGACCGAGATATTTGTCGCATAGCCCGGCGGATACATCGCATCGCCGTCCGGCGCATACAGCAGATGGGCGCCCGCGGCGGCGAGTTTCCTGGAATCGTCGACTTCCGTCCGGGGATATTTCGCCAGATCGGCCGCGGAATTGAACTGCCGCGGATTGATGAACAGCGTCGCGACCGCCCGGTCGTAACGGGCAAGCGCGGCCTCGACCAGACTGATATGGCCCGCATGCAGCGCCCCCATGGTCGGGATCAGGCCGACAGTCAGGCCTTCGGCCCGCCAGCCCGCGACCCGGGCCCGCAGCGCTTTTACGGTACGAACGATCTCTACGGCGCTTGTACTGTCCGACATCTGGGGTTTAGCCATCCTCTGGAGCGACGCTGAAACACAGCGTTAACGATAATCCCGGCATTGTATCCCAAACGAGTTCCATGTGGACCGCGAAGGGAGCCGACCGATTGTGCGCCGCAGTATAAAACCAATTGCGACGCTCTGCGCCACCGTCTTGATGCTTCTGGGGCTTGGGGACCGGGCCCATGCGCAGACGCGGCAGCCTGATGTGCATCTGACCGGCGACCCGTCGGCCGGCGCCGCCGTCGCATCCGATGACATCGCCGCCACCCAGGCTGCATGGGACGTGCTGCGGCGGGGCGGCAGCGCCGCCGACGCAGCGATCGCGGCGGCATTTGTCATGACCGTCGCCATGCCCGACTCCGCGAGCATCGCCGGCGCCGGGACAGCGCTCCGCTATGACGCCAAAGGCCGCCATATCTCCGCCTATGTCGCCCGCGAGGTTTCCGCGGCGTCAGTCGATCCGGCCTGGCTGCTGCGTGAGGACGGCGTCGAGCCCTATCCGCTGAACGGCGGCCGTTCCGTCGGCGCGCCAAGCTTCCTGGCCATGGCGGAGATGCTGCACGACGAAGCCGGCGTTCTCGACTGGTCCCTGCTGGTCAGCGACGCCGTGCGAATCGCGCGCGCTGGAACGCCGCTGACCGCCGAAGCGGCCGCCAACCTGGCGCGGATCTACCTGCTGGCCTACAGCGCCGCCAATCGCTTTCTCGGCGGGTCGGGCGCCGATGCGCCGAAAGCCGGCGCGATCATCCGCAATCCGGAACTGGCGGACGTGCTGGAGGCGATCGGCCGGGACGGTCCGAGCGTGCTGGCCGGCGGCATCGTCGGCCAAAGCATCGTCCGCGCCATCGCCGAAACCGAACGCCAGCCGGCGGATATGCCGCTGGACGCGCTGGCGGCCGCGACCGCCGTGCGCTCCGCGCCCGATTGCGTGCCGCTACCCTATGCGGCCTTGTGCGCGCCGCCCGCGCCGACGCTCGGCCCGACGACCCTGGAGACCGTGGCGGTGTTCGCCGCGGCGGCCCCGAGAGCGCCCAGCGCCTTTGAATGGGCGCATATCATGGCCCAGTCGCATCGTATGGCGATGGTCAACGCCAACCAGTACCTTGGCGATCCGATGCGCTTCGCGGATTACATGCCGGCGCTCCTGACGCCGGCGCGGGTCGCCCGGCGCGCCCGGCGGATCGCAGCCAACCGTAATCCAGGCCTTGCCGGCGCGTCGCGTCTGGCGGATGCGCCGAGCGGGCTGGTTCCGGCGCCGTTCCGGGACCATCGTCCGCCAAGCGCCAGCGTCGTCGTCGTCGACCGGCATGGCGACGCTGTCGCGCTCAGCATGACGCTGACCAAGCCGTTCGGATCGGGCATCGCAGCGCGCGGCGTTCTGCTGAACGCGGCCAACGCGGCCTTTGACGCCCCGGTCGGCAAGCCCGGATATGTCCGCGCCAATCAGTTGGCGCCGAACAAGCGGCCGCGCCTCGAACTCGCGCCGGTCATGGCGCTCGACCAGGACCGGCGCCTGCTGCTGGCGGCCGCTGCCGGCGGCGGCGACAATGCGCCAGCTTTCATCGCCAAGGCGGTGATTGCCGCCCTGGCGTTTGGCAAGTCCGCGGAAGCCGCCGTCGGCGCGCCCAACATCGCCAGCGCCGCCCGCCGCACCGACTTGGAGACCAAGACCGCAGCCGAACGGTTGGAAAAGCCGCTCGTCGATATCGGCCATTCCGTGCGTCTCCGGCGCCTCGCCAGCGGGCTGGTGCTGATCGTCCGGCTGCCTGACGGTTTTGCCGCGGCCGCGGACCCGCGCAACCACGGCGCCGCGCAAGCGACCCCTAGGGTCGACGGCGTCGCGCTTGACTCGGTCGGACGCGGTTCTTAAGACAAGCGGTCTCCGCCGCTCGTTTCGCTAGAGCGATTTTTGTTGTTTCCGCTTCATAGTAAAGGCGATCGCCCCCCATGAAAGTGCTGGTGCCCGTCAAGCGCGTCATCGACTACAACGTCAAAGTTCGGGTGAAGCCGGACGGCAGCGGCGTCGAGACGCAGAACGTCAAGATGTCCATGAACCCCTTCGACGAGATCTCCGTCGAGGAAGCTGTGCGCATGAAGGAGGCCGGCGTCGTCGATGAAGTGATCGCCGTTTCCATTGGCCCGCAGCAAGCCCAGGAAACGATCCGCACGGCGCTCGCCATGGGCGCCGACCGCGGCATCCTCGTCAAGACCGACGACAATCTCGAGCCCCTTGCGGTCGCGAAGTGCCTGAAGGCGCTAGCCGACAAGGAAGAGCCCGGCATGTTGATCGTCGGCAAGCAGGCGATCGACGACGACAGCAACCAGACCGGCCAGATGACGGCCGCGCTGCTGGGCTGGGCGCAGGCGACGTTCGCCTCCGTGATCAAGGTGGACGGCGACCATGCGCAGGTGACGCGCGAAGTCGATGGCGGGCTAGAGACGATCAAGGTCAAGCTGCCGGTCGTCGTCACGTCTGACCTTCGCCTGAACGAACCGCGCTATGCGTCGCTCCCGAACATCATGAAGGCGAAGAAGAAGCCGATCGACGTGACCTCTCCCGAGGAGCTTGGCGTCGACCCGGCGCCGCGCCTCCAAGTTCTGAATGTCGCGGAGCCGCCGAAGCGGGCGGGCGGCACGAAGGTTGAAGATGTGGCCCAGCTTGTCGACAAGCTGATGAACGAAGCGAAGGTGATCTGATGAGCGTTCTTGTTCTCGCGGAGCTCGATGAAAAGGGCGTCGTTCCCCAGACCCGGAACGCGCTCGCCGCCGCCGTAGCCATTGGCGGCGATATTCACCTGCTGATCGCGGGCCAGAATGTCGAAGCGTCCGCCAAGGCCGCGGCGCAATATGAGGGCGTCAGCAAGGTCCTGACCGCGGACGACGCCGCCTATGCGACCGGCCTCGCCGAAAATGTCGCGGAATTGGTCAAGAGCCTGGCGACCGACTACAGCCACGTGCTGGTCGGCGCCACGTCGTTCGGCAAGAACGTCATGCCCCGGGTCGCGGCGCTGCTCGACGTGCAGCAGATTTCCGAGATCACGGCCGTCAACGACGCGGATACGTTTGTCCGGCCGATCTATGCCGGCAACGCGCTCGCGACCGTGAAGTCGAAGGATGCGATCAAGATCATCACCGTGCGGGCGACCGGCTTCGACGCCGTCGCTGAAACGGGCGGTTCGGCTTCGGTCGAAGCAGTCGCCAGCACCGGCGACGCCGGCCTCTCCAGCTTTGTCGGCCGCGAACTTACGAAATCCGAACGCCCGGAACTGACCCAGGCCGGCATCATCGTCTCCGGCGGACGCGGCATGGGCTCGGGCGAGAATTTCAGCTTGCTGGAAGCCCTGGCGGACGAGCTTGGCGCAGCGGTCGGCGCGAGCCGCGCCGCGGTCGATGCGGGCTTCGTGCCGAACGACTATCAGGTCGGCCAGACCGGCAAGGTCGTCGCCCCTGAACTTTATATCGCCGTCGGGATTTCCGGCGCGATCCAGCATCTCGCGGGCATGAAGGATTCCAAGGTGATCGTCGCGATCAACAAGGACGAGGAAGCGCCGATCTTCTCGGTCGCGGACTACGGCCTTGTCGGCGACCTGTTCAAGATCATCCCGGAATTGACCGCGGAAATCACAAAGCGCAAAAGCTAGCCGCGGCTTTTCACGGCGATGGTTCGAATTCGGGAACAAGGCATAGCATGATTCAACGCATCGGCGTCGTCGGCGCTGGCCAGATGGGCAACGGGATCGCGCATGTCTGCGCGCTCGCCGGCCTGAACGTCCGGCTGCTCGACCTGACAGACGAGCAACTCGTCGAAGCGATGGCGGCCATGGAGCGCAATATGGACCGTCAGGTCCGGCGCGGCCTCTATGACGAACTCGCCAAAAGCGAGGCCCTCGCCCGGATCGAGACCAATACCGACATGGCCGTGCTCGGCGACTGCGACATGGTCATCGAAGCCGCGACCGAACAGGAAGCACTGAAGCGGAAAATCTATCAATCGATGATCCCGCATCTGGCGGACGATGCGATCATCGCCTCGAACACCTCGTCAATCCCGATCACGCGCCTTGCGTCGGCCACGGACCGGCCCGGCCGCTTCATCGGCATGCACTTCATGAACCCCGTGCCGATGATGCAATTGGTCGAGGTCATTCGCGGCATCGCGACCGAGGATGCGACCGTCAGCGAAGTCCGCGACCTGACCCGCCGCCTGGGCAAGCAAGCCGTATCGTCGGAGGATTTTCCGGCGTTCATCGTCAACCGGATCCTGCTGCCGATGATCAACGAGGGCGTCTATACCCTCTATGAAGGCGTCGGCTCGGTCGAGGCCATCGACACCGCCATGAAGCTTGGCGCCAATCATCCGATGGGACCGCTTGAACTGGCGGATTTCATCGGCCTGGATACCTGCCTTTCGGTGATGCAAGTGCTGTACGAAGGCCTGGCGGACAGCAAGTACCGGCCCTGCCCGCTTCTTGTGAAGTATGTCGAAGCCGGTTGGCTCGGCCGCAAGTCCGGGCGCGGCTTTTATGACTATAGCGGCCCAGACCCGGTGCCGACTCGCTAGATCGCCCCACGCTTTGGCGGCGACGCCAAAACGTAGCTTGATCCCAAGCCAAGTCCTTTGAACCAAAGCGCGGCCCCTGCGTCATGACAGTGCTCGCCGCCGTATTTCCCCTGTTTCTGATGATGGGCCTCGGCTTCTTCGCGGCCCGAATGCGCTTGCTCGGCGACGCCGCGACCAGCGGCATCGTGAACTATATCTACTACTTCGCCCTGCCGCCGATGCTGATCGCCTTGCTCGCGAAGGCGGAGCCGGAGCGCCTGCTGGGCGGCGGCGCCTTCATGCTGGCGATGTTCCTGACGGAATTGACGATCGCAAGCCTCGCCGTGCTATGGGCCTGGCGCGCCTATGGGGCGCGGGCGATCGGCGCTGCAGGCTTCGGCATCCTCGGGTTCTCGTCCTGCTTTTCGAACGGCGTCTTCCTGGCCGTGCCGCTGACGATCGCCGCCTTCGGGCCAGCCGCGGCGGCTCCGGCGCTGCTGCTGGTGACGCTCGACATCATGCTGTTCGTGATCGTCACATTCCTGCTGGAGCTTGGCGCGGTCGGCGGCGGCAAGGCGGCGGCGAAGGCTGGCGGCGCCATCGTGCGCAACCCGGTCATCATCGCAACGGCGATCGGCCTTGGCCTCGCCTTCGCCGATACGGACTTGCCGCCGCTGATCGGGACCTTTGTCGATTTCGTCGCTCCGGCCGCCGCCCCGACAGCGCTGTTCGCCTTGGGCGCGACCCTGGCGCTTCGCCCAGTCAGCCGGGCCGCGGCGGCCCCGGCTGGCGTCATGGTCTTCTTGAAGATGGCGGCGCAACCGGCATTGGCGGCGCTGATCCTGTTCAATCTGCCGAGCATCGATCCCTTATGGCGCGCAGTCGGCGTCCTGTTCGCGGCAGGCCCGATCGGCATGAACGCCTATCTGTTCGCCCGCCGCTATGAAGTCGGCGTCGCGCCGGTTTCGACGGCGATAGTCGTATCGACCGGCCTGTCCGTCCTCACAATGACCGGACTATTGGTGTATTTAACGGGTTGATGCGGCGATCCGCACGTTGCGTCGCAGCTGCGCCGGGCGTACCCCGACGCCACTGAACTTTGGAGAGCATTCCCATGGTCGAAAAGCCGAGCCTGCGTCCCGTCAATCCGCTGTTTTCCTCCGGTCCCTGCGCCAAACGCCCGGGCTGGTCCACGGACGCCCTGGAGAGCGCTATTCTGGGCCGCTCCCACCGCTCGGCCCAAGGCAAGGCGCGGCTGCTGGAGGTCATCGAGCGCTCCAAGACGCTCCTCGCGATGCCGGCCGACTGGCGGCTCGCGATCGTCCCCGGCTCGGACACCGGCGCGGTCGAGATGGCGCTCTGGTCCCTGCTCGGACCGCGCGGCGTCGACGCGATCGTTTATGAAAGCTTCGGCAAAACCTGGGCGACCGACCTGAAATCCCACCTGAAGCTCGACGATCTCCGCGTGCTTGAGGCGCCTTACGGCGACCTCCCGGACCTTAATGCGGTCGATTGGTCGCGGGACGTGGTCTTCTGCTGGAACGGCACCACATCCGGCGTTTGCATCCCGAACGGCGACTGGATCGCGGACGACCGCGAGGGCCTTGCGATCTGCGATGCGACATCGGCCGCGTTCGCGATGGAACTGCCCTGGAACAAGCTGGATGTCGTCACGTGGTCCTGGCAGAAGGCGATGGGCGGCGAAGCAGCCCACGGCATGCTCGCCCTGTCGCCGCGCGCCGTCGAGCGCCTGGAAAGCCATACCCCGGCCTGGCCGCTGCCCAAGGTGTTCCGCATGACCAAGGGCGGCAAGATCATCGAGGGCCTGTTCAAGGGCGAAACCCTGAACACCCCTTCCATGCTCTGCGTCGAGGATGCGCTGGACGCGCTCCGCTGGATGGAAAGCATCGGCGGCAAGGCCGAGAATCAGCGCCGGACCAAAGCCTCCCTCGCCCATGTCGCGGCCTGGGTCGACGCGACGCGCTGGGCCGCGTTCATGCCGTCGCGGCCGGAAATCCGCTCCTCCACGTCGATCTGCATCGCCTTCGCCGATCCCGACGTCCTGGCGCTGCCGGAGCCCGAGCGCCGCGCCTTCGCCAAAGCCATGGAGAAGCGCCTTGAAGCCGACGGCATCGCTTTCGACGTCGCCAACCACCGGGACGCGCCGCCGAGCTTGCGCATCTGGGGCGGCGCCACGATCGAGCCCGAGGATATGAAAGCATTGCTGCCCTGGCTCGACTGGGCCTTCCACGCGGCCAAAGCCGACCTGAAGAAAGCCGCTTGATCCATGCCCAAGGTTCTTATCGCCGACGAACTGTCGGAACGCGCCATCGATATCTTCCGCAACCGCGGCATCGAAGTCGATTTCAAGCCCGGCCTGAAGCCGGAGGCGCAGATGGCAATCATCGGCGACTACGATGGCCTCGCGATCCGGTCCGCCACGAAGGTGACTGCCGCCATGTTGCAGGCGGCGACGTCGCTCAAGGTCGTCGGACGCGCCGGCATCGGCGTCGACAACGTCGATATTCCAGCGGCGACCGCACGCGGCATCGTCGTCATGAACACGCCCCACGGCAACACGATCACGACAGCGGAGCATGCGATCGCCCTGCTGTTCGCGACCGCCCGCCAGATCCCGGCCGCCGACCGCTCGACCCAGGACGGCAAGTGGGAGAAATCCCGCTTCATGGGCGTCGAACTGACCGGCAAGACGCTTGGGCTGTTCGGCTGCGGCAATATCGGCTCCATCGTCGCCGAGCGGGCGCTTGGCCTGCGCATGCGCGTCCTGGCGTTCGATCCGTTCCTCTCCGATGACCGGGCGCGCGATCTGGGCGTCGAGAAAGCCGACTTCGACACCGTGCTGGCCCGCGCCGACTTCATCACGCTCCACACTCCGATGACCGATCAGACCCGCGGCATGATCAACACGGCGGCGCTGGCGAAGTGCAAGCCGGGCGTGCGCATCGTGAACTGCGCCCGCGGCGGCCTTGTCGTCGAGGAGGACTTGGCGGCGGCGCTGGAAAGCGGCCATGTCGCTGGCGCCGCGTTCGACGTGTTCGTCGTCGAGCCGGCGAAAACCAATCCGCTGTTCGGCAAGCCGAATTTCATCGCGACCCCGCATCTCGGCGCCTCGACGGAAGAAGCCCAGGAAAACGTCGCCCTGCAGGTCGCCGAGCAGATGTCGGACTATCTTCTGACCGGCGCCGTATCGAACGCCCTCAATATGCCGTCGATCACGGCCGAGGATGCGCCGAAGCTCCGCCCCTACATGGACCTGGCGGCGCGCCTCGGCAGCTTCGCCGGCCAGTTGACCGAGACGGGGCTGCGCAAGGTCACCCTGACCTATCGCGGCCAGGTCGCGGCGCTGAACACCCGCCCGTTGACCGCGATCGCCCTTGAAGGGCTGCTGAAGCCGATGGTCGACAGCGTCAATCTCGTCAACGCGCCGCTTGTCGCCCGCGAGCGCGGCATCGAGGTCATCGAGATCAGCTCCGAGGACATCGAACAGTATCAGGCGACGATCACGGTCGGCGTCGAGACCGACCGTCGGTCCCGCAGCGCATCGGGCGCGATCTTCGGCGGCGAGCCGCGGCTGGTGCAGATGCATGACGCGCGCATGGAGGCCGAATTGAAGGGCTCGATGCTGTTCGTGCGCAATGCCGACAAGCCCGGCTTCATCGGCCGACTTGGCGCGGCGCTTGGCGATGCGGGCGTCAATATCGCCAACTTCCACCTGGGCCGCGCCGCCGGCGACGGCTCCGCCGTGGCGCTGGTCCAGCTCGACGGCGAATGCCCGCCGACGATGGTCGAGACGCTGCGGGCCTTGCCGGACGTCCTGACGGTGCGTGCGCTGAAATTCGACTGATGCGGCGGGCGGCGGCCGTCCTCGCGGGGCTCCTGGCCTGTGGGCTTGTCGCCGCGGCGGCCGCCGACCCGATTGTCAGCGCTCGCTATGCCGGGCCGACGGACCGCTACAATCACGGCGTTCTCGGCGACCGGATCGAATGGAGCAGCCTGATCGTTTGGACGGCGTCCGGACGGCAATCGCGCTTCGACATCCAGGATGCCTCGGTCTTCGAGGATATCGCGCCGCGCCTCGCCGATATCGATGGCGACGGCCTGCCGGAAGCCTGGGTCATCCGGTCCGACGCGACCGACGGCGCCCGGCTTGAAGCCTACGGCCTCGCCGATGGCGCGCTCAGCCCCCGCTATGCCGGCCCCGCCATCGGAACCGGGTTTCGCTGGCTGAACCCGCTCGGGATCGGCGACTTCGACGGCGATGGCGCTCCAGAGGCCGCTTATATCGAAACCCCGCATATTGGCGGCATCCTGACGGTCGTGCGGCCAGAGGGCGATCGTCTGCAGATCGTCGCCCGGGCGCAGTCCTACTCGACCCACGCCATCGGCTCGACCCAATTGGATCTGGGCGCGATCCATGACATCGACGGCGACGGCGCTGACGACATGATCGTGCTGACCCAATTACACGACCGCCTTGCCGTGCTATCGCTGCGCGACAGTCGCCTGGTCGAACGCTGGCGGAGCGGACCGCTCAAGCGCATCGCGGGCGGCCTCCGCATCCGACCGACGCAGTCCGGCGTGGAGGCAAGCTATCGAACCACCGACGGCGGAACGGCCATCCTGTCGATACCAGCACAGGCCTTGACCCCGCTTCGCTGAGCGCGGGCGTCGGCGCGCTTTCCTATGGACGCTGCTTCGCCAACCGTCATAGTTTGACCGAGCGATGGATGGGGAGCGCGGATTTACGATGGCGGACCAGTTCGATTATGTGATTGTCGGGGCGGGCTCGGCCGGCTGCGTCCTGGCGGCGCGCCTTGCCGAGGCTGGCGGGAACTCGATTTGCCTGCTCGAAGCCGGGCCGCCCGACCGCAACCCCTTCATCCATATCCCGGCCGGCTTCATGAAGACGCTGGTCAACCCGAAGGTGAACTGGCTTTACGAAGCCGAGCCAAGCGCCGGCACCGCCGGGCGGCGCATCCACGCGCCGCGCGGCAAGACGCTTGGCGGTTCGTCATCGATCAACGGCCATATCTACAATCGCGGCCAGCGCATGGACTTCGACGGCTGGGCCCAGATGGGCAATCGCGGCTGGGGCTATGCTGACATCCTGCCGTATTTCCAGCGGACCGAGCGCCGGATCGGCGGCGGCGATGACGCTTTCCGGGGCCGCGACGGCGGGCTGATCGTGACCGACATCGATTGGCGCGACCCGCTCTGCGACGCCTTCATCGAGGGCGCCGTCGGCCTCGGCATCCCGCGCAATCCCGACTACAACGGCAAGCAGCAGGAAGGCGTCGGCTACTTCCAGCGGGCGATCTACAAGGGCCGCCGGGTCTCCGCGGCGCGCGGCTTCCTGCATCCGGCGCGCAAGGCGACCGGCGCCATCGACGTCCGCACCCATGCCCATGCGACGAACGTCATCTTCGAGGGCAAGCGCGCCGTCGGCGTCGCCTATGCCAAGGGCGGGCGCGGCGGGGCGCTTCAGGAAGTCCGGGCGACGAAGGAGGTCATCCTCTGCGGCGGCGCGGTCAACTCGCCGCAATTGCTCCAGCTTTCCGGCGTCGGCGCGCCGGAGATGCTGAAGGCGCGCGGCATCGAGGCGCGCCATGCCTTGAAGGGCGTCGGCGAGAACCTGCGCGACCATTACCCCTCCCGGCTCGTGGCCGAGGTGAAGGGCGCCAAGACCGTGAACGAGAAGGTGACCGGCCTGCCGCTGGTCATGGAGGCGCTGAAATACGCCGCCACGCGCAAGGGCGTGCTGGCGCTCTCGCCCACCCTCGTCCACTGCTTCTGGAAATCCAACGACGCGCTGGAGGGGGGCGACCTGCAGATGACGTTCACGCCCGCCAGCTACAAGGAAGGCGTGCAGTCCAAACTGGACGATTTCCCGGGCGTCACGGTCGCTGTCTGGCAGCAGCGCCCGGAAAGCAACGGCCATATCCGCGCCCGCTCGAACGACCCGTTCGAGAAGCCGGAAATCCAGCCGAACTATCTGGCCCATGAGATCGACCGGCAATGCGTGCTGGGCGGCCTGAAGCTCGCCCGGCGCCTGCTCGCCACCCCGGAGCTAGGCAAATATGTCGTCCGGGAGGAAAAGCCCGGCCCCGATACCCGGACCGACGCCGAATTGCTGGACTTCGCCCGCGGCATCGGCACCACGGCCTTTCACCTGATGGGCACCTGCCGAATGGGCCCGGAAACCGACCCCCAGGCGGTTGTGAACGACCGCCTCCAGGTGCACGGGCTTGAAGCGCTCCGGGTCGTCGACGCTTCGATCATGCCGACGATGCCGTCGGCCAATACGAACGCCTCGACGCTGATGATCGCGGAAAAGGCGGCTGACATGATCCTCGGCCGCGCCGCGCCCGAGCCGGCAAAGGTCTGATCCCGATGCAAGCCGAACTTGACCGCATCCTGGCGGACGCCGTGGCGTCCGGCGCCGTCGCCCATGCCGCCGCAATCGTGACCGACGGCGCGGCCGTCCGCTACCAGGGCCAGGCGGGGCCGCGCGCCCTCGGCGACCCTCGCCCGCTCCAGGCGGATACGATCTACTGGATCCACTCGATGACGAAGCCCCTCGCGGCGGCGGGCGTCATGCAACTGGTCGAGGAGGGCCGTATCTGCCTCGATGACGATTGCGGCGGCCTCCTCCCCGCGCTCCGGTCGCCCAAGGTACTGGAAGGCTTCGATGCGGCAGGCCAGCCGAAGCTGCGGCCCGCGAAGGGCCGGATCACGCTCCGCCGCCTGCTGACCCACACGGCGGGCTTCGTCTATGACATGTGGAACGCCGAGCAACGGGATTGGCTGAAGCAATCGGGCATCCGGCGCGGCGACTACTACGACCGCATCGAGAATTGCCCGCCGCTCGGCGCGGATCCGGGCCAGCGCTGGGAATATGGCGTCAGCATCGACTGGGCCGGCAAGGTCCTGGAAGCCGTGACCGGCCAAACCTTGTGCGCCTATCTGGACGCCAACGTGCTTGGGCCGCTTGGCATGGCCTCCACGGGCTTTGTCCTGACGCCTGACCTCAAGGCGCGGCTCGCGGGCGTGCACCAGCGGGACGCGGCCGGCCGGATCGCCGCCGTCGCCTTCGATCCGCCGATCGACCAGCCGGCCGCGAGCTTTACCGGCGGCGGCGGCATGTTCGGCTCGCCCGCGGATTATGCGCGCTTTATGCGGATGATCCTGAATGACGGCGCGCTGGACGGCGTGCGCGTGCTGAAGCCGGAAACGGTGCAGGCGATGGCGGCCAATCAGATCGGCGATATCCCGGTGACCGGCCTGCCGACCGCAATGCCGGCCATGACCTTCGCCTTCGATTTCTTCCCCGGCATCGAGAAGCGCTGGGGCTTGAGCTACATGATCAACCAGACGGACATTCCCGGCATGCGCCGGGCCGGATCGCTCGCCTGGGCGGGCTTGCGCAACACCTATTTCTGGATCGACCGGACAAGCGGCGTCGCCGGCGCATTCTTCACCCAGATGCTGCCGTTTGCCGATCCTGAAACATTGGCCGTCTATGAAGCATTCGAGCGCGCGGTCTATGCGGCGAGGCAACGCGCCTAAAAGGCTTGCGTCCGCCATCGGTCGCTGGCATGTTCCGCGCTCGCTGACGATGTGGTCATCGCAGGATAACGCTGCCGTAGCTCAGGGGTAGAGCACTCCCTTGGTAAGGGAGAGGCCCGGGGTTCAATTCCCCGCGGCAGCACCATCC
>ERZ888423.1805-NODE-1805-length-17393-cov-7.584381_pt1 | contig 17393 bp, 15 predicted proteins | sample MGYA00520523_ERZ888423 | MGnify/ENA primary metagenome ERZ888423 (study PRJEB32303, sample SAMEA104408611) | aquatic metagenome | biome: Brackish water; feature: Pelagic; material: water | place: Baltic Sea | collected 2014-06-08T10:24:00 | depth 30,27 m ...
CGAGGTCGCGTGACGCCCGCGCGATGACGATGGCGCCCTCGAACGAGGAGAGAACGAGCATGGCCAGAGCGCCGGCACGCTGCGCGGGAACACCATCGATCTGCAGTCGCTGATCGATCTCCTCACGCCATCGGGCGAAGGCCGCGGCGGCGCGGTCGATGACGGGTTTCGCCTGTTCGGGCCTGGCGGGATCTCCGGCTTCGACGGCCACCGCGACCACCGGGCAGCCCGCGCGGAAATCGCTGCGCTGCAGTTGTTTACGGTAGATTTCGAACAGGTAGTCCAGCGCATCGAGAGTGGACACTGCCGAGGCGAGCTTGGCCGCCATGTACTCACCCGCGTAATCGACCGCTTCGCAGAGCAACTGTGTGCGGCCACCGGGGAAGTAGTGGTATGCCGACCCCCGGGGAGCGCCGCTGTGCTCGAGGACGTCGGCGATGGCGGTCGGGTGCGCACCCCTTTCCCGGATCAGCAGCGCCGCGGAAACAACCATGCGTTCGCGCGGACCTGTCACGGCGCAGACCGCCTTTCCTGGACTATGTATACAACCTTACATAGTCCAGGAACGCCGACATCTGATGTTGGGTGCAGTTGGTCACGCTCAGCGTGACAAAGTGCGCCCAAATCACACGGTGGCGGCCTCGTTGAGGTCGTTGAGCGTGCTCGTCGCGTCGAGGTACTCCTGCACCCAGCGTTGAATCACCGCCGAGGTCTTCTCCACCTTCTTGAACTGCCCGACCACCTGGCCGACGGGGTTGAACGCGACGTCGACGGTCTCGTCGGGGTACTTGTTCGTGGCAGCCACCGCGAGCCCGGAAACCATGAACTGCAGTGGCATTCCGAGCGGCTTCGGGTTGTCCGGGTTCTCCCACGCATCGGTCCAGTCGTTGCGCAGCATTCGCGCCGGCTTGCCGGTGAACGAGCGACTCCGGACAGTATCGCGACTGCTCGCTTTGACGTAGGCCGCCTGCTGAACCGGGGTGTTCTGGGCCTCCTCGACCATCAGCCACTGCGACCCCGTCCAGGCGCCTTGTGCGCCGAGTGCCAGCGCCGCGGCGATCTGCTGACCACTTCCGATACCACCTGCCGCGAGTACCGGAACGGGCGCAACCTCCTTGACCACCTGCGGCCACAGCACGATCGACCCAACCTCACCGGCGTGGCCGCCCGCCTCGCCACCTTGGGCGATGATGATGTCGACGCCGGCGTCGGCGTGCTTGCGGGCCTGGCTCGGCGCCCCGCACAACGCGGCGACCTTGCGGCCTTCGGCGTGGATGCGCTCGATCATGTCCTGGGGTGGGGTGCCGAGGGCATTGGCGATCAGCGTCATCCTCGGATGCTTGAGCGCCACCTCGACCTGTGGAGTGGCCGTCGCCTCGGTCCAACCAAGCAATTGCAGCGTGCTCGCGTTGTCCTCCGCGGTCAACGGAACGCCATGATCGGTGAGAATCTTGCGGGCGAAATCGAGATGCTCCTGCGGCACCATGTCAGCCAGCATCTTGGCCAACTCATCGGGGGACAGGTTCGAGTCCATGCCCTCATATTTGTTGGGGATGACGATGTCGACACCGTAGGTGTGATCGCCGATGTGCTCGTCGATCCAGTCCAGCTCGATCTCGAGCTGCTCGGGGGTGAACCCCACCGCGCCGAGCACCCCGAAGCCGCCGGCCTTGCTCACCGCGACCACGACGTCGCGGCAGTGGGTGAACGCGAAGATGGGGAACTCGATGCCGAGCTGGTCGCACAGGGAAGTATGCATAGTTCGCTCCTGGTTGGCCGCTAGGCACGTCGATCGAAACTGAGTTTCAAAATGAGCTCAAAACTGTAACGTGTTCTACTTTAGTGCACGGCGCCGGTAGCCGCGAATGCCCTTTCCTGTTGAGGCCATCCGCAACACCGGCCAGCCCTGCTCCGCCGCCAATACAGCCAGACCGCGGCGCGGGTTAACCGGCCGCGGAAATCCCACCAGCTTCATCAGCGCGGCGTCCTCGTCCCCGTCTGCGTAGAAGTAGCTGCGCGTGAGATCGACATCATGTTCCGCGCAGAACTGCTCGACTGCGGCGGCCTTTTGCCGGCCCCAGATCACGGGCTTGGTGATCCAACCGGTGAGCCGACCTGCGTGGTCGACGTCGAAGTGGTTGCAGAGCACATGACCGATATCCAGATCCCTCGCGACCGGCTCCGCGTGAATTGTCAGCGCCGATGAGCTGAGAACCACCGTGTGGCCGCGTCGCTGGTGGGCCGCCACTACCTGCCGCATCGCGGGGTACACCCGGGCCTGCACCCGTTCACCGAACAACCGGTTCCCGACCTGGTCGAGGTCCTCCAGATATTCACCGTGCAGATAGCCTGCGGCGCGCACCAGCAGACGCTCAAAGTGCATGCGCCGCAGCCGATACCGCATCGAGGCCTCGATGACGCCCAGAACCTCGCCAAGGGTTGCCTGACGGCGACGGATGCGGTCCCCGGCATGTGCGGTCGCAGTGAATCCATCGACGAGCGTGCCGTCGAGGTCAAAGAACGCGCCCACTTCGGGACCGGGGGGACTCGCCGCGATCTGCGCGACCCTATCTGGCGGATCTGCAGCGTCCACGGTCACGTTGGCACTCCTCGTCGTCCGGCGCTGTGACGGGCAGTCACGGGTGTTGAGCCACCATGTTACGGGCGTCCCCTCCGCAACTGCTTGAGTCTGCGGCCGGGCCAAAGCGGGCGACCGCGGTAGTTTGGTCTTGCATGTCGGCCGCCGACCGCTGTGGTGATCGATTTCACCGATGTCGATTTTCTCGCGTTCGCAGGCATGAGCGTATTGGTCGCCGCCCACGACAAGGCCGGATCAACAAGGCCGGATCAACAAGGCCGCATCAACAGTCGCGCTCAGCGTGGTCGCCAGCGACCTCCTGGCCAGGTGTCACCCCGCCGAGCAGAAGCTGCTGGTGGACATCTGCGACCAAGGCACCTGGCGAACACGGCAGATCGATCCCGCACCCCGGACCCGGGGCCGTGGCATCCCGTTCATGGAGGCCCTGTCCGACCGCGCCGCGATCGAGACCTCTGCGGAGGGCACTCTGGTGCGACTCGAATGGAACGGGATCAACCGAATGTGATCGCGAGCGAGGTAGCCTCACGCCTCATGGGACGCGTCGACGGAAAAGTTGCACTCATCAGTGGTGGGGCCCGGGGGATGGGCGCCGAGGACGCACGTGCGTTGGTCGCTGAAGGCGCCAAGGTCGTGATCGGGGACATCCTCGACGAGGAGGGTGCGGCGCTGGCCGAGGAAATCAACTCCACCACAACGGATTCCGCGCGCTACGTGCACCTCGACGTCACCCAGGCCGACCAGTGGGAGGCCGCTGTGGCCACCGCGGTCGAGGACTTCGGCAAGCTCAACGTCCTCGTCAACAATGCGGGCACGGTCGCGCTGGGTCTGATCGGCCAATTCGACATGGCGAAATGGCAGAAGGTCATCGACGTCAACCTCACCGGCACGTTCCTCGGCATGCAGGCTTCGGTCGAAGCGATGAAGTCCGCGGGCGGCGGATCGATCATCAACGTTTCCTCGATCGAGGGGCTGCGCGGCGCGGTCATGGTGCACCCCTACGTAGCGTCGAAGTGGGCGGTCCGAGGCTTGACCAAATCTGCGGCGCTCGAACTGGGATCGCACAACATCCGGGTGAACTCGGTGCACCCCGGCTTCATCCGAACGCCGATGACCAAATACTTCCCCGACAACATGCTGCGGATCCCACTGGGCCGCCCGGGTCAACCCGACGAGGTCGCGACTTTTGTGGTGTTCTTGGCCAGTGACGAATCGCGTTACTCCACCGGCTCGGAGTTCGTCGTGGACGGCGGCCTGATCATCGACGTGCCCCACAAGTAGAGGTACCCAACAAATAGTCGCGCGTTCGGTGGACGTGCGTAGTGTCGTCTCCGTGAGCGCACGGGTTGGCATCGTGGTGACGGGAACTGAAGTCCTCACCGGACGCGTCCAGGATCGCAATGGGCCCTGGCTTGCCGACCGACTACTGGAATTGGGTGTGGAATTACGCCACATCACATTGTGCGGTGATCGCCCCGCTGACATCGAGGCGCAGCTGCGGTTCCTTGCCGATCAGGACGTGGATCTGATCATCACCAGCGGCGGCCTCGGCCCGACCGCCGACGACATGACGGTGGAGATCGTCGCTCGATTCTGCGATCGGGAACTGGTGGTCGACGACGCGCTCGAAGCCAAGATCGGCGAGATCGTCATGAGTCTGATGGCGAGGTTCCCCGGCGTGGACCTCGACGCCGTGCGCGCGGCGAACCGCAAGCAGGCGCTGGTACCCGCCGGTGCCGTCATTCTCGACCCGGTGGGCACCGCGCCCGGCGTCGTCGTCCCGGGCAAGCCGGCCGTCGTCGTACTACCTGGACCACCGCGCGAGCTGCAGCCGATGTGGGGCACAGCCGTCGCCACTGAAGCGGTCCAGTCGGCGATCTCGGGCCGCACGCAGTTCCAGCAACAGACGGTACGGATGTTCGGCCTGCCCGAGTCAGGTCTGGCCGACACTCTGCGGGAGGCCGAGATCACCGTCGAGGGTTTCGGGCGGTTGGAGATCACGACGTGCCTGCGGCGTGGAGAGCTGGAGATCGTCACCCGATACGAGCCGCAGGACGCGGGGGCATACTCGGACCTGATGACGGTGCTGCGCGACCGGCACGCGCGCGCAATCTTCTCCGAGGACGGAGCCCTGGTCGACGACCAGATCGCGGGGCTGCTCGACGGCCGCACCATTGCTACCGCGGAGTCGTGTACCGCGGGACTGTTGGCCGCCAGGCTGACCGAGCGGCCCGGCTCGTCGACATACGTCGCCGGGGGCGTGGTGACCTACTCCAATGCCGCCAAGACTGCGCTGCTCGATGTCGATTCCTCGCTGATCGAACAGCACGGCGCTGTATCCGAACCGGTGGCCGAGGCGATGGCTCGAGGCGCGCTGCACCGATTCGGCGCCGACACTGCCGTCGCGATCACCGGGATCGCGGGGCCCGGCGGCGGCACTACAGCCAAACCGGTAGGCACGGTGTGCTTCGCGGTGGCGGTGGCTCAGGGTTCCTCGCACCTCCAGATGGTGACGCGGACCGCGACTCTGCCCGGCAACCGGACAGATGTCCGAGAGCGCTCGACAACGGTGGCCATGCATCTGCTGCGACGGTCCCTGATGGGTGATCGCGCCGGCTCTGCACTGGTGTGACGACCACTGGAAATTGACGGAAGATAGGGTTCACCTAACCCAGTCCCGATATTGAGGAATCATCGATGGTTGACACCGACGAGCGACAGGCAGTCTCGGCCGTCGCCGAGGAATCCGGATGGAGTCACCGCATCGCCGATCGCAGTGACTATTTCAACAAGGGGGTCGTCCGGGTGCACATCGTCTGGCAAGGCGACAGTGTGATCAACGGCGGCACGCTTTACCACGACGACTGGATGCAGGCGTACAGCAGAGATCTCCCGACCGTGCAGGGCTGGCTGAAGCGTTGATCTGATCCGCCGCGGCCTCCCTTAGCGCTGGATGTCGTAGGCGTCCCACATGTCGGTCATGGTCCGCAAGATCGCCTCGGCCTCTCCAAGCCCGCCAAGGTGGCTCTCGCCGGGCAGCGTGCGGAGTTCGGCGTCGCGCAGCAAGGCCACGACGTGCTGACCATGTGCGAACGGCACGATGTGATCGCAGTCGCCATGCCACCAGCGGACGGGGACCTCGACCTCGTCGAGGCGGAACCCCCAGTCGCGGGCGAATACGACGATGTCGGCGAACGGTGCCGCCAATTGTTTGCGGCTGCCGTTGAGCAGATCGTCGAGGAACATCGCCTTGAACTCGGGGCGCACCAGCAGTCGGCGGTCGCCCTCGGGCGAGACGCGCGCATACAAATCCAGGGCAGGCTCGGCGATCGGCTTGACCAGTCTGATCAGTGCCGTGGCAGCCAGGCTGAGCGGACCCCCGGCCTTTTCGAGCACCGGCGCCACTGGGATCCCGAGATTGCCCATCAAGCCGCCACCGACACTGTCGGAACCCCGCGTCGGCGCGACACCACCGAGCACACCGGCCGCAATCACCCGGTCGGGCATCGCCGCCGCACAGCCCAGTGTGTAGGGCCCGCCGCCCGAGAGTCCGATGATCTCCATCTTGTCGATGCCCAGGGTGTCGGCGATCGTCCTCAGATCCTCGGCGAAGTCGATGACCTTCGGGTACTCGTGCGGCGTCGAGGATCCGATGCCGGGACGGTCAACACCGATCAGCCGAATGTCTTTCTCCTCGGCGTAGAGTCGCGCCTCGACTGGGATCTGACGGCGACCGCCGGGGGTGCCGTGCAGCCAGAAGATCGCCCGCCCCTGTGGATCTCCGAACTCGGCGAATCCAAGACGACGATCTGAGCCGACCGCGACATTGCCTTCAAGCTTGGGACGAGCGATCTCGACAGCCACCCGCAAAGTGTCCCACGCGTCAGTTTCACTCCGATTCACTCCCCGCGAAATAGGCAGGACCCCGCCACATCAGCGAATCCTTCAAATCGGATCTTCCTACACTGGAATACGATTCGTTAAGCCGTTGCATCGGAGGGTTTTCCATTGCCATTGAAGCCGACGACCGGTTACTGGAACAACGCATCGCCGACTTATCCGCCGCCGACCCACAGTTCGCCGCTGCTCGGGCCCAGTGCGGTCGTCACCGCCGCGACCCGCACCCGGGCGCCGCGCAGTTCAGTTCGTAGCCCTTGGACAGAATGGCCGCACATCGTTGGAGTTGCTAAAGAAATTCGAGGCCATCACCTACCGCGAACTGTCGGACTGATTGGGCGTGCCACCGATCTGGGAGGTGCTGTTCAGCGAATTCCAGCGGGAGGTCAACCTCCGGTTGGCCAACGGCGGCACACCGACAGGCCAAATCCCCGAGACGATTTGCTCATCAAGACGGTGCACATGTTCGCCGGCTACCATCGCCCCGCAACGACACGACACAACAAGAGCCCGCCGACTGATCTGCCCACCGATCACCGATCCCGACAAGGGAACTCTCCGGACGCGCGGGGTGGATCAGTACTGTTCCTGCGGCATCGGCTTGGCGAAGTAGTAACCCTGAACGAGGTCACAACCGAGCTCCACCATCGCTTCGGCCTGTTCCCGGGTTTCGATACCTTCGCCAACGACCGTTCGACCCAAGGCATGACAGACCTTAATCACCGCTGCGACGATCGCGAAGTCATCCGGGCTTTCCATCATGTTCATCGTGAACGTGCGATCGATCTTCACAATGTCGGCGGGCATCCACCTTAGCGCGTGGAGACTGGAGGAACCGGTACCGAAGTCATCGATGGCGACATGCACCCCCGCTTGCCTTAGCCGCCCGAGGGTCACGTTCGCGACGTCTTTGTCGGCGATCATCACTCTCTCCGTCACTTCGAGAATGAGCTGGTCGGGGCCGACCGAGCTTTCTGCGAGCAATTGCATGACCCGGTCGTAGAACCCTGGGTGATTCAGCTGCTTCACCGACACATTCACGGCGATACGACCAGCGAAGGCCGAAGCCGTCTGGGTGGCCCACCAGCCTAGTGCAAGCTTGAGGACCCGTTCCCCTATCTCCACAATCGGGCCACTTGCCTCGGCGGTTCCGATGAAGTCGTTGGGCATGAGGATCGACCCGTCGGGTCGCACTACTCGAACGAGCGCTTCCGCGCCGGCACTCTGACCGGTCCTCGGATCAACAACCCGCTGATACCAGCAGACGATCCGATTCTCTGTGAGTGCCGCACGCAACTCAGCATTGGTCTCAATCTGGTGCTGCAACCGCTCTTGCATCGTGTGCTGGTACAGCGCAGCACGATCTCGACCAGCGCTCTTTGCCGCGTACAAGGCTAGATCTGCTCGACTCAGAAGATCGGTAGCCGAATGTACGGTCGGATCGTTCAAAGCGATTCCTACGCTGGCCTGCACGCGCTGTAGAACGCCGTGGACGGCAAACCCGCCAGACAGCGCGCTCCTAACCTCAGCCGCGAGCTCGAGTGCCTCTTGGTCGTTGCCGACACTGTCGCAGATGAGCGCAAACTCGTCCCCCCCAAATCTGGCGACCATTTGGAAACGGTGAGCCACACCGGATAGCTGTTGGGCAACGAACTGGAGCACTTGATCCCCAGCCGTGTGACCGAGCGATTCATTAATTTCCTTGAAATCGTCAAGGTCGCACAGCAGCAAACAAAACGGAGAGCCAGGCCACTTGTCGCTCTCGATCCGTTGTTCTATTGCCTCGAACAACGCGTAACGATTAAACAAGCCGGTCAAAGCATCGTGCGTGGCCTGGAACTTCTGCGCCAATTCTAACGTGCGTCGGCGGGTTTCGTCCTCGGCGAAGATCACGAAGAAATCATCACCATCGGGGACCGACCCCGCTGAGCGCGTCACCGTTAGTCGGATCCACACCGCTTTGCCATCTTCATGAACAAAGCGAAATACCTCCAGTGCGGCACTGTGAGGCACCGCAGAAGGGGCCTGCGAACCGCAACCCTCAAGGAAGTCATCGATCTCGCGCGAGCCGAAGAGACCCATGATCGGCCGGCCGATAAGTTCTACCAGGCTCAGCCCGATGATCGAAGCGAAGCCGGTGTTGGCAAGCTCGATCACTCCCGGAACGCCGCGTTCGGACGCCACCCGGCAAATTGGTGTCGGCGACGAATTGAACATGGTCGCTAGCTGACTATATGCCTTAAGTTCCGCAGCAGCGGCGACCTTTCGCCCCCGCGCGGAAATGGCCCCCGAGTAGATCAGGGTGCAGAAGAGAACAACGATCAACTGCGTCGACAGAATGAGCGGAACGTCGCCCGCGATCGGCTTCAACAACCCGCCAGAAGCCGTCGGCGCGACTGCCGCCAGATAGATGATCAGCGTCGAAACTCCGGCAACTTGGGTAATGCCGAATCGCTGCCCCAACCAGACCAACCCGGGGGCCAGGAAAACCCCCGCTGCTAGCACAGCGAAAGGCGGCGATGGGAACTCCCACCTGACCGCGATCAGCATGAGCGCAACCGCGGGTACCGCAACCAGAACAGCGCCGATTCGGATTCGCTTCGGCAGTGTGATCGTCAGCAAGAACGGAGCGGCGATGATCGCGGCTGAAAGGTCGCCCGCGAACCAGGTTCGCCATGCTGCCGGGTATGCCCCACCGAATTGCGCGACCGCGAGCATCCCGCCAAACATGCTCGTAACGGCAATCACGAGCGCGGCCGAGACGATCAAGATCAGGAGATCCCTTAACGCAACCAACCGCTGCGCATTGAATCGCTTGAGCACAGATCCGATAACGAACTGCTCGGTCACATTGACGATCGCGAATAGCACCGCAAGACGCGGCTGAAAATTGAAGTAGAACGTGTCCACAGCAAGGACACCAAGCAGAAGTCCTGCCGCGCCCGCAATAAGAGTTCTGCCACGGGTGCGTGCGATGACTGCGATTCCAAAGGCCGTCGGCGGCCAGAAGAGGGAGACTCCTGCGTCGGAGATGCTGGCCTGCCTGCCAAGGATCGCCAAGCCCGCGTACGTCACCGCAATCGCGACCGTGAGCCCGATCAAGCGGCTTAGCGAGACTGGGGAGCGGATAGTGCGAATAGGCACTTTGGCTCCGTCCGTGACCCCGCTCGTGTCGGCCGAATTTCCAACGAGGCGTGGAAGGCTAGCTCAACCCTGAGTGCAATCAAACCGGGGCACCAACCCGACTTAACGCAATGATTGCAGTCTGAACCCTCTCCCGTCGGCTAATGGACGATTGCCCCAGCAGCTCGGTTGCCGGCCTTGATGTGGACACTCGACTCCAGCCACGCCACGGCGGTGCTATGTCGCATGGTGTGGGCGCCGACGTTCTCGACCTTGGCCACACCCGGCCCGATGGTGTCAGAAGCCGACGGTGGACCGCTCTGGTATGTAAACGCCCCTGCTGGCGGATGGACGTCGCCATGGCCGCAGCTCGTTGAGATCGTGCAGGTTATCCCGCATACCCAGTGGACCCTGGTCGGTGGGTTGATGGTGCAACTTCACACCGCGTACGCGGGATTGCAGCTCACCCGCCCCACCCGCGATGTGGATATGGTCCTACGAAGTGCCGCGCGACTTCATCATCGAGACCGCGCCGTTCGCCGCTAGAAACGGTCGACTCACCGGGATCGGCAAATTGGCGCGAACGAAGCTGAAGCAGTTCTACAGCGAGCGACTGGAACAGCTGTACGTGGAACTCGCCTACGGCCATTACAACCAGCTGAACGAACTTCGCCTTTCGCATGGACTTCAAGCCGGAACGACGACGGTCAGATGATCACCCGTGCGTTCCACGCGCATGTCGGCGCGGCGAGCCAACGCCGCGACCGCAGCCGCGTCTCCGGGCTCGGATCTACTGCTGGACAAAACGCGCGCCAGCCGTCCCTTGTGTGACTTGTTGAAGTGACTGACCACGTTTCGGCGCCCGTCGGCATGCTCGGCCAGTACCTCGACCGATACCGCGCCGGGAACCTTGCCCAACGCGGCGTAGGAACCGGACCGAAGATCCACGACCAAATCGCGCTCGGCAATCTCCGACAGCATCGGATCGAGCATCGTCCGCCAGCGGGCGGCGAGCGTCGGCCGGTCCGGCAGGCGGGAGGTCGCCGAGAGCCGGTAGGCCGGGATCAGGTCATCGGCGCGTAATAGCCCGAACAGCGCCGAGACGACGGCCAGCCGCGACCTCGCCCGCACCGCCGCTGTACTGCGCAGCGAGCCGATGTCCAGAGCGTCGTAAAGCACACCGGTATAGCGGTCGATGGCGGGCATCGTCGGCGCCGTCCGTAGAGCGGCGTTGCGGTCAATCTCGGCGTCCTGCGAAGCCGAGATTGCCAGGGCACGCCTGCTCGCTGCCCGGTCGGCTGCCAAGTCGACCAACTCGTCGACCAATTCGGTGCGCAGGCTGCCGAGCGCGGGTGAGCTTAACGCCTCAATCCGCAGGGCCGGTCCGTCACCTCCGGTTCGCTTCGTCTCCGACGGTGGCAGCAGCACGATCACAAAACAGACGCTAGCGCGCCCTCAATGGGCCGTCGACACCTGTCACACCGGTGCGCCGGCAGGTGAGGGGGGAGGGACCTCCAGAGCCGTCAGCCCGATGGTCTCCCCCAGGGGCGGGGGCGGCGGCGGAGGAGGGTCGGCGCCGGGCGGCGGCGGCGGAGGGTCGGCGCCGGGCGGCGGCGGAGGAGGAGGTGGCGGATCCATCGGGGGCCCCATCGGCGGGTCGGGAACCGGTGGCACGTTGGCGGGCATCGGCAAAAACATGTGATTGGTGAACTGGCCCTGGTAGGCACCGCCACCGCCGATCTTGACGCCGCCACCGCCCTCGCCCGAGGAGACCGGGGTCCCATCGGGAAGCGTCAGGGCCGTGTGGCCTCCATTCCAGCCGACTACCAGCGCGTCAGGTGCCGACCCGTATTGGAAGCCTCGGGCGAGCAGAGCGCCTTCGATGTTGCCTGTGTGGAACCTGTCTCCGTACACGGGCCTGTCGGTCGCGGCATTGGTTACCCACGACACGAGACCTGAGCAGTCCGTACCGGCAGGGGTGTCACCACCGGGGATATACGGTGTGCCCGAGACCTGGCTGACAAGCGTCAAAAGCGATGCGAGAGCAAACATGCGAACGGACGTTAACAGGGCGGCTCTTGGACAGCCAAAATCTGTGATGGCGTTCACAATCCACCACTTAGACTCGACTGGATCACGAAATCTGTTGCGCGAAGAGCTGATTGACTGCCTGACGTAACCAGATACTACACATCTTTATAACTGTTGTGTTGCAATCTAATTCAATGATGCTCGCACTGCCCAGCCGGATTCCATTTTCGTGTGCTCGACCTCACAATTTCGAGTAGGTCGGGAGCTTGTGCGCGGAACTTCCATGATCAGCGATGGGCGAGAAGAAGCGGATCCTCAGCTAGGCGTCGGTGAGTGACGGTCCCGCATGGTCGATCAGCGCAGAGTGGCTGGCCGGCCTCGGAGCGGCAGTGCTGCATCACCTTGTGGAAGAACCGGCGCGGCTCCGGATGCAGCGCATGGTCGAGAGAAAAAGCCCGCGCGCGACACTGCCCGCCGAGGCACCGCAAATCAGGCTGCAATCGGTCACCGCGCGAGCCGGATACGCGCGCCGGATAACGGATCGGATGCACGGGCGAGTCGGGCACGGCTTGCAGCGACGGCGGTCCTAATCTGGTCCAGTGAGTCGGCTCCTGACCTTGGTGTTCTCCGTCGCTGTACTCTTCGGCGCCCTCAACGCGCAGGTTTCCCAAGGTCAGCGTCACGACGTAGGTCTGATGGACTACGCCGTCAACCGCATCTCGGTAATCGGCGACTCCTACACCACCGGGGGCGACGAGGGGGGAACGGGCACCAAGGGATGGCCGACCCAGGTCTGGCGGGCGCTCACCCAACACGGGATCGCGGTCACCCCTACAGTGGCCGCCGAAGGCGGGGCCGGATACTGCACTCGCGGCGACCGCGGCAGCGTCTTCGAGGATCTAGCCGTCCGGGCGGTCAAACCCACCGATGTGCTCGTCGTGTTCTTCGGCTCGCGCAACGACATGGCCGTCGACCCGACTCGACTGTCGGTCGCGATGTACGGAACATTCACGTTGGCCCGCCAGATCGCCCGGTCGGCGAAGTTCCTTGTGATCGGACCGGCGTGGCCGACCGCCGATCCACCGCCCGCCGTCCGGCGGATTCGTGATGTGCTGGGCTATCAAGCCGAGCTGGCCGGAGCCACCTTCGTCGACCCGATCGCCGCACGCTGGTTTGTCGGCGCACCTGACCTGATCGGCGCAGACGGCGTACACCCCAACGATGCCGGACACACGTACCTAGCGACGAAGCTCGCCCCGCTGATCGGTGCCCAACTCAACCCGTATTGATCCAGCGCCGCAGACTCGGCGCTCGGCGCAGAGACGGTCCGAGAAAAAAGGGGCACCCGGCCTAGAAAACGCTGGCCGGGCGCCCCTTTTCTCGTTAGAGAGTTAACCGATTCCCAGGCCGACGTCGTAGCGGTCCGCATCCATTACCTTGACCCACGCGGCGACGAAGTCGTTGACGAACTTCTCCTTGGAGTCGTCCTCGGCGTAGAACTCCGACCACGCGCGCACCTGCGAGTTGGACCCGAATACGAGGTCGACGCGGCTACCGGTCCATCTCTGCTCACCAGAAGCCCGGTCCTTGCCGACATAGGCTCCGTCGTCTGCCGATGACGGCTCCCACTTCGTGCTCATGTCGAGCAGGTTCACGAAGAAGTCGTTGGTCAGTTGCCCCGGCTGGTCGGTGAACACGCCGTGCTTGGTGCCGCCGAAGTTGGTGTCGAGCACGCGCAAACCTCCGACGAGCACTGTCATCTCCGGACCCGACAATCCCAGCAGATTCGCCCGGTCCAGCAGCTTGAACTCTGCCGGCAGGGTGGAACCCTTGCCGAGATAGTTGCGAAACCCGTCGGCCTTCGGCTCCAGGTAGGAGAACGACTCGACGTCGGTCTGCTCCTGGGTTGCGTCACCGCGACCCGGGGTGAACGGCACGGCGACGTCGAAGCCGGCGTCCTTGGCGGCCTTCTCGACACCGACGACCCCGCCGAGGACCACCAGATCGGCGAACGACACCGAGGTGCCGGAGGCCTGCTGAATCTCCTCCAGCTTACGCACCACTTGGGCAAGCTCGTCGGGCTCGTTGGCCTCCCAGCCCAGCTGCGGCTGCAATCGGATCCGGCCGCCGTTAGCGCCGCCACGCTTGTCGCTACCACGGAAAGACGCGGCTGCCTTCCACGCCGTCGAGACCAGCTGCGACACAGTCAGACCCGAGGCCAGGATCTCCGTCTTCAGCGCGGCGACGTCTGTGTCGCTAAGCCGGCTCTGTCCGGTCGGCACAGGGTCCTGCCACGGCAGAGCCTCCGTGGGTGCCAGCGGCCCGAGGTATCGCGTAGCGGGTCCCATGTCCCGATGAATCAGCTTGAACCACGCTTTGGCGAACGCGTCGGCAAGTTCCTCGGGATGGTCCAGCCAGCGGCGGGTGATCTTCTCGTAAATCGGGTCGAACCGCATTGACAGGTCGGTGGTCAGCATCGACGGGTGGGTCTTGCCGGTACCGAACGCCTCCGGCACCGAGTTTGCCCAGCCGTTATCCTCAGGCTTCCACTGTAGGCCGCCGGCGGGGCTAGTGGTCAGCTCCCACTCGTTCCCGTACAGGATCTCCAGGTAGCTGTTGTCCCACTTGGTCGGGGTGTGGGTCCAGATCACCTCCAGACCGCTGGTGTCGGCATCCTTGCCCACGCCGGTACCGTTGAGGTTCTTCCAGCCCAGACCCTGCTGCTCCATCGGTGCGGCCTCGGGCTCGCGGCCCACTAACTCTGGGTTTCCGACGCCGTGGGTCTTGCCGAAGGTGTGGCCGCCGACGATGAGCGCGGCCGTCTCCACGTCGTTCATCGCCATCCGGCCGAACGTATCGCGGATATCGATGGCCGCGGCAAGCGGGTCGGGGTTGCCGTTGGGCCCCTGAGGGTTGACGTAGATAAGGCCCATCTGCACCGCGGCCAGCGGATTGGCCAGGTCACGCTTGCCGCTGTAGCGCTGATCCTCGAGCCAGACGTGCTCCGGACCCCAGTAAACCTCCTCGGGCTCCCACTCGTCGTCCCGGCCGAAGGCGAAGCCGAACGTCTTCAGGCCCATATCGTCGAGCGCCACGTTGCCCGCGAACACAATGAGGTCGGCCCAGGACAACTTCCTGCCGTACTTCTGCTTGACCGGCCAGAGCAACCGACGAGCCTTGTCCAAGCTGGCGTTGTCCGGCCAGCTGTTGAGCGGGGCGAACCGCTGCATACCGGCTCCTGCGCCGCCTCGACCGTCCTGAACACGGTAGGTGCCGGCGGCATGCCAGGTCATCCGGATGAAGAACGGGCCGTAGTGGCCGAAGTCGGCTGGCCACCAATCCTGGGAGGTCTTCATCACCTCGACGATGTCGGCGCGTAAGGCGTCGACATCAAGAGTCTTGACCGCTTCGGCGTAGTCGTAATCGGGTCCCATCGGATTGATGACGTCGGGATTGTGCTGCAGCACCTTGAGGTTTGGCTGGTTGGGCCACCAGTCCCGGTTACCGCCGCCCTGCACGGGCGGCCTCATCACGGGGCACTGTGAGCCGTCCTGCTGCTCCTCGCGGAACCGGTCCAGCAGATTTGACCGCAGTTCCGACTCGGTCATGGTATTGATTTCCTGGGTGGTCAATTTCTCGTCAGCCACGAGTATTCCTTCCGGGTGAATCGAACCGTGATCACGGTTGTGATCGCGAGGCTTCTGGGGTGGAACAGTCGGGGCAGGTGCCCCAGTAGACGACCTCGGCCTCGTCGACGACGAACCCGTCCAACGTTTCTGCCGATTCAGCGGGTGTGAGGCAGGGAGCCTCCCCGACAGCACAATCGACGTCGGCGATGGTGCCGCAGGAACGGCAGACCAGATGGTGATGGTTGTCGCCAACCCGCGACTCATAACGAGCGACCGACCCGGATGGATGAATCTTTCGCAGCAGGCCCACCGCGGTCAAAGCCGCCAGGACGTCGTAGACAGCTTGCCGGGACACCTCGGGCAAAACGATTCGCACAGCACCGAAAATAGTGTCGGTGTCGGAGTGGGGATGAGCTTGCACGGCCTCAAGGACGGTCACTCTTGGACGCGTCACGCGCAGATCCGCTTCACGCAGCGCATCCGCATGATCCGAGGTCACTCAAATAGTTCTACGTCGCTTTCTGGACTGAGTCAACTATTTCGGCAAAAGCGGCCCCAGCTGCGCTGTTGGGGTTGATCAATGATCCGAAATGTAGTTCTCGCGAAGCCGAAAACCGGCTACGACACCGCCGAGGTGGAGCGGATCCAGCAAGGTCTACGCGATGTCAACTGCCCAGGAACGCTGGGCTACACGGTGGGTAGCGACGCCGGTCCACGAGATGGCAACTGGGACTTCGTCATCGTCGCCGACTTTCAGGACATCGCCGCTTACCATGGCTACGACGGGGACGCCGAGCACAATCGGTTACGTGCCCGCCTCGCACCGATGATCGACCAGGTGGCCCGGGCACAGTTCGAAATTCCCGACGCCTGAATTCGAAATTCCCGATCACTTCAAGGTCACTTCAACATCACTATGCGCTGACCGCCGCGGCGAGGCCTAACCAGACCGCACGTATCGCTGGGAAAACGTCCGCAAGATGCTCATTGGATGCTCCACTATCCGTTGTTGCGCAGCGTCTTTGAGAGATTCCGCGGTCTCCGGGGCGAAATAGCCATGGTTCTTGTAGACCTCGATCCGAGTGCAGATGCCCTCGACGTCTAATTCCGGATGGAACTGGGTGGCATACACGTTCTCGCCGACCCGGAACGCCTGGACCGGACAGTCCGCAGAGGTGGCCAGACAGGCAACATGGGAGGGAAGCAACGACGCTGCCTCTTTGTGGCCACCGAATGCGTCAAAGGTATCGGGCAGGCCCGCGAACAGCGGATCGGCACGACCTTCGGGGGAGAGTGCGACGGTGACCGGACCCACCGGTTCAGGGTGGGACCGGTCCACAACAGCACCGATCGCCGAGCCTAATGTTCCTACGCCGTAACAACATCCGAGGAACGGGAAGTCCCGCTCGATGACCGCGGTGAGAAGATCGGCCAACTCCGACTCGACGCGCTGCTGGGTCGGCGACTTGGCACCGGGATCGTCACTGACGTTGTACGGACCGCCCCCCAAGACGATGCCCGACCATTGCGACAGGTCGACCGCACCCAGCCGTCGGTGGGTAAGCCGAATGCGATGCAAGCTGCGCTCGTCGAGACCGGCGAACCGCATCATCGCCCGGTATTCGTCGTCGGCGGCCTCATCCTCGCCACGGATCGACAGCAACAGGAAAGGGGCATCGGCCACGGCATAAAGGGTAACCGCGACAGCTCGCCCCAGTCATCGTGATTTGCGGTACGCGACCATCTCGCGGGACAAACGTCGACGAAGAGACGGTTCGCGGCTGCACGCGACCGCGAACACGGTAAGTAGCAGCCAGCTCAGCACCGCGCTGGCGAGCACGAGCGCGAACGCCGCCCACGCGCCTCCCGTGAGCTCTGTCGACGCCTTCTGCTTTGCCCACAGGCTCCAGTAGATCGACAGGTTCACGGTCAGCCCCACACCGTAGGACACCCCGAACGACAGCAGAAACCGCTTCCAGGTGCCGTCGCTAAACCGCGCAGATACCGGCTCGTGGCGAAGCGGGGAGACGACCGAGAGAACGTTGCCGAAGCCCAACCAGATGAACACCATGGTCACCAGCTGATCCACCATCGCCACCCAGTTGCCATCGCCGGCC
>ERZ888423.1806-NODE-1806-length-17391-cov-18.182856_pt1 | contig 17391 bp, 18 predicted proteins | sample MGYA00520523_ERZ888423 | MGnify/ENA primary metagenome ERZ888423 (study PRJEB32303, sample SAMEA104408611) | aquatic metagenome | biome: Brackish water; feature: Pelagic; material: water | place: Baltic Sea | collected 2014-06-08T10:24:00 | depth 30,27 m ...
ATACGACTCTCACTCATTTTCGCAGATTATGAAGACGGGCTGAGCGGCAGACCTGCGCATTCGCCAGTCCGGGGGGTTATTTGCCCGCGCCGGTCTTGCGTTCAGGTGCTGGCTCCATGAGCTTGTCAGCAGCAGACAAGACCTTGAGGAGCTCGTCCACAATCGAGTTGTCCATCATCGGTTTTCGTACCTGCGCCGAAAAGCCGGATTTCACCGCCACGCGCTCCAGCGAATCAACGTCCCAGCCTGAGATGAGAATTGCCGGCTGCTCCAGTCCCTTCTGCCTCAATAAAGCCAGCAGGTCCGAACCGCTCGGGCCGTCGAGTTTGAGATCGATGACAAAGCAGTCATAGCCCGGCAGATCGGGCGCCGCGAGCAAGTCTTCGCTCCCGGGAAAGGCATCGACCGCAAAACCGCGGGCGCCGATGAGCAACGCGAGCGACTGGCGCACGGCGGCGCTGTCATCCACGACAGCGATCCGCCGCGTCCGCGCCACAGGTTCCGGTAAAGCCATGCCGTTTGCCGATTTGAACTGAACCGGAAGCCTAAGACAGTCCGGCAGGCCGCGTCATCAGGAACAATCCCTAGGGCGTTGCAGAGCCGCCAAAACCGGCCGCGAAGGCAATACGGAGCACAGTCGACAGGCTTGGCGCGTCCATCTTCTCCATGAGGTTGGCCCGGTGGATCTCGACAGTGCGCGGAGAGATATCCAGCGCCTCGGCGATCGCCTTGTTGGTTTGCCCGTCGACAAGACCGTTCAGCACATCGCGCTCCCGCCCTGTCAGCCGCTCGATCAGGCCGCGCGCCTCTTCGGCCTGCACGTCCGCCTTGCGGCGGGTCTCCAGCCGTTCGAAAGCCCGCGTCAGGGCATCGACCAGGGTTTGCTTGGCGTAGGGCTTCTCCACGAAGTCCACGGCGCCGGCTTTCATGGCGCGCACGGCAACGGCCACATCGCCGTGTCCGGTCAGCACGATGACCGGCATGGCCACACCGCGCGAATTCAACGCTTCCTGGACTTCCAGGCCGTCCATCCCCGGCATCTGGACATCCAGCAGGATGCAGCCACGCTCGGCCGTCGCCACGGTTTCCAGAAACGCGACACCATCGGTGTAGGTCTTCACGCGGAAGCCGGAATGCCGGAGCATGAAGCTCGCCGAATGGCGGATAGCCTCATCATCGTCGACCAGGTGGATAAGGCGTGTCTCGTTCATGGTTGGGTTTTACCCGTATCCCGCCTGAGTGTGAACCTGAAACATGTTCCCCCCTCGGGCGACGCAACCGCGCGGATGGTGCCGCCATGCGCCTCCACGATTGTCTGGCAGATCGACAGGCCCAGTCCCATTCCTTGAGACTTCGTGGTGGCAAACGGCTTGAAAATGCTTTCCTTGATCTCTGGCGAGAGGCCCGGCCCGTTGTCGCAGACTTCTATCTGCACGTAGTCCGTCTCTTCAGCCGGCGAAACGCGAAGCTCGATCCGGGCATTGGCCTGGCCAACCATCGCGTCCATCGCATTGCGGATCAGGTTGATCACAACCTGCTGAACCTGGATGGGATCTGCCAGCGCCCGGTCTGCCTCGTCAGCGACGACAATGCTGACCGGTATGTCCGCCCTGTCTCGGGACGTCTTGGTCAAGGCGATTGCATCCGCCAGCAAGGGGCCGAGACTGACCGGGCGCACATCCACTTCGCCTCTGGACACATAGCTGCGCAGCTTGCGAACGATCTCACCGGCCCGAACCGCCTGCGTCGCCGCTTCGGCGAGGGCCCCGCGCAGGACTTCCTTGATTTCCGGATCAGGCGAATCAAGCAGGTCGCGGCTGGCTTCCAGATAGTTGGCGACTGCCGTGAGCGGCTGGTTCAATTCGTGAGCGAGCGCAGAGGCCATCGTTCCGACGGCGCTGAGCCGCGAGAAGTGCACGAGTTCGGACTGCATTTCCTGCATGCGCAGTTCGGCGCTTTGCTGCTCGGTCAGGTCACGGATGAAGGCAGTAAAGAGGAAATGATCACCAATCCGGGCTTCACCAATCTTCAGGTCAATCGGGAACGCCATTCCGTCCGCGCGTGCAGCGATGACGACACGTCCCTTGCCGATGATCTGGCGGTTTCCGGTACGAAGATAGTTGCCGATATAGTTTCCGTGATTGGTCCGGTCGCGGCCCGCCATCAGGAGATTGACCGGCTGGCCGATCATTTCCGCAGCCGAATAGCCAAACAGCTGCTCAGCCGCGCGGCTGAAGGCCAGCATGGTGCCCGACTCGTCGGTTACAACCATGGCGTCGGGAACCGAATTCAGGATCGATTCAAGGTGCAGCTGGTGCGCGGTCGCATCCAGTTGATTGAGGGGCACCTGAAAGGCTTTTGGCGTGTCGCTCATCGCCGGGTTCCTGAATGCTCCGCGCCTCAGTGCCCGCGCAGCCCATCCGGCGCAAGAGCCGGACTGCGGCGTATCCGTTGCGGGGGCCTTGCAACGTGCGAAGCGTTGCGCGCCCACCGCCAGGCCGCCACGCCCACAAGCGCAGCGCCTGCCGCCATCGCGTAACATCCCCAGCAATGCCCGGCCGGGCCCAGCAGATGCGCCAGCGCAGTCACATCCTGCCCGGCGCCCGGCGGGCCGCACCGGAAAGCCAGATAATCCTCCAGCGTCGGCGCCCGGTTCAGATGCGCCGCAAGTTGGAGCGCGCCGGCGACCAGCAGGGCGCTACCCGTAGCGGCTGGTTTCCACATGCTGGCGCTCCTTCTGATGACGCTGAACCCCTAACCCCGGTGCGACAGGCGAGCCCATAAGTAGTATCCCCTATACGCCCTGCTCGCCCCCTCCGGCAGGTAATGGCCAATTCCGCCGACATCGGATCGCCAGAGGGGTTCTTCATGAGTTCGCACCTATCAACTGCCGAGCAGCCCGGCTGGGGCTTCAGTACCGGAACGGTCAGCTTGCTGGCTGGCGCCGTCGCGCTCGGCGCGCTGATCATCGCGGCCAATGCGGCCGATCCGATGATGGCGGCGCATGCCTGGCTGTTTTTCTTCCTGACGGTCGGCGGTCTGCTGATCACAGGGCTCTGGGCGGGGGGGCGCAACGGCCTCAACCCGTTTGACCCGGCCTTCTACGAAGACACGATCGTCAAGTTCGGTGTGGCCGCCTCGATGTTCTGGGGCATTGCGGGCTTCCTGGTCGGACTGATCATTGCTCTGCAATTGTCCTTCCCCGGAGTATTCTACTTTCCGGAACTCGGCTGGACAAACTTCGGTCGTCTGCGCCCCCTGCACACCTCAGCCGTCATCTTCGCCTTCGGCGGTAACGTGCTGATCGCGACCAGCTTCTACGTTGTGCAGCGCACCTGCCGCACACGCCTGGCCGGCGGCATGTGGCCCTGGTTCGTTTTCTGGGGCTACAACCTGTTCATCGTGATTGCCGCCACAGGCTACCTGCTTGGTGTCACTCAGTCCAGGGAGTATGCCGAGCCGGAATGGTACGCCGACCTGTGGCTCACCCTTGTCTGGGTCGCTTACCTGCTGGTCTTCCTCGGCACGCTCTGGAAGCGCAGGGAGCCCCACATCTATGTGGCCAACTGGTTCTACCTGTCCTTCATCGTCACGATCGCGATGCTCCACATTGTCAATAACCTTGCCATCCCGGTTTCGCTGACGGGATCGAAGAGTTACTCGCTTTTCTCCGGGGTGCAGGACGCGCTGACGCAGTGGTGGTACGGCCATAACGCCGTCGGCTTCTTCCTGACGACCGGCTTCCTGGCCATGATGTACTACTTCATCCCGAAGAAGGTGAACCGCCCGGTCTACTCCTACCGCCTGTCGATCGTGCACTTCTGGTCGCTGATCTTCATCTATATCTGGGCGGGCCCGCACCACCTGCACTATACCGCGCTGCCGCAATGGGCGCAGACCCTCGGCATGGTGTTCTCGATCATGCTCTGGATGCCCAGCTGGGGCGGCATGATCAACGGCGTGATGACCCTGTCGGGCGCCTGGGACAAGCTGCGCACGGATCCGGTCGTCCGTATGATGATCGTTGCGCTCGCCTTCTACGGCATGTCGACTTTCGAAGGACCCCTGATGAGCGTGCGCGCCGTCAACTCGCTGTCTCACTATACCGAATGGGGCATTGCCCACGTTCACTCCGGCTCCATGGGCTGGGTCGGCTTCATCAGCTTCGGCGCGCTCTACTGCCTCACGCCCTGGCTGTGGAAACGCAAGGCGCTGTTCTCCACGGCCCTCGTCGAATGGCATTTCTGGCTCGCGACCCTCGGCATCCTCTTCTACATCGTCGCGATGTATGTCGCCGGCATCACCGAAGGCTTCATGTGGCGCGCCTATAACGAGTTCGGCTTCCTCGAGTATTCCTTCATCGAGACGGTCAAGGCCAAGCACATCATGTATATCGTCCGCACAGCGGGCGGGGCGCTCTATCTGATCGGCGCGCTGCTGATGGCCTACAACCTGGTGCGCACCGCGCTGGGTCACGGCGAAGCCCGTGACGCCGAAGCTGTTCCCGCGCCGGCCCCCGCCCAGTCCCCTGCCCTTCAGCCTGCCGAATAAGGAGCACACCCATGTCTTTCATGAAACGGCACGCAGCGGTTGAGCGTCATTCGCTACTCCTTACCGTTGGCATTCTCGCCGTCGTATCCATCGGCGGCCTCGTGGAGATCGCCCCGCTGTTCTATCTCGAGAACACGATCGAGAAGGTCCAGGGCATGCGTCCCTTCACCCCGCTCGAACTCAAGGGCCGCAACATCTATATCCGGGAAGGCTGCTATACCTGCCATTCCCAGATGGTGCGTCCGCTCCGGGACGAGGTCGAACGCTACGGCCACTACTCGCTCGCCGCCGAGAGCATGTACGATCACCCGTTCCAGTGGGGCTCGAAACGGACCGGCCCGGACCTCGCCCGCGTCGGCAATAAATACTCCGACGAATGGCACCTCGACCACCTGATCGACCCGCGGTCTGTGGTGCCGGACTCGATCATGCCGCCCTACGCCTTCCTCGCAAAAAAGAAGCTTCAGTTTGACGGTATTGAAGATGACCTGAAAGCGCTGCGTCTGGCGGGCGTTCCCTATACGGACGACATGATCGCAAACGCCAGGGCCGATCTCGTGGCCCAGGCTTCGCCCAACATGGACTATGACGCCGAAGATGCGCTTGTCGCGCGGTATGAAGCCATCGCGGAACGCAAGGGCACCCTCAAGATCTCGGATTACGACCTCAACCCGGCTGAAATCACCGAAATGGATGCCCTGATCGCCTATCTCCAGATGACCGGCACGCTGGTGGATTTCTCCACCTACGAAGCCGACGACCTCAACAACCGGCGCTGAGAAGAAGGCCATGTACGAAAAACTTTCCAGCTTCGCACAAACCTGGGGGCTCGGCCTGTTCGTCGTGATGTTCCTCGTCGCTCTCGTCTACGCCCTGTGGCCAGCAAACCGCGAAAAGTTCCACAACGCTGCCCACCAACCTCTCGTCGACAAGGACCCGCTCGATGACTGACCACAAACCGGAAATTGATGAAGTCTCCGGCGTCGAGACGACCGGGCATACCTGGGACGGCATCAAGGAACTCAACAATCCCCTGCCGCGCTGGTGGCTATATATCTTCTATGCCTCCATCGTCTGGGCTGTCGTCTACATGGTGTTCATGCCGGCCATTCCCGCGCTGCCGGGAACCGGCATGACGAACACCCTCGGCATCCGCGGACACTCGGACCGCGCCCTCGTCGCGGACGATATCGCCCAGCTGACCACTCAGCGGGCGGACGGCTCCGCGAAGCTTCTGACAGCCACCCTATCGGAAATCGAAACCGACATGAACCTCCAGCAGTTCGCGCTCGCAATGGGCGAAAGCGCCTTCGGCGACAACTGTGCCACCTGCCACGGCGCGGGCGGGCGCGGGGCGAAAGGCTATCCCATGCTGGCGGATGACGTCTGGCTGTGGGACGGAACGCTCAGCGGCATCGAAACGACGCTGCGCCATGGCATCCGTCACGACGAGGACCCGGACACGCGCAACTCTGCGATGCCTGCCTTCGGCCGCGACGGACTGCTCACACCCAGGGAAATCGATGACCTGGTCCAGTTCGTTCTCGTCAGGTCTGGCCGCGAAGGTGACGCTGCCGCTGCGAACCGGGCCGCGCCAGTCTTTGCGCAGCAATGCACCTCCTGCCACGGCGCCGACGGCAAGGGTGACCGCACCCTCGGCGCACCGAACCTGACCGATCAGGAATGGGTGTTCGGCAGTGAACCCCGCGACATCCATCAGTCGATCTACAACGCCCGCAACGCACATATGCCGGCCTGGCAAGGCCGGCTGGATGAGGCCACCATCAAGGCGCTGGCCGTCTACGTCCACTCCCTCGGCGGCGGTGAAAAGTGACTAAGGTTACCCTCATCTCTTCGAGAGGCCCGAGCGCGCCGAAGCCGGAGCGTCCGGACTCCCTGTATGAGAAGCGCCACCAGATCTATCCGAAACTCGCCCATGGCAGGTTCCGGATGATCAAATGGCTGGTCATGGCCGGAACGCTCGGCGTCTACTACCTCATCCCCTGGATCCGCTGGCCGCGGGGTGACGGCATCCCGGACCAGGCCGTGCTGGCGGACTTCGAAGGCGAGAAATTCTATTTCTTCTTCCTTGAAATCTGGCCGCAGGAAATCTACTTCCTCGGCGGCCTGGTGATCCTCGCGGCGCTGGCGCTTTTCCTGGTGACTTCCCTGCTCGGCCGGGTCTGGTGCGGCTATACATGTCCGCAGACGGTCTGGACGGACCTCTACATCTGGGTCGAACGTGCCTTTGAAGGTGATCGCGCAGCGAGGATGCGTCTCGACAGGGCGCCGATGAGCGTCAGCAAGGCCCTGCGCAAGGGCGGCAAGCATTTCGTCTGGTTACTGATCGCTTTCCTCACCGGCGGGGCCTTCATTCTCTACTGGCACGATGCGCCCACCATCGCCCGCACCTTCTTCACGGGCGAAGCGCCGATGACAGCCTACTTCTTCGCGGGTATCCTGACCTTTACGACCTACATGCTCGCGGGCACGATGCGCGAACAGGTCTGCACCTATCTCTGCCCCTGGCCGCGCATCCAGGGCGCCCTGACGGACGAGCACGCCCTCAACGTCACCTATCGCTACGACCGCGGCGAGCCTCGGGGCCGGCTCCACAAGGATCAGGGCTTCGAAGGGCGCGGCGACTGCATTGACTGCAAGCAGTGCGTCCAGGTCTGCCCGATGGGAATCGACATCCGCGGCGGCGCACAGCTCGAATGCATCCACTGCGCGCTCTGCATTGATGCCTGCGATGACATCATGCGAAAGGTTGGGCGCCCGACCGGACTGATCGCCTATGATACCGACCGGGCTGTCAGCGCGCGCGCGCAGGGCGGCGCAGTAAAGTACAGCCTCCTGCGTCCACGGACCATTCTCTATTCAGTTCTGATCGTGCTGATCAGCACACTGATCCTCTGGGGTTATGGCGCGAAATCAACATACGAGTTCAGCGTTCTCAAGGATCGCTCCCCGCCCTTCATCCGCCTGTCTGACGGGCGCGTGCGCAATGGCTACACGCTGAAGCTCGTCAACAAGTCCGTGACCACGCAGCAAGTCGGTATCACGGTCAAAGGTCTGGGCGATGCCGAGTTCGAAATCATCGGCATCGGCACGTCGCAGCCAGGCGGCGGGCTCACCTTGACATCCGAAGCGCACGGCGTGGATCGCTACCGGATGCTCGTCACTGTCCCGGCGGGCGATGCAGCAGACCGGGACAATCTGGTCGTCGAGATCAGGGATCCAGGCACCGGCGAAACGATCGAAGCCGGCGCACCCTTCACACGAGGAGATCGCTGATGTCTGCCCAGGTTGCCGTGCCCTCAACGAAAGGTCAGCTCAAGGGCTGGCATGCCCTTCTCTGGTTTGCGGGCTTCTTCGGCTTCATGTTTGTCGTGAACGGAATATTCCTCTGGACGGCGATTACGACTTTTCCGGGCGAAGATACCAAGAAATCCTACGCCGTCGGCCTCGACTACAACCGCGAGATCATGCGCCGGGCGCATCAGGCGGAGGCAGGCTGGGGCGCCGAAATCGGGCTCACGGGTAGCGTGCCGCAGCTGCACATTCGCCTGACGCAGGCGAATGGCGATGCCCTGCCGGTGTCGGGCACGCGCCTGCAATTGCGTCACCCTGCGAACCGCGCGCTCGACCGTGTCGTCGAACTGACGCCTGTTGGCGGCGGCGAATATACCGCGTCACTGGAAACCCTCCCGCCCGGAACCTGGAGTGTCCAGTTCAGCGCGGATGTAGACCCTGCAGCAGACGGCGATGAGTTCAAGGCCTCAAGGGAGATCATCATCCCATGAACACGGTTGCCGTCGACACGGCAGGCTGTCCCAGCGGGCTTGCACCGCCCAGCGCTTCGGAGGCGGCCGATCCTTCGCCCTTCGTGCGGCGCGTCGGCAAGCAGGACCGCCTGTCACTCACCGTGCGCGGCGCAAAATGCGGCGCGTGCCTTTCGCGCATCGAAAGCGCCGTCGGCGCGCTGCCCGGCGTGGACAACGCCCGCCTGAACCTCTCCACCGGCCGGCTCGACATTGCCTGGAGCGGCGACCTCTCCGCCCGGCGCATCGCGTGCACGGTCAGCGATCTCGGCTACGGCGTCGCCCCTCTCGATACGCGCGCCGGAGACACCGGGCACAGGAAAGAAGAGCAATCCCTGCTGCTCGCCATGGGCGTGGCGGGCTTTGCAACTGCCAACATCATGCTGCTCTCCGTTTCGGTCTGGGGCGGCCAGGGTGAAATGGGTGAAGCGACCCGGCAGGGGCTACACGCGGTCTCGGGCCTCATTGCACTGCCGACGCTCCTGTTCTCCGGGCGTCCTTTCTTCCACTCTGCCTGGAACGTCCTGAAACGCCGCCGCACCAACATGGACGTACCGATCTCCCTGGCCCTGATCCTCGCCTTCAGCGTCAGCGTTGCCGAAACCATAGGCGGCGGCGAGCATGCCTATTTCGACGCCGCCTGCATGCTGCTTTTCTTCCTGCTGATCGGCCGGTTCCTCGATGCCCGCGTACGCCGCCGCGCCTACTCCGCTGCGCGCGACCTCGCGGCGCTCGCCAGCCGCACCGTCACCCGCATCAGCAAAACCGGCACGCATGAACCCGTCCGCGCCGAAGACATCCGCCCCGGTGACCGCATCCTGCTGGCCTCCGGCGAACGCGCCGTCGTCGACATGCTGATCGAGCACGGCGAGTCCGAAGTCGACGAAAGCCTCGTTACCGGCGAAAGCCTGCCGCGCTTCTCGGCCGCCGGCATGCAACTGATGGCCGGATCCATCAACCTGTCCCAGCCGCTCTCCGGCCGCGCGACGGCGGCGTCGGCGGACTCGCTTCTGTCCGACATCGGACGCATGCTCGAAGCGGGCGAGCAGAAGCGCGGCGCCTACCGCCGCATCGCCGACAAGGCCGTGTCACTCTATGTGCCGATCGTCCACTCGACCGCGCTGCTCACCTTCCTCGGCTGGTGGCTGGCGGGGCTGGGCCTGCGCGAATCCATACTGATTGCTGTTTCTACCCTGATCATCACCTGCCCCTGCGCACTTGCCCTGGCTGCGCCTGTCGTCCAGGTCATCGCCGCAGGGCGCCTGTTCCGGGGCGGCGCATATCTCAAATCCGGCGACGCGCTCGAACGTATCGCCGCCTGCGACCACGTCGTGTTCGACAAGACGGGCACCCTGACCCTCGGCACACCCCGTCTCGTCTCGATCAGCCTTCCCGCCGCCACCTTGGAGGATGCCGCACAACTTGCCCGCGCCAGCCGCCATCCCCTTTCGAGGGCGCTGACCGCCGCCGCCGGCCCCGGGCCAATCGCTACGGACGTCAAGGAGCGTCCGGGCCTCGGACTGGAGGGCACCGTGAACGCTATAGCCTGCCGTCTGGGGTCCGCCGAGTGGACCGGCGCGCGCGCCAGCCTCCACAACGGCGCCGCGCTGTTCTTCGTTCGCGGCGCGGAACTGCCGGTGGAACTGCGTTTCGAGGACGACATCCACGCCAGCGCCTCGGCCACCATCGCAAGGCTGCGCAAGCTTGGCATGGGCGTCGAAATCGTGTCCGGCGATCGCAGCGACGCCGTGGCTGAAGTCGCGCGCACACTCGGCATCGATCACTATACCGCCTCGGCCAGCCCGCAGGACAAGGTGCGCCGCCTTGAGCAGCTGCAGGCAGAAGGAAAGCACGTGCTGATGGTCGGCGACGGTCTCAATGATGCGGGCGCGCTGTCTCTCGCTCACGCTTCGGCGGCGCCCGGCGGGGCCCTGGATGTCAGCCAGTCTGCCTCAGACGCGGTCTATTCGGGCGGTCTCGCGCCCCTGCCCCTGCTCGTGCGCACAGCGCGCAAGGCGCGCCAGGTCATGCTGCAGAATTTCGGCTTTGCCGCGGCCTACAATCTCGTGGCGGTGCCCATCGCCATCCTCGGCTACGCGACGCCGCTGGTCGCTGCCATCGCGATGTCGGGTTCGTCCCTTATCGTCTGCCTGAACGCGCTGCGTCTTAATCTTGCTTCGGAGAAACCGGTATGAGCGCCCTGATCTACCTCATCCCGATTGCATTGCTGATGGGATTAGCAGGCCTGGCCGCCTTTATCTGGGCTGTGCGCGCTGGCCAGTTCGAAGACCCGGAGGGCGATGCGTGCCGGATCCTCCTCGATACCGACACTCCGCTGACCGGTCCGGCGCGCGCCAGGTCCGGGCCCGGAAGCGCCGGGCCCTGAGCCCGAAGGCTTCGGGCGGGGCATGCCTGTTCTGCCTGCTGCGCAAATTCTGTGGGCCCGGAAGCGGAGACGTTCCGGACGGCCTTCATGCGCGACCTGGTGCGCCGCGGACTGAGCGGGGTGAAGTTCGTCATCAGCGACGCCCACGAGGGTATCAGGGCGTCCGTTGCCCGCGTCCTCAATACCAGCTGGCAAAGCTGCCGCGTGCACTTCCAGAGGAATGTCCCGGCCCATGCCGGCAAGAGCAGCCGGAGGGTCGTCTCAGCCTTCATCGCCGCCGCCTTTGCCCGGAACGACTATGCCTCAGCAAAGACCCAGCGGCGCCATCAGGGCTGAGGCCCCGGGGGTCCTGCGCGCCCTGGCATAAGGATGCCCGCAGGCCTGCGAAGCGAAGCGGCCGGGAAGCGCCGTCATAGCCCGCCGCCAGCGCCAGAAGACGCCGAACCTGGTGCGCATCGCGCGATCTCTTCGCCGCCTTCCGAACATCTGAGGCTTCGCAGCGCTTCGTGCGCCGTGTCGGGAACCCACACCGCTGTCAGTTCACCAGCTCGCAACAGGCGTGCCAGTGAAATAGCATCCCGGCGATTGGTCTTTATACGGTCACTGGGCTTCTTCGGAATCAAGGATGGCGCGACAACAATACACGTATGTCCCATCTCCGTGATCAGCCGGTGAAGGCGATACCCCGTTGGTCCCGCCTCGTAACAAAAGCTGAGCTTGTCGTGTCTCGCGGCGAGTTTCTTGATCAGTTGCCGCATACTGGATTCAGACGCATCGACTTCGCCGAAGTATCGAACCTCACCGTCACGCCCAGGCTCTGCAATCGCAACAGCATTGCGCAACTTTGCAACATCGATTCCGACAAAAACTTGTGTATCTTCTCCTATGGCTCGTCTTCCTTGCATGAGGCTCTGCTCGCCCATCGAGCAACCCTCGCTCGCATCGATGGGCGAGCCGCAGAGGCGGGGCAAGTCGGACATACGGTCTTACGGATGACCCCGGGCATGGTCCCGCAAGAGCGGAAGGGATCCCCGCTCACTCCTGAAGCTGACCGCCCTGCCCGGCTGCCCCGGGACCGGCCGGGCTGACACGCCCCTGCGCATCCGGATTGTCTTCAGTCGGTCAGCGACGCGTGACGCAGGCAGGCCTGCGCCTGCACCTTCGTTTACGCAAATCGGGAGGATCGACCACAAAGGGCTGCGGCGGTTTATCCGGACCGGTCAATCTGAGGGCCAGCCGTACGGCGCCCCATGCCTGGACAGGACGGGTCAGGAAGCCGGCAATGACGCAGGACATCAATCCCGGCACGCGCCCGTGACAGAGTATATTCGGAGACAATACAGGTATCGATGCCAGAGGGCGCGCGCTCCCGAAAAGCTGGCGGCGGCGGCCCACTGTCCGGGCGCAACACACGCGAAGTATAAAATCAATCAGAGCGGCGACTACTTTGACAAATACCGACACCGTCGGTAAACCGAAATATAAACTGAGATTGACGATAGTTTAGTGACTTCAATCTAGATTCTCCTTCGAGTTATCCCGAATACGAGGGTGGTATGAAAAAATTTATCGTGACGGGCGCCGCCGTAACGGCTTCTTTGCTGGCGGGAGAAGTGGCGGCGGCCCAAACCGGGGACGGTTCCTCAATCGAATTTCGCGCAGAAGTTGCGGCGAGCTGCAGAGTTGTCTCAGTGGCGCTGACGACAATGAATGGCGTCGACGGATTTTTGATTCAGACAGTGTGTAATAGGGAAAACTTCCAGATAGCACTGCGCACATCCGAAGAGACGCTGAAAGTCAGCCAGGCCAGCTCGGAAGACGCCCACGTGACACCCTTAGAGCAGCAAGGCGAAATAGTTATTCGCCCCTATTCTCCAGGCCTTCAACGCGTTTTCGTTGAGACGCCAGATGCGCTGCAACTCTCCGGTTTACTGGCTGTTGATATCCGCAGCTCATAGTCACGCTGAATGACAGGAGTGCTCCGGCCTGACTGCGTCAGGCCGGACGCTTCGACCTTTTTCATCCTGAGCGCAATTTATCCGACAATCAGGATCCACTTTTCGGATTGCGCTCTAGAATGGCGTAAAACTAAGCGTCACAGTATCCCGGTAGATGCCAGCGTAAGGCATGTCATTTGCCGGACGCGGCAGGATGCTGACCTCTATCAAGCTTGCTCGTTCCATGACGTTTGTAAAGGAAAGGTCCAGAGCGCCGGGGCCAGGGCTCAGATTAACCGGCGTGTCTGCGATGCGCATCGTATAGGGAATGGTATGACCGGTTCCGCCCTCATGCCGCAAATGGCCGTTATTCAGCGAAGATGCCGAGACGCGAACTCCCGTATTCGAGCGAAAATGGAACGTCGTTGTCCCTGTCGCCCCATTTGTCGGATCGCCCAGCGTAATGGTCTCCTGCCCATCGGCCGAAGAGGCGAGAAGCTGCATCACGGGGACGACATCACTGGTCAGGTTAAACGATACAGGTGCACCCTCACCAATCTGCGCCTGTATGAGAGAGGTGTAAATGCCGGCCCGCCTGAACTGTCCAGCAGACAGATCTACAATGTTTAACGCGACGCTCTCGCCGGCGACAAGTCGCTGGCGCGCTCCCAGGCTCAGCTCCAGGCGAAGGCCGGCGAGGCTGGCGTCCTGGTTACCCGGATAATTCCCTGTCAGGTCTTGAAGGCTGTCTGGATTGCGGAAAGCCGTCGCCACCGGCTCCGCTACAGACCCGGAAGAAATCACAGCCGGCAGCTGCGCACATTCGGCAGGTGCATCTCCGCCATCCACTGAAAGCTGTATTATGACGCGCGTATCAAGAACCCCTGCGGGATCATAGATATCGCCTTGCATCTGATCGAGACGAACAGAGTAGCCGGGGCACGCCTGCGCATGGGCCATGCTTGAGGAAAGTAAAATCCCAACAATCGCCGTTATAAACGTACGCATGCTGCCATTACTCCATGATTATACTACCAAGGTTCACGAATGCTTCGTCATCAGCAGATATCTCGAACTCGTATATCAGTCCACGGTCAGGCAGCATTGCGCGATAACGTCCCGGCTCCAGATTCGGGAAAGCGACCCGCCCATTTCGATTGGTGAAGACGATTTGCTCTTCCTTCGTTTCAAGTGAAATGAGGCGGATGTATACAAGCGCGAGAGGTTCACCGTCGAATGTCAGATTGGCAATCGCAGTTCTGAAATCATCACGCCCGACTGTCACGACGATGCCGCTGCGCGCGCCGGGCAGGACGGAGAAGACTGTATCACCCGCATCATAGCCCGCCGGACTCGAAGGCATGTTGACGTTGAAGGTCACCGGCCGATACGGATTATCGACGCGCGCAAGAACGGGTCCAAACCCCTGTCCGGCGGCATCGACCCGGCCGGAGGCTGAACCGCGCCGTATTTCAATCGGCGTATTGGCCAGCGTCGGGTGACGACGGACCATGAAGAAGCCGCGCCCGGGCTCGCGTCCGACGCCCAAGGTACCATCTGCAAAACCGATACCGCTCGTAACGCGCGCCGTAATGGTTTCTCCAGCGGCTCCTGGCGGCGGGTTAATCCGGGATGTCGCGTTCAAATCAGCCTCATATCGGTTCTGAATATAGCCGATGCGGCCAGCTAACCGCTGATCGCCGTCGCGATCTTCGGCCGAAATCCGGTAGTTGAAGTCCTGGGCCACAACTCTGCGGGAGCGGGAGTACTCGGCTCGCGACGTGCGCGCCTGGGTGTCATAGCTTGCAATGCCGAAGTTTCGTGCGCCAAAGGCTCTTGAGATGCTGAGGAAGGCTCCGCTGGTATCATTGCCTTGAGCGGTTCGGCCGTACCGCGCCGACAATCCAACCTGGAAGGCGTCAAGCCGGCGCGAGATGCTGAGAGACGCAATACGATCAGTACCTGGGAGCCCATAACGCTCAGAAGCCGAGACACCAACACCCACTCCGACATCCCGGCCAAGGGCGAAGCGATAGTTGGCGGATAAATCGTACCGCAGGTTGGACAACAAAGCTGTGTCATTGATGGTCGTAAAATTTTGGCCGGTGTGATCAATGCCGAAGGTGAGCTGATCAGTGCTCGTGAAAAACCCATCGGCCCGCAAAGTCAGGCTGGCCGCATATCCGGAGCCGGCGAACTCGGACTGGCTGGCAGCGGCCTCCAGCAATACCACGCCGCGCGGGGCCCCCCATGCAATCGATCCACCGGCATTCGTTACCTGAGGCGTATAGGCCGCGTGCACGCTTGCCGTGAGCTGGTCGGTGAGGCCGCGCGTATAGAATGCGCTGGCAACAATATCGCTCGAATAATTGAAGCCGGTTGACATCTCGTCACGCAAGACGCCCAAAGAGAAGCTGAACTCATCCAGGCCGTTCGCCAGCAAGGACAGGTCATTGGCCAGCGAAAAGCTTTCCAGCTCACGCCTGCCTAACCCGTCTTCAACAACAATACTTACATCATTGGTTATGTTTGCGAGTGGTATATTGGTGAGGTCAATGGGCCCGGCCCCTGACACAAACCGGCTCACAAGGACATTATTGGAGTAGACTTCGACCGTCGCCTCGCGTTCCAGAACGAAGCTGCGCCGACCCGTCGGTCGCACGATACGTGTCGGCTGCAGGTCCTGGTAAGACCGGTCGAGGCCAATTCCGAGGAGCGCTCGGCTGCCACCCAAACGAGGCTGGTTGGTTGTGATATCGCCCGCAGAATACCGATGCATCCATGAAACATTGTCAACAAAGGCGACCAGCGGGGCGCGCCGGAAATTTGTCCCGCTGCCAGTGGACTCAAAGGCGCCGCCATAGTCGAGGTTGGCGCCGCGCAGGCCGCCTAAATTCGCAAATCCTGCGATCGTCAGTTGCGCCCGCGTGTCTTGATCTGAATTGAGCTCCTCAGTCACAGCCAGACCTAACGTAGCCCCCGCCGAGACGTTTGACGGGAACACCCGGATCGATCCTTCGTCGAACCCATCAGGAAGCAGGGTGTGTGAACGGGAGCGGCGCAGACTGGCCGGTACGGCCACCCGCACGCTGATGGTTGCGGGATCAAATTCGACGTCAAGTCCCGTCCGGGCAGCAATCACGGATGGAGCGACCAGGGCATTTCCAAGCGCGCGCAGGCTATCGATCGTCTCATTCGAAATCAGGTCGGACAGACTGGTCGCGAGCGCCAGAGGCGCGATAGCAAGCAACTCGGACATGGTCGTTTCGACAGGCACATTCGGATAGCGCCGCCCCTCGACAACAATCGGTATTGCGGCAGAGAGCACCGGTGCCTCGGCCAGTACGGTCCGACGCTGCTGCGGGATTAGAACTTCATCGGCGGGAGGCTGCATGGGTACGACCCGCCGTGCGGACGTTTGTGCTGCGCGTTCTTGCGCGGGCAGAGCAGGATCGGCTTCCGGCAGCTCTGCAATGCGAATGGTCTCGCCGACACGGATCAGGTTGGCGTCGTCAAGATTGTTGGAGCGGGCCAGTTCGCGCCAGTCCACACCGTGGCGACGGGCGATGGAGATCAAGGTATCACCAGCCTGAACCTCATAACTCACCGCCCGGGCCGATTGCACGAGCGCCGCGGCCCCGGGCGCATCGATCAGCAACAGCCCCAGCAGTGCCAATCCAGCCAGCAGGCGACCTTTCCGGGCATTTTGTATCGCGTGGCTTCTGCCTGCCATGGTGATGCTCCCGGCCGGCGCCTAGACCCGGCCGAACCGGATTTCAGGGGTGCCATCGGGAAAACGGGACACATCCATTTCGAACCGACGCAATGAGTTGGGCGGCACAATCGGATTCCTGATGATCTCGTTTACCGTTTCAGCCTCCAGCGTGAATTTTTCGGTGCCGAAAATCAGCTCCAGGGCAATCAGTGTAAGGAAGGAATAATCATTCCCGGTATTGCGAACTTCGAAGCGTACGACGTCGCCGTCCCGCTGGATATTGCTGATCGCGAGCTCCGCACGCGGCCTGGCCGGCTGCATATAAACGGCTGATCCGACATTATAGACCGTCACGATACCGGTGAAGCCATCCGGCACAACCGGCACCTCTTGCGCTTCAATAATATATGAAATGCTCTCACTTATCCTGGGATCGCCAATGTACTGAAAACGAACAGACTGGCTGGAGCCCTGCGCAACAAGCATCTGGGGCGGGAAGACCAGGAAATCGTCATCGGCCGGAACCAAGTTCTGGGCTCCGTCTTCCGAAACAATACGCCGAAACACCGCGATCTCAACTGGAAGCGCTTTGTCACGTGTATTGCGGATATTTATAACGCCTTCGCGCTGCCCTTCGCCGACATTCAAAAAGATGCGGATCGGTTGCACTTCATGGGCGTAAGCGCTGCCACCCAGGCGAATGTCGGCAGAGCCGAGCACGAGCAGCGCGATTAACATCGCACACTGAACCAGAACCCTGGCGCGGCGAGGATGTACATGACCTGACCGGTTAACCATAACCCTGCTCCCTGATGAAATATGACCGACGGGCTAAATGCCCGCCGGCCAGAGTTCTCGGCACGAAAGACCGTCGCTCAGTTAGGTGTGATACCGATTGTGAGGACATCGCTGTAGTCACCCGCAAACACATTGGTGGTGCTCACGCCGACAAGGTTGGACGCGACCTGCACACCTTGG
>ERZ888423.1809-NODE-1809-length-17380-cov-9.451486_pt1 | contig 17380 bp, 18 predicted proteins | sample MGYA00520523_ERZ888423 | MGnify/ENA primary metagenome ERZ888423 (study PRJEB32303, sample SAMEA104408611) | aquatic metagenome | biome: Brackish water; feature: Pelagic; material: water | place: Baltic Sea | collected 2014-06-08T10:24:00 | depth 30,27 m ...
CTTGTTGTTCATGATTTTTCGGGCCTTTCCTCCCAAAAAAATCAACCACCTCTATGGCTATAGAACGGCGCGCTCCATGGCCAATGAAGCGGTGTGGGAAGACGCCAATAATTACTCCATGAAGCTTGGGGTTCAGCTCGGGATTTGGAGTATGTTTCTGCCTCTATTCTATTATTTTATTTGGCCTGAACAATTGCTTTTGGCAACCGTGATTACACATACCGCCCTATTGTTATTTATTATTGTTGGCACTGAGCGGTATCTGGACCAGCGCTATGATAAAAAGGGGCAGCCAAAAAATCCAACCCCCAAAGACTAGATTCCTTACCTTTGTCAGCCAAAGATGGCTTGATATGATTTATTCAATGACTGGGTTCGGAAAAAGTGTACGCACACTTCCGGGCAAAAAAATAACAATCGAAATCAAATCGCTTAACAGCAAGGGTTTGGATCTCAATGCGCGCATCCCAAGTGCGCTACGCGAAAAAGAACTCGTGATGCGCGATCGGTTAGCCAAAGCGCTAAAACGCGGTAAAATTGATTTGTCCGTCTATATGGAATCCACTGGTGGGGAGCGTTCGGCCCAACTAAACACACCCGTGATTCAAGCCTATATGGCTCAATTAGAAACCTTGGCCCAAGGCCCTGAAATAGAACGTTTACAGATGGCTTTACGCCTGCCCGAAAGCATACAGACCGAACGCGAAAGCATCGATGAAGAAACCGCTGAAGTCTTGATGAAGGGGCTCGATGAAGCTGTATTGGCTTTGGAAGAGTTTCGCGCCGCAGAAGGAGCGGTTTTGGCTGAAGATTTCCGCTCCCGAATTAACCTCATAAGAGCGCTCTTAGAAAAGGTCAAAATTCAAGATAAAAATAGAATCCCACAGGTCCGTGCTCGCCTGCTCAAAGCGATCCAAGAATTGGAGCAGTCGGTAGACCAAAATAGATTTGAGCAAGAATTGGTTTATTATCTGGAGAAATACGACATCACAGAAGAGACCGTACGTCTGAGCAATCACCTGGACTATTTTGAGCACACTATGGCATCCGATGAGTCTAACGGAAAAAAACTCGGTTTTATCACCCAAGAAATTGGCCGAGAGATAAACACTATTGGCTCCAAAGCCAATGATGCCGATCTGCAACAATTAGTGGTGCAGATGAAAGATGAGCTAGAGAAGATTAAAGAACAAGGATTAAACGTATTATAATGCCAAGCCGCGGCAAACTCATTGTATTTTCCGCCCCATCAGGCAGTGGGAAAACCACCATTGTCCGAGCCCTTTTGCAAAAGCCGGAGCTCAATTTAGCCTTCAGTATTTCAGCGACATCTCGCGAAATACGGGGCAACGAAATTCATGGAAAAGACTATTACTTTTTAAGTCCTGAGGAATTTAAGAACGCTATTGAAAACAATGAATTTCTTGAATGGGAAGAAGTTTATCCGGGACAATATTACGGAACCCTAAAAGCCGAAGTTGATCGTTTGCGCGACCAAGGAAAAAACGTTGTTTTTGACATTGATGTCAAAGGCGGCATGGCCATAAAAAAGAGCTTTAACACCGATGTATTGGCCCTATTTGTCCAGCCTCCAAGTGTCGCCGTACTGGCCGAGCGCCTAACAAGTCGTGGAACGGAAAGCGCCGAAAAAATTAAGGTGCGTCTCAATAAAGCACAACAAGAATTGGCTTTTGCGCCTTCCTTTGACCACGTTTTGGTCAATGATGAACTGACCGTAGCGATCCATAAGGCCAAAGATTTAATTTTAAACCACATTCAATAAGGCCATGGGACAAAGTAAAACCATCGGACTTTATTTCGGCACTTTTAACCCCATACATATCGGGCATTTAAACATTGCCCATTATTTTGCCCACCACAGTAACTTAGACGAGGTTTGGCTCGTCGTCACTCCTGAAAATCCTCTGAAAAACAAACAAAGTCTGTTGGCTGACTATCATCGAGCGGCTCTGGTAGATATTGCCCTAGAAGATTATCCTCGGCTGAAAACATCACGCGTAGAATTTGATTTGCCCCAACCTAATTATACCGTAAATACTTTGGCCGTATTGCAAGAACAAAATCCAGAGCATCGTTTTGCCTTGATCATGGGCGAGGATAATTTACAGAATTTACACAAGTGGAAAAATTATGAGTGGCTGCTTGAGCATATTCCTATTTTGGTGTATCCGAGAATATCAGGTCGTGAAGAAGGCCGCTCGAAGACTTATCACCAAGGCCATATTACCCAGGTCAAAGCTCCTGTTTTTGAGCTTTCGTCCACTTATATTCGCAAGCGTATCGAGCGCGGGGAAGACATCCGCCCCATGCTGCCTGAAAAAGTCTGGCGCTATATTGATGAAATGAATTTCTACAAAAAAAAACCGCCGAGCCTTTAAAAAGACCCAGCGGCACTGCTAACTAAATAACCAACCAAAAAAATTACTTTTTTTGCGGCTCCCGAAATGTTCGAGAACCAAACATCTGTATCAATAACGGCCAGTCGTTTTTCAAATTGTCGGTAGAATCATAATCTATTGTTAAAGTTTATTTTGAGGCACAAAACCCGTTTGGATTTTCAGGATTCATTAAATTAGTCGCATGAAGCAACCCAAACAACCAATATCTTTTGACTATGGGGTCATTGGCGGCGGAAGCTGGGCCACAGCCATCGTTAAAATGCTCTGCGAAACCCAAAGTCAAGTCGGGTGGTATATGCGCAATACCCGAGCCATTGAGCACATTCGTCAAGAAGAGCACAATCCGAATTATCTGAGCTCAGTCTCCTTTGATCCAAATCAACTTTGGTTAAGTGATGATATTAATGAAATTGTGACTCAGGCTAAAGTGGTTATTTTGGCGGTTCCTTCTGCCTTTTTATGCAGTGAACTAGAACATCTGACGATTCCACTGAGCAATAAGCTTGTTTTCTCAGCCATAAAAGGTATTGTTCCAGAAAGCAGTTTGATTGTTGGCGCACACCTCAACGAACATTACGGCTTACCTATGGAGTCTATTGGGGTGATTACTGGACCCTGTCATGCTGAAGAGGTGGCCCTTGAGCGATTGTCCTACCTCACCATAGCCTGTGCCCATAAACCAAACGCCAAATTAGTGGCTCAGGCCTTGAGCAGCAGCTATATCAAATGTTCGGTCAGCGATGATATTATGGGGACGGAATATGCTGCAGTGCTTAAAAATATTTATGCTCTAGCCGCTGGAATTGCCCATGGCTTAGGTTATGGGGATAACTTCCAAAGCGTTTTAATGAGTAACGCGATACGGGAAATGAAGCGTTATGTGAAAAGCGTGCACCGCATGAAACGAAACATCAACGGTTCGGCCTACTTAGGGGATCTCTTAGTCACTGGGTATTCAGTTTTTAGTCGTAATAGAATGTTTGGCACCATGATTGGCAAAGGATACACCGTAAAAAGTGCCATGATGGAAATGAAAATGGTCGCAGAAGGCTACTACGCGACAAAAAGTGCTTATAATTTAAACGCAGAAAAAGGCAAAAGGCAATCCAAAACACCGATCATAAACGCCGTTTATCAAGTGCTTTACGAAGGAAAATCGCCTAAAAAGGTTTTTGCCGCTTTAACGGAAAAACTCGATTGATTAAAAACTGCTTTTGAATTGTTCTAAAAAGCGCAAATCATTCTCACTGAGCAATCGAATGTCAGGAATTTGATGAAGTAATAAAGCAATACGATCGATCCCCATACCAAAGGCAAATCCAGAATAAACTTCAGGATCAATACCACAATTCTTCAATACATTAGGATCTACCATACCGCATCCCATAATCTCTAGCCAGCCTGTTCCTTTGGTCATTTTATAATCCGTCTCAGTTTCTAATCCCCAGTAGACATCGACCTCAGCACTGGGCTCAGTAAAAGGAAAATAAGAAGGTCTCAAGCGAATCTTGGAGGTGCCGAAAAGCTCTGTTGTAAAATGCGCTAAAGTCTGCTTTAAATCAGCAAAGCTAACCTCCTTGTCCACATAAAGTCCTTCAATCTGATGAAAGAAACAATGTGATCTAGCGGAAATCGCTTCGTTTCGATAAACGCGCCCCGGAGATATCGTACGGATGGGAGGTTGATGCTCTTCCATATAGCGTACCTGAACCGATGAGGTGTGGGTGCGCAATAGAATATCCGGATTGGTCTGAATAAAAAACGTGTCTTGCATATCCCGAGCAGGGTGATACTCGGGCAAATTTAACGCGGTAAAATTATGCCAGTCATCTTCGATCTCAGGGCCTTCAGAAACATTAAAACCAATGCGCGAAAAAATATCAATAATTCGATTTTTAACTAAGGATATTGGGTGTCTTGCCCCTAGATTTAGCGGCAAACCAGGACGGGTCAAATCCCCGTAGGCCCCATGGGCTGTCTCATTTTGAGATAGGGTGGCCTTACAATCAACAACGCGTTGCTCTGCCGCATTTTTCAAAGCGTTAACGGCTTGGCCAAAAGCCTTTTTCTGGTCTGCAGGCACCTCTTTGAAGGCCGCAAAAAACTCATTTAATAAGCCTTTTTTACCTAAATAAGCGATACGAAAAGCTTCAATTTCTTCCTGAGTTTGCCCCTGAAATGTAGCGACTTTGGCAATGTGTTCGTTTATTTTATCGATCATCGATAAGCGTGTTTGAAGGCGTAAAAATAGGGATTTTATCCTGAATTAGTCCAGGAGCTTTTGGGCTAAAAAATACTGGACTATAGCCTCTTTCATTAATACCGCTTGTTCTCCTGCCTTTAACGCCGGCAGCGGTTCAACGTTTTGGTAATGGGGCCAGCCTTGATCATCAACAAAGTCAAAGCGATAATACCCGTAAGGTTCCAGCAATTTGCAAATGGCAATATGCATGAGATTAATTTTCTCGTCCTTCTTAAATTTCCTGTGTATTTGTCCTAACTCTTGCACGCCAACGAGATAGATGATGGCATCTAAATCTAAAGGATCTCCATCAGAAAATTGTGTGCTCAATTGCTCAACCAAATGGTCCCAACGCTGTTTTAAAAGGGCATCTCTTGACATAAGACAAAAGTAAGTCGAATAATCTTCATTTACCAAGAAATCCTATCTTTACAAGACATCTAAAGCCATGCATTTATTTGACCTCTTATTGCTGATTCTCCTGGTTTTGGGCTTTTTTTGGGGGCTTCGAAAAGGACTAATTCAAACCCTAGCATCACTTTTGGCGCTCATCTTGGGGATTTATATTGCGTTGACCTTTACCGGCGACTTAGCGCAATTATTAACCCGTTGGTTTGATTGGTCTAAAAAGAATGCGGATTGGGTATCCTTTATCGTTTTGTTTATTCTCACGGTTATGGCTGTGGTAACCTTGGGTAAATGGGTTACAAAAATTGCGGGTTTGATTGCGCTTGGGTGGATAAACCGCCTCCTTGGAGCCTTCCTTTACACCGCCCAAACCGCCCTGATCTTAAGCTATGTCCTCTGGTTTTTTGCCCAAGTGCAACTCGATGATTACGTCCTGCCCGAAAACACAAAAACAGAATCGAAAACTTATTCCGCCATTGCTGGTTTTGCCCCGACCATAACCCCGATGATTCAAGATTTTTGGGCCAGTCACTGGGGCCAAGAACAGCAGAAGGACCCCGTCAATAATTCGGCCCAATAGACCTATAAGGCCTTAATTTCTTGGGAAGACACCCAGCCCCGGCGCCCATCGGCGAGTTCTATTTCTTGCCACTCATCTTGAGTTTGCAATAGTCTTAGCTTCGTTCCTGCGTGTAATTCAAATAAGGCTTCATCACTCAATCTTGGTCCTGAACGCACACTCATCTCTTGGGCAAATACAATCGCCCAGCGATATTTTTGCTTATAGGATTGCGTTTTAACGCCTAAATAAATTGACGCGGCAAAAAGCATTATCGACAAAACACTCATTACGAAACTGAATCGCTTCGCTGCAGGAGTTTCAACCCAATTAAATCTGATCACAACAAAAACAAAGAGCCCCATAAAAAATAGCCCCAACCAAGCCCAAGTATTGACCGAAAGCAATTGAGCTGAAGCCTCATCCCATTTCTGAAATAAGGTCTTAGGCTGTTCTCTTATCACATCGACAAGCGCATTTTGAACATAAGCCCTATTGGCCTTGATTTCCCCATCCCCCGGCGAGAGTTCAAGGGCTTTTTCATAATAATAAATGCTCGAGGCCAAATCATTCAAATGATAATAAGCGTTCGCCATGTTATAATAAATCGCAGCACTATGTACCCCCGATTCTATAACCGCTTCCCAACGCAAAATGGCCTCGTTGTATTGCTCATTTTTATAGAGTTGATTGCCCTGATCAAACCAATTATCTGACTGGCCTTGACCATGGCCATTTTGCGCGGCAAAAAGCAATATAAAAACCCATAAATAAAGTCCTCTAGCCATCATCTTTTGGTGTTGTTTATCAATGCAATTACCTCTTGTGCTTCATTGTAATCATTTTGCACATCCACGGCTGTAGTTGGCGCATATCGCGCACGCTCACAGCGCTCGATCAAATCGATTAATCGATCAATTGCGTCTTGGGTGAGTGTTCTCTGGGTCATTAGGGCCCTTATGTTTTCTTTGGACAGTCCGGAGGTTTCTAGCTTCAATTGGGCTTTTAAAAACAGGTGTAAGGATCGCTCCAAGGCGGCGTAAAACGCCGTGGGATTCTGTTGCTCTGCCTTAGCTTGACTCAGGTACTGAGCAATTAATCGCTTGCGCTTTCTCAAGTCTCGAGAGGCCGTGTCTCCGAGATAACGATTTCTTATCGCGCTGAGCACAAACCACAATGGCAAGAAAATCAATAATCCCAAGACCCAACGCCAATAGGCCCAAGTGCCAAACCAAGGGGCGGGGTTTCTAGCGAGCCAATCTGATTGTAATTTGATGTAGCTAAAGCGATCCGTATCCACAACGACCAGATTGGTGTCAGCGCGCTCATTATTTTGCAGCGCAGATTCTTGAGCCGGACCGTTAATCACAGAGACTATATGGTCTTGGGTGGTTTTGGTGATGTACCGTTCAAGATTAGGGTCGAAATATGAAAAACTAAGGGGAGGCAATGGATAAGTTCCTTGATTTTGTGGCACTAATGTGTATACTTCAGAAACTGAGCCCCGCATTCCGCTGGTTCGGGTGCTTATTTTATCATTTCGGGCCGGTTCATAAACCTCAAAAGCGTTTGGAAATTGAGGCTTTGGCAATTCAAAGAGTTTTAAATTTCCCTCTCCACGTACCGTTACACTATATTCTAAAGACTCCTGAGCGTCGAGTTCTGATCGTGAAATCGAGCTGTCAAAATCAAAGAATCCAACCGCGCCAGTAAAATCCTCTGGGCGATTTTCTAAAGGCAAGGGTTTAACATTTATCGTGCGCCTTCCTGCTGAGATGGTCTTATTGACCCGCGTGGTCATAAAGCGTCCAAAGAAATCCCTGCGATTCGAACGCACGTCAATAGGCACGTCTAAGGTAAGTGGCTCAATACTGAGTTCTCCTGTTTTCTGCGGGTATAGCACGGCAGTGCGCAAAATGACATATCGATAGTCTTCGCCTCGATATTGCCCCTCATAAATTTGTAGTTGTCCTTTTTGATCTAAGTTTTGACTCCAAAAGTCAGCGTATTTAGGCGAGTCTATTTCACGCCAATTACTTGTAATACTGACTTGATTAGACACATACAGCTTATAAACGACGGTAATCGCTTCATTGAGATAGGGATTGGTGTTAGAAACCTCTGCGACCAAATGGACATTTTCACTGGCCAAATAATCTGCGTTATTTCCGTCTTTGGGGATTTCCACCGCCTCGGTGACCACAACTTCGACCGGTAAGGATTTATAGCGCTCCCCATCGACTTCTATCGCCGCTTGACCTATTGTTGCTACTCCTTTTTTTAGCGGGGCTAAGAAAAAACTATACGTTTTGGAATAAGAGCGCTTTCCGTTAATCCATGAATTACTAATGGATTGATTCGGTCCGCCGAGCACCCGGAATCCTTCGAAGCTAGGCGGCTCAAAATTATCCCCATCTTGATTCATCTCAAAATCGATCCGCAAACGTTCGTTAAGGCCCAATTTCTTTTTACTCACTTTGGCTGTAAACTCAACTTGTGCTCCAAGACCCATGGGGATCATCAAAACAACGACATAAAATATCCATTTAGCCATCACTCGCATACTACCAATCTTTTGAGCGTTTTACTTTGGCCCCCTTGGCCTTTTGTAAGTTCATCTTGTCCTGCACCTTTTGCTCTTCATTATTCATGGCTTCTAGCAGGTTTTTAACCTGCTGTGGCGACAATTGACCAGGTTTCGGCTGTTGCGGGTTCTGGTTCTGATTTTGATCATTGGGTTTTTGATTCTTTCCTTGCTCATCGCCTTGTTGATCCTTTGGGTCTTGTTGATCCTTTCCCTGATCTTGTTGGTCTTGATTGTCCTGATTCTCGTCGTTTTGGTCGTTTTGATTCGGATCATTTTTGTTTTCCCCATCTTGATCTTGCTGATCTTGTTGGTTCTGATCTTCTTTTTCTTCCTGATCCTTTTTGTCGTCCTTGTTTTCGTCCGGAGGAGGTGGGTTTTTTTCTAAAAGGTCTTGCGCTACGGCCAAATTATAACGACTTTCATCATCGTGTGGGTTGCTGCGCAAAGCATCTTTATAGGACTCAACGGCTTCCTGATACATTTTCTCCTTCATAAAAGCATTGCCCAAATTGTGAAATGCCCGGTGTTTGTGTTCGTAAGAAGCCGCGTCTCGAGCCGCTTGTTTAAAACGAAATAAGGCTTCATTGTTTTGCCCCCGCAGGTGGTATTCGTTCCCGAGATTAAACGCCCCGTTCTCACGCTCTCCTAAGGCTAAAGCCTTGCGGTAATCCGCCTCCGCCTCAGCAAAAGCGCCTTCAGCCAAGTGCGTCGCCCCGCTGGACAATGCGGTTTGAGCCTCTGACGCCAAGGGGGCTTGCAAAGCGGGGTCCTCCTGTGCCAAGAGCCACTGGGGCTGCAACGTGGCTGCAAAAAACCCAGCTAACAAAATGATCTGTCTCATCACGATTCTAATTCTCATCACTTTGTTCATTAAACAAATTTAATTTTTTTAACCATTTGGTTTTGCGCTCAAGCATGAATGAGTCGGCCAATAACAAAACCAAGGCCAGAACCAAAAACCATTGAAATTGGTCTTTAAAATCGGTAAACTGCTTGGATTCAAACTCCGTCTTATCCATAGCATTGAGTATATCCTGAACCTGAGCCACGACCTCTTTGGTTTGGGTCCCATCAATATACTTTCCCTGTCCCCATTCGGCAATATTTTGCAAATTCTGTGCATTGAGTTTGGTAATGACCTGGTTGTTATCTTGGTCTCTTTTGTAATACTGCAAAATACCGTTGCGTTTGATCGGTATCGGCGCTCCCGCCGAGCTGCCCACCCCAATAGTATAAATTTGAATGCCCGCCTCTACGGCGGCAGCCACCGCGTCCTGATCTTGTTCTTCATGGTCCTCGCCATCGCTCACGATAAACAGAACGCGATTGGTCTGTTCTTGGTCATTGTAATACGTCTTGGATAAATTGATTGCTTCATTGATCGCCGTCCCTTGAGAGGAGACCATCTCGGTATTCATGTTGTTTAAAAATAACTTAGCCGAAGCAAAATCAGTAGTGATGGGGACTTGTGGAAAAGCACTACCCGCATATCCAATCACCCCAACGCGATCCCCAACCAGATTGTTAATGATTTGGGTCACCAATTGCTTCGATTTTTCGAGGCGATTGGGAGCAACATCCTCGGCGAGCATACTTTTAGACACGTCAACAGCAAAGACAACATCGACGCCTTGACGGGTCACGGTTTCAATCTTGCTTCCCAGTTTTGGATTGACCAAAGCGATAATTAAGGCGGCGATGCATAAGGCCCAGACAACAAATTTTATCCATGATTTGATCCACGACTGGTTCGGCCCTAATCGATCCAGTGCTCTTTTGGAAAAAAACTTTTTCTGCACGGACTTTTGCCAATAGATGCGCCATAAAAATAGGAAGAGCGCCACGATGAGTGTCGTGAGTCCGTAGAAGTATATTGGTTCCTCGAGCTGATACATCAAATAAAACTTTTAAATAGGGTTTGACGCATTAAAAACTCAAAAAGCAATAAGCCGAGTGCCACCAAAATAAGGGGGCGATATCCTTCGTCGTACTGTTGATATTTAAACTCTTCCACTTCGGTTTTCTCAAGCTTATTGATTTCATCGTAAATCTCACCAAGCTTGGAATTATTGGTCGCCCGAAAATAGAGACCTCCTGTGGTTTGGGCTATTTCTTGAAGCAATGCCTCATCGATTTCCACAGGCACTTTTCCATATTGAAACTGGCCGTTTGGTCTCATGCCCACGGGAGAAAGGGCCAGTCCATTAGAGCCAAGACCAATGGTATATACTTTAATGCCAAATTCTACCGCCAATTCACTGGCCGTACGTGGATCAATAAAGCCAGAATTATTGACTCCATCGGTCAGTAAAATTATCACCTTACTTTTTGCGCGACTCTCTTTGAGGCGGTTCACCGAAGTTGCCAATCCCATCCCAATAGCTGTTCCTCCTTCAATAATTGTGTTGTATTCAATGGATTTCAGCGCGGATAAGACCAGGGTTTTATCGCTGGTCAAGGGCGTTTTCGTATAGCTTTCACCGGCGTACTCCACTAATCCTAATCGATCGTTAGGACGACTGTTTATAAATCGGGCGGCCACCTCCTTTAAGGCTTCCAATCGGTTTGGGGTTAAGTCACGGGCCAGCATACTCGCTGAAACATCGATGGCCATGACAATATCAATTCCTTTTGAGGTTTTAATCCGCGTACTTTGGTCCACATATCTAGGTCGGGCCAAGGCAATAATAATCAACACCATGGCCGCAAGGCGCAGCACCCACAAAAAAGACTTCGCCAAAGACCAAAAGTTAGTACTTCGATCTGCAGTATTTAGGGCAGACATGTTCCATTCAGCATTGTGTCGGCGACGGCTATACCAAAACCAAAAAACCATGACGGGCACTAGCGCCAATAACCAAAACCACTCAGGCGAGACAAATTCAAAAGTTCTTGTCATGGCGTCTCAGGTTTTTGATTGGTCTGCGGAATTTCCAACGACACCGAATTAATGATCCGTTCTTTTAGTCCTTGGGCAAATCGATCGTCATCAACAAAGGCCACCATTACCGTTTGTATCCCCCCTTGCTGGTCAAAAACCAGGAGTTCGTATTGATGAGATTCGGTTCCCACCTGTCCTGATGCATTGGCCACATAAAAACTACCATAAGCCCTTATTCCTTTAATCCCCTCTGGAGTTTCAAAAGACTCATCTTTTACAATCAGGGTACTTGCCCCTTGCTCTTCTAATAAAACTAAAGATCGGTTTAAAGCCATCGCGATATTCCAATTCTCTTGGGGCTGGGTTTGGGTGGAGGTTACCGCCACATAAAACTCGTCCTCTAGGGTAAAGGCTTCAAATATTGCCGTACCCCGCGCTGAGAGACTGTCTTGATCTGGATGGTTATAGATTTTACGCACCAAAATCTCCGGGGATTCCAAGATAACGGCAGGCACCCCATACTCACTTTTATACCAAGGACCTTCAGCCAAATCGCGCATTGTATTCCCAAAAATCTGATCTTGGGCCTCTTGTGGCCCAACATAAAAGACATAAGCTACCCCGGCTGTTAATAATGCAGCCATAGAATAAATCCATTGGCGTTTGCGCTTTTGCCTGGCGTGTAATGCGGCTCTAGCCGCTGCATCTAATGCCGCTTGTTCCTCTTCGGGTTCGGGCTCAGGAATACTTGCCTTTAAGGCCTCAACAATTGTTCTTGCCTGAGTAAAATCCTCTTGCCACTGTGCTTTGGTCACATTGGCCTTGGCAAATTTGATCAAATCAGCGCGACGCAAAATCTGACCTAATGCGTTAATGGTTTCTATTTTTATATCAAAATGATCCCCTAATCTGTGTAACTCCAGTCGGTCCAATAACTCATCTGTTGTACTTTCTAAGGCGCGTGAATCGATTTCACGGTGGATGTATGTTTTCAGGACATCGGTGAGTTCAGTGTACAAGCCTTTAAATCCAATCTGCTCGAGGGACTCATGAGCGCTCAGCTTTTCAAGGCGTTGACGCGCCTCTTGATACGGGGGAAGTGGCGGTGGTGCTGGCGCCTGTGCTTCAGACTTTTTTATTCGCCACCACCAAAATAAGGCGGTGAGTAATGCGACAACAGTAAGAGCTATCCAAGGCCAAATGGGACCGCTCTGCAACGGAACTTGGGCTGAAGGTTTAATGGCAAAAATTTGTTGTTGGGTCGTGTCGACAGGAATGGTCAAGACGGCCACATTGAATTCGGGTGTATCAAAGGCACTGTCATTAATCATCACCCTCTGCTTACTCAGACGATGATAACCAGAATCAAATTGGGTTAACCCGTATTTTTTTAGAAGTTGCCAACGGTGTTTATTGCTCTGGTCTCTTAGGGTGTCCACAGCGTAACTTCGGATCACTTCAAAGGCACCAAAAGATTTTCCTTCGGGGAACATAACAAAATCCGTGCTGTCTGCTTGTACCTGAATCAAAAACTCAAGTTCTTCACCAATCCGCATTTGGGTGGTGTCCACAGAGGCCTTCACCTGGGCATTGAGTTGTTTTCCTATCCCAAGGGTCAGGATCATCAAGAACCCAAAAAAACCACGGCTCCAAAGTAGGCCCATTCCGCTAGTTCTATGTTTTCTCGCTGTACTCATCCCCTTACGCTCTGTTTTTGAAATAGCCCAAAAGCTTTTTGACATAACTTTCCTGCAGACTACAATCAATCGTCCCTGCACCACATTTTGAAAAGGCCTCGTGAAAGGCAGTCACCCTTTTCTGATAAGCCAAATGATGATTTCGCCGCACTGTTTTACTTCCCGTGTGGATCAGGCGCCGCTCCCCGGTTTCACGATCAAGCATTTCAACCATCCCTAAATTAGGGAGCGCGGCCTCGCTTTGGTCGTATACGCGAATCCCTGTGACATCGTGCTTACGTGCCGCAATGCGCAATGGGGATAAGAATGGAGCGCTGATAAAATCTGAAAGCACAAAAACAATCGCCTTTTTTTTCATCACCGAGGTCAAATATTTCAGCGCGGCCCCAATATCTGTCTTTTTGCCTTGCGGTTTAAATTCCAACAGTTCTCGAATAACACGCAAAACGTGTGATTTACCCTTTTTTGGCGGTATGAACAACTCGATCTGATCGGTAAACAAGATTAAGCCTATTTTATCGTTGTTTTGTAAGGCTGAAAAGGCCAGAGTCGCTGCAATTTCTGTAAGCATTTCCCCCTTAAATTGCTGTTGGGTCCCGTAAAACTCGGACTGGCTCACATCGACCATAAGCATGAGGGTAAGCTCACGCTCTTCTTCGAACACCTTTACAAAGGGTTCATTATAACGTGCGGTAACATTCCAATCAATGGCCCGAATATCGTCTCCGTATTGATAAGACCGCACCTCGCTAAAAGTCATTCCGCGGCCTTTGAAGGTAGAGTGATACTCTCCTCCAAACACGTGGTCGCTTAACCGCCGTGTTTTGATTTCTATGGCACGAACTTTTTTTAAGAGGGTCTTTGTGTCCACAATACTGGAATTTAGACTTCAGTTTAATTATTTGATTAATTAATAGAATCGCTCAAAACGGCTTTTCCTTGATTCCCTAATGCTAAGAGGGGGCTTAAGGAACTTCGATTACATCAACGATTCGATGAATCAAGGCCACGGAGGTTACTTCCTCAGCTTCAGCTTCATAAGTAATGCCGACGCGGTGGCGCAATACATCGTCAACTACCGCGCGGACATCCTCAGGAATAACATAACCTCTGCCTTTTATAAACGCATAACTCTTCGCCGCAAGCGCTAGGTTGATGCTTCCGCGCGGCGAGGCACCATAACTAATCAGAGGTTTTAAGTCGGATAAATTATAGTCCTCGGGGCGACGTGTCGCGAAAATAATGTCTAGAATATAGCGCTCTATTTTCTCGTCCATGTATACTTGACGAACCGCTTTTTGCGCTTTTTTAATTTGGTCGAGGGTAATCACGGGGTTTACAGACTCCAAACCACCATTTAAATTCTGTCGAATGATGAGTTGTTCTTCAGCCAATGCGGGGTAATCAATAACTGTTTTGAGCATAAAACGGTCCACTTGAGCTTCAGGAAGCGGGTAGGTTCCTTCTTGTTCAATAGGGTTTTGCGTGGCCATAACCAAAAATGGTTGGTCGAGCTTAAAGGTCTCATCGCCTATGGTCACTTGGTGTTCTTGCATGGCTTCAAGCAAAGCCGATTGAACTTTGGCTGGAGCACGATTGATCTCATCGGCCAGGACAAAGTTGGCAAAGATGGGCCCTTTTTTGATGCTAAAATCATTGGTTTTGATATTATAAATCATCGTTCCAATGACATCTGCCGGCAATAAATCCGGGGTAAATTGTACCCGACTAAAGGAGCCTTTCACTGCCTTTGACAGTGTGTTAATTGCCAAAGTCTTTGCCAATCCGGGAACCCCTTCAAGGAGTATGTGCCCCTGAGACAATAATCCGATCAGCAGACGCTCAATCATGTGCTTTTGACCAACAATAACCTTGTTCATCTCTTGTGCGAGCAAATTAACTATAGCGCTCTCTCGCTCAATCATTTCGTTGAGCATTCCTAAATCCTGTGGGTTCTGATTAGATTCCATAACTACATCCTTCCATTAAAAAAGACCGAACACTTTAGGTCGATCTTAAATTTCACGTCGCAAATTGATGATAATTCATCAATTGCCTTGTTAATAATTGGTTAAAAAATACGATAAATAAAGGGCTTAGCACCGATTTATCCTCAATAAAATGTCTAATTTTAAAATAAACTTTTTGTCATGAAAAATTCATTCTCTTCGGTTATTGTTGGGTGCATGGATTGGGGCTCTTGGCGCCGAAATTTTGACACCTCTGAAATGACAGAGCTCATTCAGGAGAGTGTTTCCCTAGGGCTCACAAGCTTTGATCACGCCGACATTTATGGCGATTACACTGTGGAAGAACAATTTGGTAAGGCCCTGGACAAAGCCAAAGTGTCCCGACAAGATCTTCAAATTATTAGTAAATGTGGCATACAATACGCTTGTGAAGCCCGCCCACATACCGTAAAACACTATCAATACGATACCGCCTATATCATCGAGAGTGCTGTGCGTTCAATTGAACACTTGCGCTGCGACTATCTCGATCTATTTTTGTTGCATCGTCCAAGTCCATTAATGCGCCCTGAGGCGGTGGCCGAGGCTGTAAACACCCTTAAAGAGCAAGGGAAAATCAAGGCCTTTGGCGTATCGAACTTCACCCCGAGCCAAACCGCGTTAATGGCTTCAAAAACGGAAATTGCTGTGAATCAAATTCAATGTTCTTTAACGCATTTGACTCCTTTTTTTGACGGTAGCCTGGACCATATGATGACTCATGGAATTCAGCCTATGGCTTGGAGTCCGATCGGTAAAGTTTTTAAAGACAAAAGCGAGGCGACCTACCGAATCCATGCGGTGCTTAATCGATTGTGTGAAGAATATCAAGCCACCAAAGATCAAATCGTGTTGGCTTGGCTCATGACCCATCCCTCGGGGATTATTCCTGTGGTGGGGACCACCCAAAAAGAACGTTTAGCGACTGCGGCCAAAGCCGCCGAAATCAAACTTTCTGAAATTCATTGGTTTGAGCTTCTTGTGGCCAGTCAAGGCCATAAAGTCCCTTAATAATTCTCTATCAAAATATGACACGACTCAAAGACAAGACCGCTTTAATCACCGGAGCCACTTCAGGTATAGGGCTCGCAACGGCGAGAGCACTGGCTCAAGAAGGCTGTCGGTTAATTATTGCCGGCAGAAGACAGGAGCGATTAACGGCCTTATCCCAAGAACTAAAAACTTTGGTTCCTGTTCATGCCCTTAATTTTGACGTCCGTGACAAAGTGCGTGTTTTTGATCTCTTGGGTCATCTCCCGTCTGACTTTAATCAGGTGGACATTTTGATCAACAATGCGGGCAACGCTCATGGCTTGGATTCAATTCAAGAGGGGAATCCTGATGATTGGGATGCCATGATTGACATAAACGTCAAAGGCCTTTTGTATGTTTCAAAGGCCATTATTCCAGGTATGGTGAGCCGTGGACAAGGCCATGTCATCCATATCGGATCCACAGCCGGCAAAGAAGTCTACCCAAAAGGCAATGTGTACTGTGCCAGCAAGCACGCTGTAGATGCGCTGAACCACGGAATGCGTATCGACCTCAACGGCAAAGGAATTAAAGTCAGTGCGATTCATCCAGGCATGGTCGAAACTGAGTTTAGCCAGGTTCGTTTTAAAGGAGATGCCACGCGCGCAGATCAAGTTTATAAGGGGTTTACGCCGCTGCACCCTGAGGATATCGCAGAGATTATCGTTTTTGCCCTCAATAGGCCTGCCCATGTGAATATCGCAGACCTCACGGTCATGTGTTTGGATCAAGCCTCGAGTACCATTGTCAATAAAAGGAATTCCTAGTGGCACAGTATGTTATTGGTGACATTCACGGGGGAAATCGCGCACTGACCCAACTGTTAGCGCGCGTCCCGATCAGACCGAATGATCAGCTCATTTTCTTAGGCGATTACCTGGATGGTTGGTCTGAAGGGCCCGAAGTCATTGATTCATTAATAGCGCTTTCGAAACAATATAATTGCCGTTTTATTCGTGGCAACCACGATGCCCTTTGCTTGGATTATTTAAAAAATGGCAAGGCCCCACAGCAATGGGTTATCCATGGTGGGCAAAGTTCAATAGATGCCTATAAGCATTGTCCTTCAGCGCAGATTGATCGTCACATCGCCTTCTTGGAACACCTTGAAAACTATATCGAAATAGAAGCCCGCTTATTTGTCCATGCTGGATTTTCACACCCAAAAGGTCCCAAAGAAGAATTTCACGCCCACCTCGTTTATTGGGACCGAAGCCTCTGGGAAACCGCAAGAGCGGCCCACCATTTAACGGATCAGGATTCCTGGCAATACCCCGAACGCCTTAAATTATATAAAGAGATTTATATCGGGCACACTCCGGTTCAACGTATCGGAGCCTCAACACCTTTTTGCGCTTCTAATGTATGGAACGTGGATACAGGAGCCGCTTTTGGCGGGGCGCTGAGCGCCATCAATACCGCGACCAAAGAATTCTGGCAAAGCGATCCACTGCCGAGTCTTTACCCTAATGAACTCGGGCGTCAAGCTTGAAACAACTTACAAATCGAACTTAATCCCTTGAGCCAAAGGCAATTCTGTAGTGT
>ERZ888423.1810-NODE-1810-length-17373-cov-13.279478_pt1 | contig 17373 bp, 18 predicted proteins | sample MGYA00520523_ERZ888423 | MGnify/ENA primary metagenome ERZ888423 (study PRJEB32303, sample SAMEA104408611) | aquatic metagenome | biome: Brackish water; feature: Pelagic; material: water | place: Baltic Sea | collected 2014-06-08T10:24:00 | depth 30,27 m ...
GAAAAGATTTATCGTTCTTTGATCAAGAAACTGGCGAGAAGTATGTGCCATATGTTATTGAGCCAGCTGCTGGATTAACTCGTGCTGTTTTAGCATTCATGCTGGAGGCTTACGACGAAGATGAAGCCCCAAATACTAAAGGTGGAGTTGATAAACGTGTCGTAATGCGTTTTGATAAGCGCCTTGCTCCAGTAAAAGCTGCCATCCTGCCGCTTTCACGCAACGCTGATTTAAGTCCAAAAGCTCGTGACTTAGCAACCGAACTTCGTAAATATTGGAACATTGAATTTGATGACGCAGGTGCAATTGGGCGTCGCTATCGTCGCCAGGATGAAATCGGAACTCCATATTGCATCACAGTTGACTTTGAGACGCTGGAAGATAACGCTGTCACTATTCGTGATCGCGACACCATGGAGCAAGAGCGAGTTGGCTTAGATTCCATAGTTACTTGGTTAGGCCAACGCCTCGTAGGCTGCTGATGTATGCCGACCTGCTAGCAACTGATCCAGTCATCGAACTTGCTCCAATGGCTGGGGTTACTAATCGTGCATTTCGAAGGGTATGTCGCGAGGCCTCCGCTGAAATTAGACTTTCTGATGGACAAGTTGACCACGACAACACTGTCTATGTTGCGGAAATGACAACGTCGCAGGCACTTCTATTGCGCCATCCAGAGACTTTAGATCTTGTAACTTTTGACGGGGATGAAAAAGTTAGAAGTGCGCAACTTTATGGTGTTGACCCAGATGTAGTTGGCGCTGCGGTGCGGATGCTTGTTGATGAAGACATGGCAGATCATGTTGATTTGAATTTTGGTTGCCCAGTTCCAAAAGTAACGCGCAAAGGTGGTGGTAGTGCGCTTCCTTGGAAGCGTGATTTGTTTGCCAGCATCGTAAATTCTGCCGTTTCCAACGCCCAAGGAAAAGTGCCAGTGACGGTAAAAATGCGAATTGGAATTGACCAAGACCACATTACATATCTAGATGCGGGGCGAATTGCTTCGCAAGCGGGCGTAACTTGGGTCGCTTTGCATGGCCGCACTGCTGCGCAGTATTACGGCGGTAAAGCTGATTGGAACGCAATAGCTCAGCTGGTAGAACATATTCCAAACACTCCAGTATTGGGTAATGGCGACATTTGGAGCGCCCAGGATGCGCAGCGGATGTTGGATCAAACTGGTGCGCGGGGTGTTGTTATTGGTCGAGGTTGCCTGGGCCGACCTTGGTTGTTTGGTCAAATCCGTGCATCTTTTGCCGGGGAAATAGTGCCAGCAGAACCCAAAGCAGGTGTGATTTTAGATTTGATGCGACGCCATGCGCAGTTGTTGGTCCAAATGCATGGTGATGAATTCCGCGGTTGCCAGGAAATGCGCAAACACATGGCTTGGTACTTGAAGGGCGTGATTGCCGGAAGCGAAACAAGAGGAGCGCTCTCGCTAATATCTAGCTTGGATCAACTTGAATCTCTTTTGTCCAAAATTGACCGGGATCAAACGCTAGATGAAGAGCTTGCCAAGTTACCGCGTGGGCGCACCACGCCAGATCGAAAAGTTAATCTGCCAGATGGTTGGTTGGATTCACAATTTATTTCTAATTCTGAAAAAGAAACAGTTCGCGAAGCTGAGCTTCTAGTGAGTGGTGGCTAATTGCTTGGTGAATATTTAGTAACAGATACCCAGAGGTGGGTTAACGAACCTAATAAAAGTGTTGAGCGAACTGAATTTGCCCGTGATCGCGCTCGAGTTATGCATAGTTCCGCGCTTCGCCGGCTAGGCGTCAAAACTCAAGTTATGGAAGCAGGTCAAGAAGATTTTCCGCGCACTCGGCTAACTCATTCTCTTGAAGTAGCACAAGTTGGCAGAGAGCTTGGAGCAGCGCTTGGCTGCGATCCTGATTTAGTTGACACCGCATGCTTATCGCACGATTTAGGCCATCCGCCATTTGGCCACAACGGGGAAACCGCGTTAAATGAATTGGCAAAAGATATCGGCGGGTTTGAAGGTAACGCTCAATCATTTCGATTGTTAACTCGGTTAGAACCTAAAGCTTTCGATGTGGCAACTGGCCCGCGCGCCGGTCAATCAATTGGTTTGAATCTTACGCGCGCAGCTCTTGATGCGGCCTCTAAATATCCGTGGACTAAGCGCTACGGACAAGTGAAATTTGGGGTGTATGACGATGATGTCGATGTGTTCAACTGGGTAAGAAATGACCGAACAGATGACATCACCTGCTTTGAGGCTCAAGTTATGGACTGGTCTGATGACGTTTCCTACAGCGTTCATGATGTCGAAGATGCAGTATTTGCAGGTCACGTAAACATTGACATACTCAAGTCCAAAACAGGGCGAAGCGAAATCATTGAAGTTGCCCAGAGTTGGTACGGGAATGAGTTTGCCGTTGAATTGCTGGATGAGGCGTTGCTAAGAATCAGTTCGCTTCCTAGTTGGCCTAAATCCTTCGATGGAACCATGGCGTCCCTAGCTTCATTAAAAAACTTGACTAGCACTTTAATTGGCCGGTTCTGTTTGGCTGCGCAAAAAGCTACTCAGGCGAAGTTTGGTAGCAAACCATTAACTCGATACTCCGCAGATCTAATAGTTCCAGATGATGCTCGATATGAAGTAACTGCTCTTAAAGCCTTGGCGGCAAGGTATGTAATGAATCGTGATGGCGCAGATCAAATGTATGCCAGGCAACGCCAACAAATCCATGACCTTGTTGGCGTCCTTTCGCTGGATCCAATGGCTGGACTAGATCGTTTCCACAAAGAATTGTGGGTCAATGCAGATTCTTCGCAATCTAAAGCCCGAGTTGTGATTGACCAAGTTGCTGCGCTTACAGACGTCAGCCTTGTGCATTGGCACGCAAAGTTAAGCACGTAAAGTAGGCGCTGTGGCTGGGAAAATACGCGAAGAGGACGTAGTTAGCGTTCGAGAGCGCACCCGCATCGATGAAATTGTTCGGGAAACAGTCACGCTTAAAGCCGCAGGCGGTGGAAGCTACAAAGGATTATGCCCGTTTCATGATGAAAGATCGCCGTCATTTCATGTAACTCCAAGCAAAGGGCTTTACCACTGCTTTTCCTGTGGAGAAGGCGGCGATGTAATTACGTTTGTTCGTAAGATCGATGCTCTGTCGTTCACCGAAGCAGTTGAAAAACTTGCTAGCAAGTGCGGCATTGTTTTGCGTTACGAAGAAGGCAGTGGTTCTTCAGCGGGCCAACAAGGTCAGCGAGCTCGATTAATTGAAGCCCATAAAGTGGCCGGTGCCTTTTATCGCGCTCAACTTCTAACTCCTGATGCCCAGCATGCTCGAACGTTTTTAACTGAGCGCGGATTTGATCAAGCATCTTGGGAACATTTTGGAGTTGGTTACTCGCCCGCAGGCTGGGATGGACTCCGTAATGAATTACGAGGTAAGGGGTTTTCGGAAGACGAAATGATTGCAGCGGGACTTGCTGTGGCGGGACAGCGGGGCGCTTACGACAGGTTTCGGGATCGCGTGATGTGGCCGATCCGAGATTCGAGCAGTGACACTATCGGTTTTGGAGCCAGAAAATTAACCGAGGCAGATCAAGGTCCAAAATATTTAAATACTCCGGAGACCCCGATTTATCGAAAATCCCAAGTCCTTTACGGAATTGATTTAGCTCGTCGTGACATGGCGAAGCAACAGCAAGCCGTAGTTGTCGAGGGCTACACCGATGTGATGGCGTGTCACTTAGCTGGAGTCACAACTGCAGTCGCCACCTGTGGAACAGCATTTGGTCCAGATCACGTGAAAATTTTAAGACGAATTTTAATGGATGATGACACTAAGCATGCCGAAGTTGTTTTCACTTTCGATGGCGATGCTGCTGGTAGAAAAGCTGCGCTTAAAGCATTTAGTGAAGATCAGAAGTTTGTTGCTTCAACTTTCGTTGCGATAGAACCAAACGGACTAGATCCATGTGATTTACGTTTAAAGCAAGGCGATGAAGCGGTCAAAGCATTAATCGCCGCTAAAGTTCCGTTATTTGAATTCGTGATGCGCTCAACTGTCGAAGACTTTGATTTAGCTACTGCCGAAGGGCGAGTCGCAAGCATGCGAGCGGTCGCCCCAATACTTGCTGGAATTAAGGACACAGCGCTGCGACCAGAATATATTCGAATGGTCGCAGGCTGGCTTGGCATGGATGATGCCACTATTCGTAATGAAATGAATGCAGCAGGAAAGAAGTCCGCCTCAACTCAAACAAGAACGCAGGCAACGGCTTCTTCGCAAGCGGCTCATGTGGAACGAGAGGCACTCAAGTGTGTTTTACAAACTCCACATTTAGTGGGCAATTGGTTTGAATCCCTTGAACCAAGTGTCTTCTTGGTACCCGCTGCAACTGCCGTCTATTCAGCGTGCGTGCAAGCAGGAAATCCATTGGAATTTGATTCGGCACAAATCTGGATTGCAAAAGTATTAGAACAAGCGCCAGATGAAGAGACTCGATCTCACATCAGGGCCATGGCGATTGAACCATTGCCCAATGATGAACCTGATGAGCGCTACGTGCAGGCAGTTTTAGCGCGAATATTAGAAATGGATGCAGGCCGACGTGTGGCAGAGATAAAGGCAGCGCTGACTCGAGCCGAAGATGGCACCGATGACGCTGATAAAGCACGGTTATTAGGAGACTTGCTTTCGCTGGAAAGTTATCGTCGTGATATGCGCAATGTTGCAGTAGGAGATAACTAATGTCTTGGTTTACTAAAGATGCGAATGTTCCAAGTGATCTGCTTGTGGCCATTCCTAAAGCCGATCGACTGCTTGCTTGGGCGCCATGTCCTGGCGGGTTTCTTGCGGTGACTGATAAGAATCTAGTTTGCACTGTTGATGCAACGCCAACCCTAACCCCTTGGGCGGTTGCGCTTCAGGCTCGATGGGAGCCACCGATACTTACTTTGGTCACTCAATTAGATAGTTCATCAGGTACTAATTCGCAAACTTGGACCCTGGTTGAGCCAGGAAAAATACCAAGCGCAGTCCGGGATCGTGTTACCAGCACGGTAATAGTTGATCGAGTGTATGAATTGCCGAATGCGGGCAGCGTTCGATTTGTCGCAAGGCGCAATGGCCAAAATGTCACATGGCTTACGGTTGCCGAGGATACCAGCGCCACGCAAAGCGAAGCAGGTGCGCAAGATATCGCCCACGCCATTGACGAACTAAAGTCAATTTTTGGAATCTAGGTCGTTTCGCCAGAGCGACTTCATTTTGTTAGGATTGACTAGTTAATCCCCTGTAGCTCAATTGGCAGAGCACTCGACTGTTAATCGAGTGGTTATTGGTTCGAGTCCAATCGGGGGAGCACTTGGGAGACTATTTCTGGCTTATTTCATCTGGTGGTATTTAACCCAGAATGGAAAATCTAAATGTCAAATGGCAGATTGTAAACTGAAAGAATGTCGCGCCCAATCCGTTTACTTGTGGGAATAATAATTCTGACTGCGTTGCCAGCAGTTTTTTTTATTCCGGCCAAACCAGCGATCGCATCCAATGCCACTGTTGCAAATAAGTATCTGTCTTGCACTTACCCAAAGAGTAAGCCAGGAAAATATGTCCCCAATGCGCTTTCCTGGAAACAGCAAGGATTTACCCAAGAAGTCAGGGGAATCGACATATCGGTTTGGCAACACCCTAATAATCAATCAATTGATTTTGCACGCCTCAAGTCTGAATACGATGTCTCATTTGTGATCATCAAATCCTCTGACGGTGGTGTTCGAGGAAATGACAATGCAAAGAAATGGTTTCCTATCGATAGCGCTGCCGCAAAAGCTGCAGGACTAGTTGTTGGGGGTTATCACTATGCGCTGCCAGGAATTTTGGATGAAAACACGATCACGGACGCGAAACTCCAAGCTAAGCGCGCGGCGGAACAAGTTAACGGCGCTCCAATCGGAGAGCTGCCACTCACTCTCGATATCGAGGAGCTGCCATGTGGCTGGACCATAACGAGACTCGCTACCTGGACACGTGCCTTCCTGGAAGAGGCGCAGAGAATTACGGGTCGCACTCCAATAATTTATGCCAATGGCAATTTCATTGCGCGACTAGAAGATGCGGGTGCAACGGATTTGGCGCGTTATCCGTTGTGGTTAGCTAAGTGGGGTCCAAAACTGGGAACTGACCCAAGCGAGAATCGAATCTGGAAAAATAATTGGACGATCTGGCAATTCACCGCTGACGGAGAAATCGACGCCGTTCCCTCAAGTTCCACTGACTTAAATGTTTTTAACGGAACACCTGAAGATTTCCAAATTTTTATCAACCAGTGAATTCTTAATTAGGGTGAAAACCAGTTAAGCAAATGCCGCTTCGAGGGCAACTTCAACCATTGCTTGAAAACCAGTCTCACGTTCCTCGGAAGAAGTTTTTTCGTGAGTGCGTATCAAGTCGCTAACCGTGCAAATAGCTAATGCCCGACGACCATACCTTGCGGCAATTGTGTAAAGTCCGCTAGCTTCCATTTCAATGCCAAGCACACCATGAGCTTCAAGCACATCGAATGCGTTGCTGTCGTCATAAAACACATCCATCGACGCAATACCGCCAACATGGTAATTAATTCCGTGAGCCTTGGCCGCCGCAACTGCAGCTGTGAGTAATTCGTAATTTGCGATTGGAGCAAAATCTAGGCCACCCATTGCGCGACGGTTGACACCCGAATCTGTTGAAGCGCCCATTCCAATAATTACATCGCGTAATTTAGTTTTCCCAATGCCACCACAAGTTCCAATTCGAATTGCAGTTTGGACATCAAAGTCTTTGAATAACTCAGTTACGTAGATAGAAATGGAAGGAATCCCCATCCCGGTACCTTGCACGGAAACGCGATTACCTTTATAAGTGCCGGTGTAGCCAAACATGTTGCGAACTGCGTTGTATTGGACAGCATTTTCCAACATGTTTTCAGCAACCCACTTTGCTCGTAGTGGATCTCCTGGAAGCAAAATAGTTTCAGCTATGTCACCTTTATTGGCACCAATATGTACAGTCATACCCCCCAATCTACTTGGCACATCTATTAAGGTTGCGATTAGTCTCACTTTTAGGAGCTAGTCATGGCTGCCGACCACGCAATATTTAGTGCCAAGTTAAACACCCAGAATCCAGATGCGCCCAGTGCCTCTGCGATTGCCTGGTCAGGTAACCACATTGTTGCCGTTGGAAGTGATGATCAAGTTCGCGAAGCCTGTGATGGCGCAACGCAGGTCATAGATGCACATGGCGCTGGCGTAACACCAGGAATTGTTGATGGTCATCAGCACCTATTTCATGGCGCAGAGTTTGCGCAAGGATTAAATCTTGATCGAATTTCAAATCTTTCAGATTTGCGCGCTGCCATTGCGGCGCAACGTAAGTTGATTGGCCCAGGTCAATGGCTTATGGGTTATGCGTTGGAGTATTCAGCAATTGGTGGTCCCTACCATCACTCACTCTTAGATGACGCTGCTGGCGACGGTCCAATGTTTTTATACACCCTTGATGTTCACACTGGAATGGTCAACGCCGAAGCCTTGAAGATTGCTGGCGTAACGGGTCCGATGCGGGTTGCCGATAATTCAGTCGTCGTTGTTGATCAAGACGACAAGCCAACAGGTGAACTACTTGAAATGGCCGCGATGCAACTTGTATTGGCGCATGTGCCCGTTGCCACTCGCAGTGAGCGATTGAAGTGGTACGCCGAAGCTATTGGAAAGCAAAATGCACTCGGTATCACTGAAGTTCACTTGATGGATGGCAACGTTGACACAGTTAGTGTGATGCGCGATATGGAAGAGCAGACACAACTCAAGCTGCGGGTCTTGCTGCATCACTTTGTTTACCCCTACACGCCAATTGAAGAAGTCGAAGCAATGATGCAAACCCGTAATTTGCGTGGCTTGCGCTGGCAAGCTGACGGCGTGAAATTTATGCTCGATGGCGTAATTGACACGGGAACGGCGTGGCTGGAACACCCAGACTCGCAAGGTGCGGGAACGCAACCAATGTGGCCCGAACTTTCGCTTTACCACCAGCGCGCTCGACAATTTCATGATGCAGGATTTCGAATTGCAACGCACGCAATCGGAGATCGCGCAGTACGCGAAGTTCTTGATGTCTATGAAGCTTTGCCAGGTGGTTCAAATGGCCGACACCGAATTGAACACATTGAGACCTCCCCCGATGCCACAATCTCCAGATTCAAACCACTGAAAGTAACGGCGTCAATGCAACCAGTGCACGTGCGCTGGGTTGAACATGACTTAAGCGATCCATGGTCCCAGCGATTAGACACTACGCAATGTGCTCATGCTTGGCGCTCTGGCGACATTATGAGCACTGGCGCATTAGTAGTTCTCGGCTCTGATTGGCCCGTTGCACCCTTTGATCCTCGAATGGGATTCTTTGCTGCGCAAAAACGTCGCGCACATGACGTTTCATTTGACGGACCAATTGGAACTACTCGCGCGTTAACTGGAGCTGAAACTCTTAGCGGTTACACCCGCAATGCTGCGCTGGCCGTTGGAGCGCAGGATGAACGTGGAATGTTAAAGCCTGGGATGCAAGCTGATTTAGTAATGTGGCAAGAAGATCCATCGCTAGTGAACCCCAATGATGTGATCGATCTGCCCGTACTAAGAACGGTTGTTAGCGGTGAAACCGTTTTTCAGGCCTAGTTTAAAATCAGCAACTGGCATTTCAAAGATTTCCTCTGGTCCATCTTCTTCATCTAGTTGTTGACCAATGTGCGAAAAACCAAATTTAGAAATGATTGCCATCGAAGGCAGATTGCTTGCGCTCACCGTGTAACGCAGTATTTTCACATTAGGTTGAGTTATCACCCAACTCCACATACCCAGCAGCGCTTCGGTACCAAAACCGTTATTGCGACAAGCTTGGGATATTCCAAATCCAATTTCAATCATCCCTGAGTCATCAGGTGGGGCATGAAAACTTATTGAGCCAACGATTTCTTTTCTCTCACGCAAGACGATCCAGCGAATGAACCAAATGTTTACTGCTGGGTCCGCTTTGACCTGTGGCACTCGCCAGCGCAGGGGACCGGAATGCTCATGCGACAACTCATTATGTGGATTGGTGAAATTACGATTAGCGAGAAGTGATGGGTTATCTGGATCTTCGTGCAGCAGCAATAACTCAGGAATTGGGATTAAGTGCAAGTCCAATCGGGGAGTCACAATCAATTCGCTGGAGTTGCTCATCGCAATAGAAGTTAGCAGAGTTCCACGCGAAACAACGGCAAACGAGCACATCATTCACGCAAATTCGACATAAGTGAGTTGTATTTTCCTGAAATGCGGTGAATAATTACGAATTATGCCTCATTTCAGAATTTCCGAAGCCGCCACCTTATTAAACGTCAGCGATGACACGGTACGACGCTGGGTGGAATCAGGTCGCCTTAAGTCAGCTGCTGGCCAAGGACCCCAAGGCGTGGATGGCGCATCTTTAGCTGGGCTAGCTGTTGAATTAGCCAAAGAACTACGGGATGAGCGCGGGGCATCAGTTAGTGCGCGCAATCGAATCGTTGGAATAGTTACCCGTGTTGAAATTGAAGGCCTAGCTGCTGTTATTGAAATCCAATCTGGGCAAAACCACATTGTCAGCATGATTACTGCTGATGCTGCTCGCGCATTGGCACTTGAAGTTGGTAGCAAAGCAATTGCCAGCGTGAAATCTACCGACGTTGTCATCGAAAAAGGTTAGTTGGAACTAGTGATAGTCAAGAAGATTGTGGCACTTACAGCAAGCGTGCTCACGCTAACCAGTTGTTCAGCCAGCACAGATAATGCAACACAGAGCTTGGCCCCAAGTGCTGATACCGAAATTGTCGTCTTAGCTGCCGCCAGTCTGACCCAAACTTTTACGGAAATTTCCAGCAATTTTGAGTTAGCAAATCCCGGCGTCAAAGTCACGATTTCATTCGCTGGGTCTGCCACTCTTGCTGAGCAAATTAAACAGGGCGCCCCAGCTGATGTTTTTGCGTCCGCTTCAAGTTCAGCAATGCTTAGCGTTGCTTATGAAATTCCAAATCCAAAAAATTTCGCAAGAAATAGAGTTGTGATTGCCTATCCCAGTGCCAATCCGAAGAACATTGTTACTTCGCAAGATTTGAATAACAAAGATCTAATTTGGATTCAATGCGACCATCAAGTCCCATGTGGCGCAGCGGCTGATAAAGCATTGGCAGTAGATGGGGTTACTGCGCAACCAAAGTCACTTGAGCCAGATGTGAATTCAGTTTTAAACAAACTCATTGCCGGTGAAGTAGATGCAGCAATCGTTTATCTGACAGATGTGTTTGCGAACTCGAATTTAACTTCACTGGAATTCAAAGATAAAGTCAGCGCAGCAACTTCCTATTCAATTGGCACATCAAGTGCGGCAAGTCCTGCTGCGCAAGCTTTTGCAGCTTATGTACTATCGAAATCAGGCCAAGATGTTTTGATCGCAGCAGGTTTCGATGCGCCACCAGACTAGTAATCCGCAAGAGAGTTCAAAACTAAATCCTGGGTTGGCATTGCTCGCGCTGGTTGGATTTCTTGTTCTGGCCCTGCCGGTCCTTGCGTTATTAACCAGAGTCCCATGGAGTTCATTTTTTGAAATAGCAATTTCGGAAAGTGTTTTGCTTGCTCTGGAGGTTTCAGTTGCAACTTCTATCGTTTCTGCTGTTATCTCAGTTTTCTTGGGCGTCCCACTTGCTTGGTACTTAGCGCGTGGACCCCAGGCAAGAACTAGGTGGATTCGTCCGATTGTTATTGCCCCACTTGTTATGCCACCGACTGTTTCTGGAATCGCGTTACTAACCCTTATGGGCAGAAACGGAATGTTTGGAAAATACATCTACGAAGCCACTGGTTTTTCGATGCCATTTACGACCGCGGCAGTAGTCGTTTCTGGAATTTTTGTGGGTATGCCATTTTTAGTTTTAGTACTGGAATCTGCATTTCGCCAGACCCCGATAGAAGTAGAGGAAGCGGCCGCGACACTTGGCGCACCACCTGTAAAAGTTTTTTGGCGGATTTCGCTGCCACTTGCTAAGTCTGGGTTAATCGCTGGAGCTGTCTTAGCCTGGGCTCGCGCACTTGGTGAATTTGGCGCAACTTTAATGTTTGCTGGTTCACTGCCAGGTGTTACTCGCACTATGCCAATGGCGGTTTACTCCGCAATGGAGTCCGACCAGGGCAGTGCCTTTGTGGTCAGCGCAATCTTGCTGGCGGTAGCAATTTTGGTTGTCTTTTTCCTGCGCTCTAATTTGATTAAAACTTTTGCTCGTTAATTAATAGACCTCTTGGCTTAGTGCCTTAACGATTCGCACCCAGACAACATAAGAAGCGGTCAAAATACAAGCGCCAGCTATTTCAAGCTCCGGGCGAATTGGTATGTACCCTTCAGGGGCACTAAACGCCGAAACAATTCCAACATTATTTACTAATGCAAAACCAACCCAAGTTAGCCACCAAGTTAGGGTTTCTCGTCCGACAAGTTCATTGCTTTGCTCCGAGTTACGAAACTTCAATAAATCTTCGATTATTAACTTGGGAAACCAGAGGGAAACCACTGGAACAATCCAGCCCCAAAAAATCCATGGTCGCTTTAATCTCATAGCAACTGGATCAGTATCTTGCGCAACTTTGTAAAGTTCGTATAACCAGCGCGTGGTAAAAATCCAAGCTGCAATCATTGCGATTGGAACAAGCGAGGCAAGAGAGTCATAAGTTGTTAAAATCTTTGTGGCTTCAACACCAGCATCCAATTGATCCCGGTAGCTTTGTGCTCCCGACACTGAAGCAAAGGCAGTTAGCCAAACGGTGCCCAAAAGGATCGAGCTTGAAGTAATTGTGCGACGACTCAGCAAGGCGATGTCAGTTGGTTTAGCCATACAGCAATTGTGCCTTATTAGCGGTTAATCAGGGTCCTGCATGAGGCCACTCTGGATCCACCACCCCTGAATCAATGGACGACTGCGTCATACACTTGGGGTAATCATTCTTGAAAGGTATTGCCAAATGTCAGATCGAATCGAACCAACTATTACCGTCCTAGCTGGAAGTAAAGTTCCAGTTCCAGAGGCGGTAGCAAAGCCAAACAGCATTGACGGCCAAATGGAATCAGTACTTATGGCCTGGATCTCGCCCGATGAAGCAATTGAAACTGGTATTTGGGAATGTTCACCAGGCACATTTATCGTGCATCGCGATGGCTATGACGAAATCGCTCAAATCCTTTCGGGTTCAGCAACAATTACCGGCGAAGACGGAACTGTAGTTGAACTGAAAGTTGATTCAACGATCGTTACCCCAGAAGGCTGGCGCGGAACTTGGGTTGTGCACGAGCCAATCCGCAAAATGTTTGTAATTCGACGCTTCAAGAAGTAACTCGCAATAGATAGGTACCTGAAATGAATCCTGAAGACATTGTCGGTCCCGTTGAAGGAACTAAGGTTCCACGGTTTGCTGGTGAATCAACATTTGCTCGCTTGCCGCGTATCGATCAAGTTTCTGATTACGACGTAGCAATCTTGGGTGCACCATTTGATGGTGGAGTTTCGTATCGTCCCGGAGCTCGCTTTGGTCCGATGGCAATTCGTCAGGCATCTCGCCATTTGCGTCCGGCATATCATCCAGATTTACAGGTTGCACCTTTCCGTACGATTCAAGCAGTTGATGCCGGCGACATTCCTTGTAATCCATTTGATATAGATAGTGCACTTAAGCAAATTGATGACGGCGCGAGTGAGTTGGTAAGCGATAGTCGCAAGCTGGTAACACTTGGTGGCGATCACACCGTAACCCTTGGCTTACTTCGCGCATTAGTAAAGGTTCATGGTCCAATTGCCATGATTCACTTCGATTCCCACCTTGATACTTGGGATAGCTATTTCGGAGCCGATCGCACCCACGGAACTTTCATGCGCCGGGCATTCGAAGAAGGTTTGCTAATCGAAGACAAGTCACTTCACGTAGGTATTCGCGGTCCGCTTTATGACCAACAAGATCTAATCAATGACAAAAACTTTGGTTTCTCGACAGTTCGCGCCGCTGATTTTGATCGCATGGGCGTGGAAGAAGTTATCGGTCTAGCTCGCAAGCGCGTAGGGGACAGCCCGATGTACCTATCTATAGACATCGATGTGCTTGATCCAGCATTTGCGCCAGGCACTGGAACTCCAGAAATGGGTGGGTTTACTTCACGCGAGTTATTGAGCCTGGTTCGCGGGATGCCAAGAGAGCAGATGATTGGCGCTGACATCGTGGAAGTTGCGCCAGCGTATGACCACGCCGAAATAACATCGCTTGCCGCAGCAACTTTGGCTTACGAAATCATGTCGCTAATGGCACTAAACGTTACGGACAAGAAGGGCTAAGCCATGTCGCTAACTTCACCAGATGAAATGCTGCGGGTTGATCCAGATCCAATTCGCCAAGCCCGTATAGATCTAGCTGCCGCTCATCGGTTAGCAGTCTTTTATGGATTCCACGAAGGAATCGATAACCACTTCACTTTGCTAGTGCCAGGTTATGAAGATCGATTCTTTTTAGCACCATTTGGATTGCACTGGTCCGAAATGCAAGCCAGTGATTTTATGATTGTTGATTTAGATGGCACCGTTTATGAAGGCAATGGCCTGGTCGAAGAAACCGCGTTCTTCATTCACGCGCCAATGCACGGTAGTGCTCGAAAGCTGCGCGCAGTTCTGCATACCCACATGCCTTACGCGACTGCGCTAGCAATGTTGGATGAACCAGATTTAGTTATGGCCAGCCAGAATGCCCTTGGCTATCGCGACGATGTTTTTTATGACTGCGATTACAACGGCTTGGCACTAGATCGTTCGGAAGGTGAGCGAATGACGCGAGCCTTGGGGGACAAGTCAATCTTGTTACTTCGTAACCACGGAATTGTCACAACAGGTGCAACAGTTGCTGAAGCCTTCCATCATCTATATTTCTTTGAGCGCACCGCCGAAGTTCAAGTGCTTGCGCAATCAACGGGTCAGACTATTCGCGAAGTTCCAAAAGATATCGTGGACATGACTGTTGAACAATTTAAAGATTCGACACATCTAAATGGCTACAGTCGAATTGATTTACATTTTGCGGCATTAAAGCGAATGTTAGATCGCAGTCAGCCAGATTACGCTGCCTGAAGTTTCTAGAACTTGTAAATCACGTCTGCAAAATTCGGCGTAGCAAATAAGTAAAGAATCCGAAGCGGTTCGTCATCGTAATTATTGATTTGATGTAGCGCATCGCCAGGAATGTAAACCATGGTGTCAGTTTCTACTTCATACTCAACGTGCTCGATGGTGACTTTACCTTTTCCACTTAATACGTAATAGGTCTCGGGCTGTAAATGCCGGTGAGCTTCCAGGGATTCACCTTTGAACACTCGCGCAACTCCGAGCACCATGTCAGTATCTTCGTCATCATTGACGCCTTGCAAAGCTTTCCAAGTGACTTTGCCGCGCGCAGCAACCTGGTCATCTGGCCAGCCGGACCAGTCACCTTCAGATAACTTGCGAATAATTGGCTCCACGCCGAGTTCCTTGTCTTTGCCTTAATTCTAGGCGTTTGAGTTATCGCGTGTGGCCGAAGATCAGGTGAGTTTGGGCATTACGAACGTTGGGATCACTTGTTAAGTGCATCTGGATAAATTCTCGCAAAGACTCAGAATCCGACACCGCAACGTGGATTAACAGGTCTTCGTTTCCGGACACATGAAATATCTGCACGACATTTCCAGCTGAACTGATGCGCTCAATCATTGGTTGCATAGTTACTTCATCTTGTCGCCGTAACGATAAAAAAACAATTGCCTGCACACCAAGGCCAATTTTGTTGTAATCAACATCGAGTGTGAACTTTCGAATGACTCCGCGCAGCACCAACCCTCGTACTCGCATCAAAGTTGTGGAAGCGGCCAACCCAACAATTTCGGCTAATCTCGAGTTTGCAACGCTGGCGTCAGTGTTCAATTGGTTGAGGATTTCAATATCCAGGTCATCTAGCACCGAATTTTTGTTGGAAATTCTCATTTGTTAGCATTCCTTACGAATATTTAGGTGAATTTGCCAATTGTGCCAAATAATGTTCGTTTAATCTGCGGTTCACCAAATTACTTGCCAAAATCTCAGCATGACTAAGCCAATTTCATTTGCCACACTTGCAGCTCATGCCGGCCGAGAAGACTTAACGGACTTAGGCGTTCATGCGTTGCCGATAGATCTTTCCACCACTGCGCCGCTGGTCGATATTGACTCAGGTGGTCAGGCCTATGAAGTGATGGCAACTGGCGGAGTCCATGCCGGCCAATCCAGCACAGTGTATCGACGCCTTTGGAACACAACCGTGGCTCGATTCGAATCTGCAATGGCACAACTTGAGACGCAGCGTATGGCTAAAGATGGAAAGTCGGTTTCGGAATTTCAAGCCGTCGCATTTGGAACTGGAATGGCAGCGATCAGTGCTGTTTGTTTGTCACGTGTTAAAGCTGGCAAAAATCATGTCGTTGCAGTTCGCCCACTTTATGGTGGCACTGATCATCTCTTGGCAAGTGAACTGTTTGGTGCAAGTGTTAGTTTTGTTGAGGCAGATCAAATCGCAGCAGCAATAACTCCTGAGACCGGACTGGTAGTCGTTGAAACACCAGCTAATCCGACACTTCAACTTTTGGATTTGGCTGACATCGTCTCGCAAGCTGGAGATGTTCCTGTGATGGTCGACAATACTTTCGCAACCCCGGTACTCCAACAGCCTTTGGAGTTTGGCGTTACTTTTGTTGTGCATAGCGCTACGAAATACATCGGCGGCCATGGCGATGCAATGGGCGGTGTTGTTGTTACAACTGAAAAGCATGCCATTGAGCTTCGCCAAGTCCGCGCAATCACTGGAGCGTTGCTAGATCCACAATCTGCCTACTTACTGCACCGCGGACTTCCAACACTTTTGATTCGGGTTTTGACTGCGCAAAATACGGCAAGTGAATTAGCCAATTGGTTCTTAACGCAATCAAAGATCAGCGATGTGTATTACCCAGGATTACCAGGGGGAGACGCTAAGGAATTGATTGGCAAACAAATGCAAGGTCCGGGTGCAATGATTGCTATCAATATGCATGGTGGCTTCGAGGCTGCGCAGACACTTTGCAAAAACCTCTCAATGATTACCCATGCAGTTTCGCTGGGAAGTACAGATACCTTGATCCAACATCCAGCTGGCTTAACTCATCGGCCAGTTGCAAGTGAGGCGAAACCTGGTCAGGGAATCTTGCGAATATCCGTTGGTTTAGAAAGCGCAGCGGATCTAATCGCAGACTTTGAAACGGCCCTCAACCACGTGAATTAAGTCTTGCGAAAACGGACGTAAGCCCTTAGACTGGAGTTAGTTGAAGGTTCAACTACCGCCTTAGGAGGCCACAATGCCTGCAATCACCGCTGACACATTGACTTTGCCGCGACTAGTTGTCGCCCCTGATTCAAAAGCCCGCAAAGTAAAAATGATTACTAGTGCGCCGCAGGCCTACGAAGGTGAAGGGTTTCCAGTTCGCCGCGCGTTTGCGGGAATTCCAACTGCAGATCTTGATCCGTTTATTCTCATGGATCAAATGGGTGAAGTTGAATACTTGCCAGGTGAACCAAAGGGAACTCCTTGGCATCCACATCGCGGCTTTGAAACTTTCACCTATTTAATGGATGGCCGATTCCTGCATCAAGATTCACACGGCGGTGGCGGCATTATTAAAGAAGGTGGCACGCAGTATATGACTGCGGGCGATGGCATTTTGCACATCGAAACCCCGCCTGAAGATTTAGTTATGTCTGGTGGAATCTTCCATGGCGTGCAGCTTTGGATTAACTTGCCCAAGGCCAAAAAGCGAATTGAACCGGCCTACCAAGACTTGCAGGGTTTGGATTCAGCTTTGGTGACGAGCAGTGACGGTGGCGCATTAGTTCGCGTGCTCGCCGGAAACATTGATGGCCACTCTGGTCCTGGAATTTCTCACACTCCGATCACAATTACGCACGTATCACTTGCCCCTGGAGCACGAGTAGATATTCCATGGCGCGCTGACTTCAACGCCTTGGCATATGTATTAAATGGCACTGGAAATATTGGACCCGCTAATCAGCCAATCCAAACGGGCCAAATGGCAGTACTTGTAGATGGCGATCACATCACGATCCAAGCCGATCAAATCCAAGAAGCTCGTCTTGATGCCCTGGATATTTTCCTAATTGGCGGTATTCCATTGCGCGAGCAAGTTTTCCAATACGGCCCATTTGTTATGAGCACTCGCGAAGAAGTTATGCAGGCTATGGAGGATTACC
>ERZ888423.1811-NODE-1811-length-17360-cov-9.093210_pt1 | contig 17360 bp, 14 predicted proteins | sample MGYA00520523_ERZ888423 | MGnify/ENA primary metagenome ERZ888423 (study PRJEB32303, sample SAMEA104408611) | aquatic metagenome | biome: Brackish water; feature: Pelagic; material: water | place: Baltic Sea | collected 2014-06-08T10:24:00 | depth 30,27 m ...
TATGGGTGGCCGGATACTATCGGTACAGGTGGCCGGATCACCCCGGAATACGCACGTGCAGCAGATCTTCCACATTTCGAAGCGAAAGTGGATAACGCACATACATCATAACCGCCAAGCGGATGATTTCGGGAGACGTCTTAAAGTACTTGAATGGGTCGCGCTTTGTCATTCCGTAAAACTAGATCACCGCCCTGCCCGGCTCAACAAAGTGTTCCTCTGACAGCACCCGTCGAACGCCTCTTGCGGCGCAATGGCTTTCAGCCCGGCAAATTCGTCCAGATAAGCCGGATATTCGTGGACCATCTCCTCCATGGCCGCCTCCCAGGACTGAATGGGATTGGCGAGGACTTCCTCTCGCCCTAACTGGCGAAGGGCGGCAAGGTCGGCCGGGATCACGCCAAGGGCCTTTGCAAAGGGACGCAGGGCCGCTTCCATGCGGTTTTCGATTAGGGCGATCTTTTCCCAGATCGCGGCGCGTTGCGGGTCGGGTTCGGCCGTGGCGAAGGTTGCGAAGTAGGTTTCGCCCGAAATCTCGTCCGCATAGGAAAGGGCAAAGCCTTCGGCGAAGGTCGCGAATGTCCGTCCAACAATGGTCATTGAATGCGAACCCCCTGCCGCATCAGCTCGCGCTGGACAGCGTCCATGTCGACCATATCCACGTCACAGTTGGACTTCACCGCCTGCGCTGCGGCAACGCCCGCGCCCTGCCCCACCACGGCACAGCAGGCCATGTTGCGCGTTGCCGCATGGGCCACCATGTCGCCGCCAATCGCCCGGCCTGCGACCAGAAGGCCTTTGATCCCCTTCGGCAGCATCGAGCGGTAGGGGATATGCATGTAGCGACCTGTGGTCGGGATGATCAGGATACCGTAGCCGTCGATGAATTCGGGGTAGATGCCGATTGTATCATCGAACCTGCCTTGGTGGCGCACATCCGCTTCGGTCATGTTGTAGATGGCATCAATCTTGCGGGTGTCGCGGATGCCGATGGTCATGCCGAAGTTGCGCAGCCGCGCGCCCTTGCAGCCTGGCATGAAATGCCGCAGCGCCTCGATGGCAAGCATCGCCTGTTTGCGGCCCTCGACCTCTCCCCGCGTCATGCTGTCGGGGTCGGTGCCGTCGATCCCAGCCAGATGCACGAGGTTCATATAGGTCAGCTCGCCTGTATCATGCATCGCACCCCAGGTCCCCGCAATGGTCGTCAGATGCTTGGGGATGATACCTTCCTCAATGGCCCTAGCGAAGGGCTTTTTCAGGAAGGGCGAGAACATGTCGTCCTCTTTCCCGTCGGTTTCCACGGTCCATTCGCCGGTGGACCAGTCCTTGTAGGTCTGCGGATCGGCCTTCACTTCAGCCATGAACTCGGCCTTGTTGACGCCTGCAAGGTGGAACATCACGGAGGCCGCCTGCATATGCTCGGACGGAGTTTTCGGCGCAGGGGCACCGCAGCGGACGGCAACATCCGCATCCCCGGTCGCGTCGATCACCACTTTGGCAAGGATCGCCTCGCGCCCCGCCTTCGATTCCACGATGATGCCTGCGATGCGGTCGCCATCCATGACGGGGGCAGCGAAAGTGCGGTGCATCATGCCATGAATGCCCGCCTCTTCGACCAGCCAGTCGGCGACCAGCTTGAAGCCTTCGCTGTCCAACTCATAGCTCAGCGACTGGCTTTCGGGAACGGCTGCGCCCATTGCTTTTGCCCGGTCCTCAAACTCTCGCCCGATCCCGTTTGCTTCCACGGTCTTCTCGTGGCGATACCATGCCAGCCCCTCTACACCAACCACGGTGATGTTGCCGCCATAACAGCCAAAGCGTTCCACCATGCAGACCTGCACACCTGCGCGCGCAGCGGCAAGCGCGGCGGCCAAACCGCCAGGACCAGAGCCGACGACAAGCACGTCGGTACTAAGAATGACAGGAGTATGCCGCGCTTTCTCGGTAATGATTTTCATTTTGAACTCAAAGAAACGGCAAATCGCAAAGTGTTCCCTCGACCGGACCTGCCCCGCGCTGTACCACGACCATGTCCCCGGGCAGTGCTGTAACGGAAACAAGTGCGAAACCAATATTCTTGCGCATCCGGAAAGACCAAGTGCAGTTGGTCAGGTCCCCAATCTTCTTTCCGTCCTTTTCGATGTCATTCCATCTGAAATCAGCCTTTGCAGGCTCTGACCCTTCAAGAACGACGCCCAATTGGTGGCGCTTCGGGCCGTCAGCCGCGATCCTGCGCAACGCCTGAATGCCGACGGTGTCGTCAGGCACATGCAGATCAACATATTTGCCCATACGGACCTCGAAGGGATTGGTTTGTCCATCCGTGTCACCGCCATAGGCGACAAGACCACTTTCCACCCGTTCACACCAGTTCGGGTTTCCCGGCCCAATTCCGTAGGGTTGGCCTGCCTCCTTGACGATATTCCAAAGCTTGGTGCCTTTCGATCCATCCATAAGATAGATTTCGAACCCACCTTGTTTGGACCAGCCTGACCGCGCGACCGCAACAGGGATGCCGTTGATCTCGGTTTCCCGAAACCAGAAATACTTCAGATCGCGGACCCAGTCACCAAAGATAGAGGCCACGACGTTCTCGGCTTTCGGGCCCTGCACCGCAAGCGGTGAGACATCGGGTTCGCTCACCTCGACATCTAGCCCTCGTTCGCGGGCAATGGCTTCTGCCCAGAACCAGATGTTGCTATCGGCAATTGACAGCCAATAACAATCCTCGGCACGTTTCAGCAGGATCGGGTCGTTGAGCAGGACACCGTGATGATTGCAAATCGGCACATATTTGCCCTGGCCAATCTTGCATTTCGACAGGTCGCGTGCCGCCAAAATTTGCACCAGCCGTCCTGCATCTGGTCCTTTGAGCTGAACCTGCCGCTCAACAGCGACATCCCACATCGAAACGCCTTCGATCAGGCGCCAGTATTCTTCTTCCGGATGCCCGTAAGACGTCGGCATCAGCATGAGGTTATAGGTCGTCATAGCGCAAACGCCTTCGGCCATTGTGGCCTCAAAAAAGGGTGAAGGCCGCAGTCGTGAAGACGGGGTAATTGAGAACATGATAGATCCGGATTTTAGGGGTTAAAGGACAAGGGTCAACAACCCAGTCGAGGAGGCAACGGGTTGGAGACAGTTCTGGTTAATCTGGCGCTATTCTTGCGTCTGCGCGTCGAAAAAGCGTAAGATCAATGGCCATGTCTTGGGGAGGTCATACTCGTGCGCCATGTCCGCGCGGCAATCCATGACTGAAGGCATCTCACCTTCTCCTTCAACACCACAGTAACTGCGGCAGTCGATACCTTCGATGCCAACATCAACAGTAGAGGCCGGTTCAGCCACGGAACACCCAGCGGTCTCAGCCCACACTCGGGTGATCGCAGTCGCCCCGGTGTAGTAATAGAAGTCACCGTCTGAGGTTGTGGTGAAGGCAGAATCTTCCCAAGCTCCGGGCGGGACCGTCGGATCATTCGTTCCAGTGACAAGCATAACCGGAAGTCCAGTCTGCCCCGGTCCGTCAAGATGGCCCCTATGAGGAAGTCCGATCAAGGGTGCGATGGCGCGGAACGTGCCTGCCGTCGCCGGATTCTGTCCCAGTTCCCACGTAAACATGCCACCGTTTGACCCACCAGAAGCAAAAATACGATCTTCATCGATGCAGATCTTTGATGAAACATCCGCAATCAATTCCTGTACAAATCCAATATCGTCGGTTTGACACTGGGTCCAAGAACAAGAGTTACGTGCTATGTCCGCACCTGCCGCTTGGCAGGATGCATAGCCGTAATCGCCCGTATTTTCGGGATCGCAAATTGGCTGGCCGTCTCCGCCGATTCCTGTGGCGGATCCACGAAACGTCCAGGAATTGTAAGAATTGTCTCCGCCTTCGGATCCAACGCCGCGCGGCGCGACAAGAATATATCCATGAGCTTCGGCTTCGGCCAAAACGCTCTCATCGCCCAGAAATGCGTTCTCATCGCCACCCCAGCCGTGAAAGATGGTAACCACCGGGGATGGTATGGCTGGGTCATAGCTCGCCGGAACATGGAGCCGGTACAGCCGCATTTGACCGCCATCGGCCATTTGATAAAGACCACTTTCCAACGGCTTACTGCCGCACCCGCTGCTCGGCGTTTGTGCGATTGCCGTTGTCGCTGACAACCCAACAATGAGGTGACAGCTGAGGCGCCGCAGGCTTCTAGTAGGATATCCCATTTTCAATTCCCTTGTCTCGGTTAACTTGGATCGTTGTTGTTGGGGTGTTGGTTTCAAAGACACCGATCCACGGGGACCGGTGTCTAAGGGGTTGCGATATCTCAGGCGAGCCAGACATTGCGTAAGGTTTGCCCAAAGCCGCCGAGACCCCCTACCGAATGCGGGGTCCAACCCATCACATTTTTCGCTGTCGCCTCAAGCTGGTTCTGGAATACCGCGTTCACAAAGCCACCATCGTCGTTCATCATATGCAGCATATCGCAATACATCTGGGCGCGAACGGCTTCGTCCAGCTCAGCCCTGGCCGCAATGATCATGGCGTCGAACTGCTCTGACCCCCACATCGTTTCGTTCCAGCTTCCCCCATTCATATGGGCAAGGGTCAGAAAGGCATCCACGGTCGGCCGGGCCTGCCAGCCAGACATCGTCATCGGATTTTGCATCCAGATATTGGACCAGAACCCGTCAGATGGGGTCTTGATAACATTGATCTCGGCAGCACCCATCGCTGATTGCTGGAACGTCAGCGCGATGTCATTGGCCGAACTGCCCGCGGTTTCAGAGGTGTAAAGATCAATCGAATTCACACCAGCCCTGTCAAAGTAGAATTTTGCTTTGTCGAGGTCATACTCGGCGGGTACTACATCCTCGCACCAATACTTGTAGGTAGGTCCGATCGGGGTGTCGGCGGAAATCGTGCCAATGCCTTTGAACACTTGGTTCAAAATAAGTTCACGGTCCAACGCATGCTTGATCCCCTTGCGGAAGTCCGGATTGTTTGTCGGCGCACGATCGACCATCATCACCATGTTGGTGAAGGCACCGGTCGGCGTATTGTGGAGCGTGACCGAGTCGTTGCTATCCAACTGCTCGACAGCGAAGGCCGGAACGTCCCGGATCGCATCAACGTCTCCAGCCAGAAGCGTGCTGAGTGTCGCGTTCGCGTCCGGCACCGGTATGAAGTCGAGCCCGTCAAGATAGGGTTTACCCTCCTCATAATAGTTGTCGAAACGCTCAAGTACCACACGCTCGCCGGGAATGAATTCCATCACTTTGAAAGGGCCGGATCCAATGGCCATCGAAAAATCAGCATGGCCGGCGGGATGGATTGCGAGGTGATAATCGGACATAATTACCGGAAGGTCGGCATTACCCGACGACAGGGTGATTTTGATTGTCATGGCGTCTGGTGCCTCGATCGCGGTCACTGTGGACAAAAGCGCCTTAGCTGGCGACTCGGATCCTTCGGCGATATGTCGCGACAGGCTCTCCACAACATCGGCAGCAGTAACGTTTTGACCATTGTGGAAGATCAAGCCGCTGCGAAGTTTGAAGCTCCACTCGGTTGCGGTTGCATTGACGCTCCATTCCTCGGCAGCATCGCCTTCGACTTCAAGGGTCGGTGCGAAACGGGTGAGCCGCTGATAGACGCAGTTGCTGTAAATTCCATCATCTGTATCAACCATCCGCACAGGCTCTAGCGTATTGTCGGTGTTGCCCTGTGCGATACGCAGCCAGCCGCCGCGCGATGGGGTTTGCGCATTTGCGGGCCCAGCCATGGCCAGAATGCTGGATGCAGCAGGCATCAGAAGGCCATAGGCTCCGGCACGTTTAAAGAACCCGCGCCGACTTAGCGCTCCCGCCTTGTATTGGCGAACTAAGCTGTCGATATCAGACATGTCTTTTCCTCCCAGACAATCAATGGCGGGTTGGCCCCGCAACTCCATTGACTTTGCGCATTGTAAGCGTGCCGCACAAACAACCGATTTCATGACTTTGCCATAACCGTAGTTATGGCTGTGGATCGTAGCATCAAGAATTACGGATCCTTCATAGCTTCGAGAACAAGCATTCCCATGAGGTTGTAGATCGACGGAGCAAGTGCAAACTGATTAAACCCGGTATCTTCAGGCGGCAGCTGATCGGTGTCCAAATTGTAGCATGCTACATCTTTCTGTACCTCATCAGTTCCGCTGGGGTGACCAAGTTCTTTTACCCATGATCGATGGTGACAATGACTTCGTATCCCGCTTCCCGCTAGTAAGTGACCTAGGGGTCAAGAGCAGCGTCCAGATAGCAACAAACGTCATTTACTTGACCGCCTCCATGCCCGAACCTGTGGACGAGTGCCAGCAATGCGCGTGCATTGAAGCGTAGCGGTAGATGGCTAGATTGTGGACAGAACGCATGGGCCGCACCCACGCTTCCCCCGGTGCGACTCCGCCTTCGAGATTGCCTAACAAATGCCTGAAGTTTCGGTAACGATTTTCATCAAGGACACTTGACACAAACCTTTTGGAAATGAGTTCAGTTCACCTCAAACAGCCCAGCTGCCCCCATCCCGCCGCCGATGCACATGGTGACAACCACATATCGGACGCGGCGTCGCTTTCCTTCAATCAGAGCATGCCCCACCAGCCGCGCGCCCGTCATGCCATACGGATGCCCGATCGAGATTGCGCCCCCATTCACGTTCAGAATCTCTGGGTCAATCTGCAGTTGATCCCGGCACGGAATGGCCTGTGCGGCGAAGGCTTCGTTTAGTTCCCAAAGGCCGATATCATCAGTCTTCAGGCCCGCCCGAGCCAATAAGCGGGGCACGGCATAGATCGGGCCCATGCCCATCTCTTCGGGTGCGCATCCTGCAACAGCCATGCCACGATATATACCCAAGGGCGAAAGCCCGCGCTGTTCCGCCATCCGAGCTGACATCAGCACACAGGCCGAGGCGCCGTCGGACAACTGGCTGGCATTGCCTGCGGTGACGACACCGCCTTCGACCACCGGATGCAATCCCCGTAGCGACCCTGTCGTCGTGGCGGGACGGTTGCCTTCGTCCATTTTCAGCGTGACGGACTCTTTACTGATTTTTCCGGTTTCGCGGTCCTTGAACAGTTTGGTCGCGGTTACTGGCACGATCTCATCGTCAAAGGCGCCGGCAGTCTGGGCGGCGGCGGTCCGCGCCTGCGAAAGGGCCGCAAATTCGTCCTGCTCCTCGCGGGTAATGCCATAACGCTGCGCCACGTTTTCGGCGGTCAGCAGCATCGGCATATATGCATGCTCGGCAGCAAGCGCGACGGCGGGATCCTTATCTGCCATAACCCATTCGAAGTATTTCGCTTGCAGGGCGGAAATGTTGTCTTGCCCCCCGGCGACCACTATGCCCATCCCATCGACACCGATCTGCTTGGCCGCGGTCGCAATCGCCATCAAGCCAGAGGCGCATTGCCGGTCGATTGTCTGAGCTGCGGCGGTCACAGGCAGCCCACCCGCTAGTGCAGCCAGCCGGGCGACATTCATTCCAGCCGTTCCGGCAGTAAGGACTGACCCCATAACCACGTCCTCCACCTCCGCTGGGTCGATGCTGGAACGGGCGACCGCAGCGCGGATCGCGTGCCCGGCTAAGGTCGGCGACTTAATATTATTGAACGCGCCCTTGAAGGCCAAACCGATTGGCGTGCGGGCGGTGGAAACGATGACGACATCATCCATGCTTATTGGCTTTCTTATAAGTGAAAGTGGTCCGTAGAACCTTTTTGTCGAGCTTGCCAACCGAAGTCTTCGGCAGGCAGTCCACGAATTCAATTTGATCCGGAACCGCCCATTTCGACAAGGCGCCGCTTGTCACGGCATGAGCGAAGGTGGCGCGCAGCTTGGTTTCTATGGCTGCTGCATCGCCAACAGCGGCGATGACCAAAAGCGGGCGTTCCCCCCATTTCGGATCAGGTATGCCGATGGCTGCGACCTCTAGAATCCCGTCGACGTCACTGGCGAGGTTTTCCAGTTCCAGCGAAGAAACCCATTCGCCACCGGTTTTGATGACATCTTTCAATCGATCAGTGATTCTGAGCGTGCCCATGTTATCGAACAGTCCAACATCCCCCGTATGCAGCCACCCTCCGTGCCAGAGCGCCTTCGTCCCTGCCTCGTTCTTCAGATAGGACTGTGTCAGCCAGGGAGCGCGCGCCACGATCTCGCCGGTTGATACACCATCGCGCGGCACATCGTTCATCTCGGCATCAACAACACGGATCTGGACCATCGGTGCAGGTTTACCGGTTGCAGTCCGCAGGCTTACGGGCGCATTGGGATCGCGGGTCCCCATCATATCAGCCACGGTTAGAAATGGGCAAGTTTCGGACATGCCGTATGCCGCATGAACGTCGATGCCCCGGTCAAGAGCCTGCTGCGCCAGCCCCGACGGCAGCGCAGAGCCGCCAATGATGACCTTCCAACGGCTTAAATCCGTCGTTGCGGCTTCCGGCGCGGTCAGAAGCATCGACAAGATTGTAGGCACACAATGCGAAAAGGTGACGTCGTGCTCCGAGATCAACCCAAGCAGCTTCGCCGGATCGTAGCGTCCCGGATAAACCTGTTTGAGCCCCATCAGCGTGGCGACATAAGGAATGCCCCATCCGTGAACATGAAAAAGCGGCGTGATGGGCATATAGACATCGCCCCGGTTCAAACCGCCACCGGGGATCGGCCCGAGCCCTGCCGCCACTGCCATTGTGTGCAATACGAGCTGACGTTGCGAATAGCTGACCCCCTTGGGATCGCCCGTTGTGCCCGTCGTGTAGAACAGTGTGGCCCGGATGTTTTCGTCGAAATCCGGGAAATCTGAGACAGGGCACGCTCCCGCCAACAAGGCCTCGTACTCGCCCTCCGATGGCAACGAAGCGGGAAACACGCCATCGTCGGTCAGGATGACGAGCCGCCACGGCCGTTCAATGCGGGCCGCAATCTCCGATAGCATAGGAAGGAATTCAACATGACACAGAATGAGATCGTCTTCAGCATGGTTGATCGTAAAAAGTATCTGTTCTGGCGATAGTCGGATATTCACGGTGTGCAGCGTGGCGCCGATCATCGGCACAGCAAAGAAGCATTCCAGATAACGATTGCTGTCCCAGTCCAGCACCGCAACTACGTTGCCTTCGCCCATGCCAAGGGCGCGAAGGGCCCCTGCAGCCCGCCCGACGCGGTCAACGAAGGTGCGATAGTCGTATCGCATAACGTCAGCATGGATGATCTCTTGGAGCGGTGCGTGGGAAAGCGGCGCTGTTAGAATCTGCTTGATGAGCAATGGATAGGCATAGGCGGTCATGTGTAACTCCTGTTGCCATTATTTTGCAGCGCGCAGGGTAAAAACGACAAACAACAAAAACCAAGGCTTTGCCCGAACCCCACCCAATACATAGCATAGCCATAACCAAAACAACCCCATTCTGTTTGTAATGGTTGTTTGTCGAAAACCGACCCAGCACTAAAAACTGCTCTAAGCCGTGGGGGAGGATTTGGTGCTTAGAATAATTTCGACACGTCTTGCGCAGGGCTTGCTGACCCTGCTGCTGGCATCCATCATTATATTTTCTGCCACTGAAATACTCCCCGGTGACGTCGCAGAAGCCATTTTGGGACAAAGCCGCACCGAAGAGGCCCTAGCCGCGCTGCGCGAAGAAATGGGCCTGAACCGCCCTGCAATCGTGCGCTATTTCGACTGGCTTGGCGGGATGGTCCAGGGCGACCTGGGTACATCGCTCGCTACCAAGCGCCCTGTGGCCGATATGATAGAAAACCGTATGTGGAACACCCTTCGGCTTGCTTTGCTGGCGGCAGCAATTTCTGTGCCTCTGTCGGTAGCTTTGGGACTATGGTCCGCAATGCGGGCTGGCGGAAGAGTGGACAAAACACTGGCCATGACGACGCTGGCACTGATCGCGGTGCCTGAGTTCTTCATCGGCCTTATCCTGATGAAGGTCTTTGCCGTCGAACTGCGGTGGTTTTCGGCAACGGCGAACACGCGACCCTACTTTGATTTCTCGGAGAATTTCCGCGCATTGGCGCTCCCTGTTGCCACACTCAGCTTCGCAGTGCTGGCGCATATGATGCGGATGACCCGGTCATCAGTGATCAATATCTTCACATCCCCATACATGGAAATGGCGGCGCTCAAGGGTTTGCCAAAACGACGACTGGTTGTTCGCCATGCCCTACCCAACGCTCTTTCGCCGATCCTGACGGTTATAGCGCTCAACCTAAGCTACATGGTGTCGGGCGTCATCATCGTTGAAACCATATTCGGCGTTCCGGGGTTAACCCGCCTTCTGGTCGATGGCGTAACCCTGCGTGATATTCCACTCATCCAAGCATGCGCCATGATATTTGGTGCGGTCTACATCCTGCTCAATTTACTGGCGGACATTCTATCGATCATGGCCAATCCACGTTTGAGGTATCCGAAATGAGCGAAACTTCCGACACCGTGGTGCCACGTGCGTCTGTATTTGCCGGACTGCGCCTGACTTGGACCGCCATGATAGCTGGTTCGATCCTGTTGTTCTGGCTGGTTCTTGCATTGTTCGGCCCTTGGATCGCACCGCATGGCGAAGCCGAAATCATCTCGGGACAGACATTTGCCCCACTTGGCGAAGGAGGCCTTCTGGGGACAGACAAGCTCGGGCGAGATGTACTTTCACGCCTGATCTACGGTGTCCGCACAACGTTGTTGCTGGCGCTGGTGACCACCGTGGTTTCCTTTGCGTTTGGGGTCACGCTTGGCTTTGCCGCCGCAATCCTTAAGGGCTGGTTCGACATCGTTGTCAGCCGCATTGTCGAAGCGTTCATGGCCTTCCCGTCGACCCTTCTGGCACTCGTAATCATCGGCGCGTTCGGCACATCGATCACGGTGCTCGTGCTGACAGTTGGGCTGGTCTTGTCTACCAGCGTGTTCCGAGTGTCGCGCGCGCTTGGATATGACATTGGCGTCATGGATTTCGTCGAAGCGGCCCGCGCGCGTGGTGAAGGGACCTGGTGGATCTTGACCCGCGAAATCCTGCCAAACTGCATGGCGCCCCTTATTGCGGAGTTTGGTTTGCGTTTCACATTCTCGATCCTGTTTCTGTCCGGCCTGTCTTTCCTCGGCCTCGGCATTCAGGAACCCGCTGCGGATTGGGGCTTGATGGTTCAGGAAAACGTTGGCGGGTTGTTCTTAGGGTCATCGGCCGCCTTGATCCCAGCCGCCTGCATTGCGTCATTGACCGTCAGCATGAATCTGCTTGTGGACTGGTTCCAGCAACGCCAGCAGGGCGAAACCGTTCTGGAGAAGATAGACCAATGAACGACATTATAACTATCAAAAATCTCAAGATCGAAGGCCGCCCTCCCGGGGGAGAGTATGTTTCCATAGTCAAGGACTTGTCCCTGAACGTTCGCAAAGGTGAGGTTTTGGCATTGATCGGCGAGAGCGGATCGGGAAAGTCCACCATCTCGCTTGCCGCGATGGGTTTTGCTCGACCCGGCTGCCGCATCGCCGGCGGCGAGGTTTGGCTGAACGGGCGCAATATAATGGCGTTGTCGCCGCGTGAACGCCACGCCTTGCGGGGCGACGAAGTTTCTTATGTTGCGCAATCCGCTGCTGCCAGCTTCAACCCTGCGCTGCGCATCGGCAAACAGGTGATCGAAGCACCGCTGTGGCATGGGGTCGGTGATGCAGCCGCGCTAACTGCGACCACAGTGGAACTTTATCGAAAGCTGGACCTGCCAAATCCGGAAACGGTAGGACAGAAGTTTCCGCATCAGGTGTCAGGCGGGCAATTGCAACGCCTAATGGCAGCAATGGCCATGTCTTGCGGCCCTGATCTTTTGATCCTCGACGAACCTACTACGGCCTTGGACGTGACTACCCAGATCGAAGTGCTCAAGGCTTTCAAGGATATTATCCGCGATCAAGGCACCGCCGCGATATATGTCACTCATGATCTCGCCGTGGTGGCGCAGGTGGCGGATCGCATCCTTGTTCTGAAGAATGGCGAGATGGTCGAGGAAGGATCAACAGATCAGATACTTCACAATCCGCAACATGAGTATACACGTACGCTGATGGCGGCGGTCCGTCCCGCGCCACACCTTGTTGATCATGTCCGCGCATCCGCTGCACAGGCGACGGTCGTGTCTGTCCGGAACGTGACGGCGGGCTATGGTGCCCTGACGATCCTTTCCGATGTGTCGGTAGATGTGCGTGCCGCCTCGGTAGTTGGAGTGATCGGGGAAAGCGGTTGTGGCAAGAGCACCCTCGCCCGAGTCGTCGCGGGTTTGACCCCCTTGCGCGCGGGTAAAATCATGCTCGACGGCCAAGTAGCGGCCCCGAACCTCAATGATAGGCCGCGCGCGGCGCTAAAGGATTGCCAAATCGTCTTTCAGATGGCCGATACGGCCCTTAACCCCCGTCAGAGGATCAATGATATTCTGGGCCGGCCGCTGGAGTTCTATCAGGGCCTGAAGGGTAGCGCGCGCGCGGATCGGGTTGGAGATTTGCTGGAATTGGTCGACCTGCCGCGCAATTTTGCCTCGCGTTATCCAGGCGAGCTATCCGGCGGCCAGAAACAGCGGATCAACCTTGCGCGTGCGCTTGCTGCAGACCCAAAAGTAATCCTGTGCGACGAAGTAACCTCAGCGCTCGACACGGTCGTCGCGGCCGGAGTGATAGAGCTTCTGAAATCGCTCAAGGACAAGCTGGGCGTTGCCTACATGTTCATCAGTCACGATCTGTCCACCGTGGCCTCCTTTGCAGATGAGGTCGTCGTCCTGTATGCTGGAAGAGTGGTCGAGCAAGGCCCGTCTAAGGCTGTCTTCAGCCCGCCGTTTCACCCCTATACCAAACTTTTGTTGTCGTCTGTGCCGGAAATGCGGCAGGGCTGGCTTGAGGGAGTGGCGGATACCAGCGAGGCCAAAGCTGCCAGCGCTGGAAGCGTTGTGATCGGGGCAAAAGGATGCCCCTTTTCAAACCGATGTGCGCTCGCAATTGTAGGAACCTGCGAAAAGACCGCACCTCCGATCCGCGAATTGCCCGGCCGGTTACAGATCGCCTGCCACCTTCCGGCCGCGCAGCTACCCCTGACCTGACTTCAGAGGTCGCCGATTAGCGCCGCATAGCTGAGCACCCGCAACTGGCGGCGCAAAGTGTAGGCACTGGACGGGACCAGCTGTGTCATCAGGATCACGGTCATCTCTTCAACTGGATCTACCCAGAAGGCGGTCGACGCCATGCCGCCCCAGGCGAATTCACCAGGGCTGCCGACAATCTTGGCGCGCGCAGGGTCCAGCATGACCGAAATCCCAAGACCAAAGCCGATCCCTTCAAAAGTAGTTTCGCTGAAATGCGACTGACCTCGACTGGCCAAATCGCCCCCCATGTGGTTCGAAACCATCAAATCAAACGTCTTTCGCCCCAAGAGATATCCACCGTCAAAGGCTCCTCGCTGCAAAAGCATCGTCGCGAACTGCTGGTAGTCCACCATGGTCGAAACAAGCCCGCCGCCACCACTTTCCAGCGTTACCGGCGCGATGCAGCTGTCCTGAATGGCCGACCGCACAAAGCCCGTGGGCGTGCAATCATAGAGCGTGGCCAGCCGCCCTGCTTTGCCCTCGGGAACGGCAAAACCAGTGTCGACCATGCCCAGTGGCGCGAAGACGTGCTCTTGTAAGAAATCGCCCAAGGACCGGCCTGAAACCACCTCGATCAACCGTCCCAATACATCTGTCGATAGCCCGTAGAACCAACGGCTTCCTGGCTGAAAGGCCAAAGGAAATCTAGCGAGGCCATCGACAGCGTCGGCAACCGTAGCGCAGCACCTGTTCAAGTCCAGGCCGGATGAAGAAAGTGCGCGTTCCAGTTCGTTGCCATCGGGATCACCATAGACGATCCCCGCTTGATGGGTCAGAAGATCATGGATCGTGATCGCCCGATGCGTTGGCTCAGTCGCGCTCAGCGGATGGCCTACGCCCTTCCAGACGGTGGCTTTGGCAAACTCCGGAAGAAAATCGGCCAGAGGTTGATCCAACTGAAACGCACCTTCTTCATAGAGCATCAAGGCGGCAAGGGATGTCACTGGCTTGGTCATGGAATAGATGCGCCAAATCGTGTCCGGCGTTACCGGTATCCGTGTCTCTGCATCCCTGTAGCCAACCTGCTCGGAGAAAGCGATTTCACCACGGCGCAATATCTGCACTGACAACCCAGCCAACCGGCCCTCGCTGACATGTTGATCCATCCACCCCTTGATACGAGCCAGCCTGGCCGGATCAAATCCACTGTTCATGTCGCTTTGCAAACTTTGTTCTCCAGTCCCTGTTTGCCATATTTTGCAAGATTTCAATCACCTCTTTCAAGCAACGAATAATCTACCTATAACTGAACGAAAATTATGCATGAGTTTGCCATGATGGTTCGAAGACTCCCACATTTAACTTGGCTGCGCGCCTTCGAGGCCTCAGCGCGCCACCTCAGTTTCACCAATGCAGCTCAAGAACTGAACCTAACGCAGGCTGCTATTAGCAAACAGGTCAAGTTACTGGAACACTACCTGCGCGAGCCCCTGTTCGAACGCAAACCGCGCAGCCTAGTCCTGACCAAGGTCGGTGCAGCCTATTTACCAAAAGTGCGTGACGGATTTGATCGCCTTGCAGCAGGCACAGAGGAAGTGTTCGGACTTCGCAGGTCCGAAGTGTTAACAGTGCGTGCGCCGGTTGGGTATTCCGTCAACTGGATCGCACCGCGGCTTCAGGGCTTCTTTGACGCTTATCCCGATACGCCCGTGCGTCTTGTGTCCAGCGTTTGGGGTGAACAATTCGACAACGAGCGATTTGATCTGGATATTCAATATGGGACGGGCAAGTGGCCTGGGTTCAAGACAGATCGACTGACTTGGGAAGTGATTACGCCGGTTTGCGCCCCGTCACTTCTGGATGGTGCCAACGCCATAGAATCCCCTTCTGATCTCGCCCGCCACCGACTGCTGCACGTTTTGGGTTACGAAGAAGGATGGGCAGACTGGCTGCACCACGCCGGGGCAAGCGGTGTCAATTACGGGCAGGGGCTGCAATTTGACACCTCGCTTCTCGCCTTTGAGTTCGCAGCACGAGGCGGTGGCATCGCGCTTGCGCGATCCTCGATGCTTGGCCCTGAAATAGAGCGTGGACGTCTGGTCTGCCCTTTTGACTTGCGGGTACCACTTTCTGAATCTTTCTACCTTATCGCGCCGGAGGCGGGCCAAGACCACCCTGACGCAGGCAAGTTCCGCGATTGGCTGACAGAGGCAGCGCAGAATGATCCCGAAAACCAAAAGAACCAGGACGTTCAGCGCGCTTGAAGGCGCACGCCCGCGTCAAGGCGGATGATCTCGCCATTCAGCATCGGATTGCGGATAATATCCACGGCAAGCCTTCCGAATTCAGCAGGTTCGCCAAAGCGGTTAGGAAACATGCGTCCATCAAGCATTCCGTCGATAACCTCTTGCGGGATGTGCTCAGCGATCGGCGTGCGGAAGAGCCCTGGCGCAATCGTCATCACCCGTACACCTCGAGGCATGAATTCGCGCGCGGCCTGCAAGGTCAGGCTGGCAATCGCGCCTTTCGACGCGACATAGGCTCCCTGCCCGATTTGCCCTTCAAAAGCTGTAATCGAGGCCGTGTTGATGATAATCCCGCGCTCCCCGTCTTCGTTCAGAGGATTCAACTCCATCATTCGGGCGGCACATTTCGTCATTACGCTGACCGTGCCTAAGAGATTCACGTTTATGACCTCGGCGAAGGCCTCCATGTCCACGGGACCATCTCGCCCGACAAGGCGCATGCCGCCGGGAATGCCCGCGCAATTCATATTGATCCGGACAAGTCCGTTGGTTGCCTCTGCCGCATCAAGTGCTCGGACAACCGCAACGCTGTCAGTCACGTCACAACCGATTCCGATACATCCAATGGCCTCGGCTGCCCTTGCTACTCGCTCCTCGTCGCGGTCGATCAATGCGACTTTGGCGCCAGCATCACGCAGAGCATGGGCCGCAGCTAGACCCAAGCCCGACGCGGCGCCTGTCACAATTGCCGAAAGGCCGTCAATTTTCATTTTCAATCATCTCCGTTTTCCCAATTCTGGATAGCTTGGAAACGGTGGACAATCATCGAAGTTGTTTTCACCCTTTGGCCAACTGAGGTTTCCCTGCAGTCGTCGCCTAGCCGCAGGAAAGATGAACGGCCGGTTTTAAGTCGAAAGACGAGTTCCCTGCCTTTGCATGTCTCTCAAAAACTCGAGCGCCAAACGTTCTATTATCGAGCTATTGCGAATCTAGAGCTCTGCAAGCCAGCTGTCTGAAAGACCTCGGCCTGGTTTAACTGATCGGCCTTGCTACCCCGATATGTTAATTTCCACTGAGAACTGAGCCATGTGACCCTATCCCCAGCGCGATGCGCAATGGGGAGCAATGGAGTGATACACATGGGACTTTTGAACATAATTCGCCGCATGGCTTTGTCAACGGCCGCCACCGCAATGCGCTCAAATTCTGGCTGGGCGCTGCGCATCACCGCAGCAATCTGCTCAGCCACGCCCATTTGCGCGCCGCGCGCATCCACATTGAGATTTATGGCCACAGGGATGGCGCCACCTCCGCCGCGCGCGACCTCGGCACGCGACAGAACACGCTCGCCCCGTTGCAGGATGGTGGGCACTTCATCGGGCCGCAATCCGGCCCAGGAGCCAGCCGGCCCCACTGTGCCACCGCCATGCATTCGTGGCGCTCCGGCAAAAACCGCTGCGGGCACAGACCGCGTGTGGCCGGAGATCCCTACCATGCCGCCAGCATGTGAGACCGCTGCTGCAACAGAGCCGCCACCGCCAAAAGCGCCTGAGAGCGCATTGGCAATGGGTCCCAGAACCGCATTCTTGAACGCCAACACGGCCAAATCCGCCAGGATCGAACGCACCAACCCCTTGAAGTCGAGCTTGCCGGTTTCCACAAAGCTGCGGAACGCGCTTTCGGCGCCAGAGAAGGCGTTGGTCAGCGTTTCGCCGAGACCTTTGCCCCAGTTCAGGGCATCCGTGGCATAAGAATTCAGGGCGTCTGAGACGGCACGCCAGCCATTGATGATTTGGTCAGCTGCGCCACCACCAGACCCGCCACCGCCCACGGCATCTCCGGCTTGGGCCATTGCGCCTGCCAGGCGGTCCGCGGAAGCCGTCGCGTCATCAAGAGCGGCTGCGCCTTCTCCACCCGTGCCCGCAATGGCATCTCGAAGTGCGGCCCAAGAGGTAAGACCGCATGTCTTTTGCAGGGCAGTTTAGCACTGTGAGGTTTCATGCTTAC
>ERZ888423.1812-NODE-1812-length-17359-cov-22.752716_pt1 | contig 17359 bp, 15 predicted proteins | sample MGYA00520523_ERZ888423 | MGnify/ENA primary metagenome ERZ888423 (study PRJEB32303, sample SAMEA104408611) | aquatic metagenome | biome: Brackish water; feature: Pelagic; material: water | place: Baltic Sea | collected 2014-06-08T10:24:00 | depth 30,27 m ...
ATTGGGATGAAAAACTTGCTTAAAGCCTTGACGGGAAGCATAGTCACTTGTCAGTCCTAGCATTTGATTTAAAGTGGTGCGTGGGTTCCGTAAATCAATATTGACATTTAATGATACCGCGACGATAAATTGGAGATACCGCTATGATAGAAAAAATTATGCGGGGACTCGGCTTGGTTCTCATGTTGGTAGGTCTGTGTGGGTGCAGCAATAGCAATGAGCCGAAACAAAGCCAGGGGGAAACGGTGATTGTGCTGAATACGAGTGCACAGTCGGCGTCGCATTCGCAAGCGCGGCTGGTCGGATTCGACCAGTTCGGTAACCAGCTCTTCGCCAGTACAAAGTCGCCCATGAGTCCAGAATTGGTCTATTCAGGAATCCCAGCTGAAGTCGTGACTGTGCGACTGGAGTACGCCGAGCACTCTGGAGAATTGCTTGAGAGCTTCTCTACGTCGGTTAATTTTGCCGGCTCGGTCACCATTACTGATCCCCCAATGGTAAGCGCGGATGATCCTGTCACACTGGCTTTTGCGATCATGGGTTGTAATCGCGTTGCTGATGGGGCGGGCTCATCCAACCTTCCCAGCACGGCTAATGTGCCCAATATGATGCAAGATTTTTCAGAGATACCTGACCCGGGATTGCAGTCGCCGGTCCCCTCATATTTGATCGTCGTTGGTGATTTGGTGGTCAACCACGTATCAGGCACAGCAGCTCTTTCTAGTCAGCTAGAAGGCTGGAAAGCTGTTTTTGAGGCTACGCCGTTAAGTGGCAGTGACGTACAACTTGTTACTGTCGCGGGCAATCACGAAATGCTGCAGAAAATTAATGGTACAGAAACGCAGAACCCTCCGGCCGGGGCAGTATTTTCTCAGGCCATGATGGATTTTATTCCTGCCAGCAACGGCCCCACGCAGGCGCCGCCAAATCTGGATGGGGTAGCGCGTGACGAAAGCATGCTCAGTTTCAGCTTCCAATCCGGCAATATATTTTTCATCCAGCTAAATACTGACACCTATACCGGTGACGATTCCCCAGCTGGCATCGGTTTTGTTCCACTTAACTGGTTGCAGGGGCAGTTAAACAGATCGCAGGACGATCCGACTATTGACCATATATTTGTCTTTGGCCACAAACCCATCGTCGGCGAGGAAGGTGCCGGTGAAACGATTGCCCCGTCGCAGGTTGATGACTTTACAGAAATGTTATGTAACCCGAGAGGTGATAACAGCGCGACCAAAGTGCGTGGCTATTTCGCGGCCCATGCCCACTATTGGCAGCAACGCACGCTGGATTGCCCGACCTCGGACGGGACTCTGTTGCAGGTTATCAGCGGTAACGGTGGAACGAGCCCTGAGCAGGAGTTTTTTTTCCCGCCTAACGGATACTTTGGCTACACTAAGGTCGGCATTACCGAGAGCGGTGCGCTTGTTTTGGAGGCTCGAGGCCGCTTTATTACTGTTCCCGACGATGCGTTAGGGCAGGCAGAGACGACCGTGCGAGAGTATCGAAGTATTCGCGACTAGACATTTTTGAATCCGCAATATAAAAACTCTTGGATACCGATATGACTGACAATTTCAACTTAAAACAATATATTACGGAAAATCGCACAATTAAAGAAAATCATGGAATAGAAGACATTGTATTTAGCGCTATGGAAAGCTATTTAGATGAAAACAATGATGAAGAAGTAATGAAGAGCATTGCTGATATCAAGTATGGTTTAGAATTAGGTGAAGTCACTTTAGCCAAAGATATTTTCACATATATCCAAAGGGAGACAGCGCCAGAACTACACCAAGCATTGGCTAAACACTTTTTAAAACAATACACTACAGGTGTAAATATTGAAGATATAATCAATTAGACAGTTCCCCCAAAAAAGATGATGAACGGGTTCAGCGCCACCTTCTAGTCCCCGATCGGGTGCTGAAAAGTCAACTGCTAGAATCAGACGATGAATACTGATAAGCGCCATAAGTTCCTACTCGATATCATTAGCTAAGCCGCTTGGCTCTGCTATCGATTCAATCTCAGTCACCGAGATATCGAAGACCTGCTAGCTGAACGAGGTATCACAGTCAGCTACGAAAGCATCAGTCGGTGGTGCATCAAATTCGTCGCTATATACACGCGAAGATTAAAGCGAAAACACCGTGGCTACGGCGATACCTTTTTCATCGATGAAGTCTTCATTAAGATCAACGGTAAGCAGCATTACCTGTGGCGTGCTGTTGATCAAGACGGAGAAGTGGTTGACGTGTATCTGCAGGCAAAACGTGACGGGGCTGCTGCAAAGCGCTTCTTCAAGCGTTTATTGCGAAGCCATGGCGGCGAGCCTAGGAAGATCGTTACCGACAAACTGCGTAGTTATGGAGTCGCACATCGTGAGCTGATTCCCGATACGATCCACAGCACTGAGCAGTACGAGAATAATCGAGCCGAACAATCCCATGAGGTGACTAGGGTGAGAGCGCGGGATATGCGAAAGTTCAAGTCGGTTAGGCAGGCTCAACGGTTTTTGGACGCGCATGCAGCTGTCAGCAATTTGTAATGAATTTAAGATATTATGGAATATAATAAGCGTTAATTATAGTTCATGGTCTGCTGTATTTATGGATGTTCATTTTAATTCACCTGATAAGATTGTTTGCATTTTTGCAGCCGGGCATAGCGGTTCTACCCTCGTAAGCCTAATGCTAGGAGCACATTCCCATGTATTTTATGCCGGTGAATTTCACGCATTACCCAGCTGGATTAATGAAAAGAAAAATTGTGGTTGTGGCAGAAGTATCCTTGACTGCAATTTTTGGCAGAAAGTGAATCGTGAATATGGCAAGGTAGACTTTTTTTATATCCAAAGCAGCTGCCAGTATATCTACGTTTTAAAAATAGTGCATTTGAAAGATTCATGTGTAAGACACAGAGAGCCCTCACGTATCATAGTATTAGCAATCCATTTTTTTCACCTTTGAGGTGGATACATATGTCTAGCTGGAAAAATATGGTTGAATCAACGGTCGATATTTTCAGAATTATTAGCCGATTAACGGATAAGAGTATTATCGTTGACTCCACAAAAGACTACCAAAGAATTTACCATCTTTACAAAGCATTTCCAGGATCAGTAAAAATAGTTTTTCTCACGCGTGATGGCAGGGCCGTCTGCCATTCGAATATTAAGAAGAAACAATATTTAATGAAAGATGCCGCTTTACAGTGGAAAAACAACTATGCAAGAGCAGAAAAGATATTTTCAAATATACCGGAGGAAGTTTTTTTTCGATTAAGATATGAAGACCTGTGTGGAAATCCGTTATTAGTAGGACGTAATCTGGCACGATTTCTTGATATCGACTTTGAGCCGCAGATGTTAAAATTAGATGTAGGCGTGGATCACTCCGTAGCCGGTAATAATATGAAATGGATGCAGAATAATACAATCAAAATCAACGAAAAGTGGAAGAAGGAATTGCTCCCTGCAGAGCTACAACAATTTGAGAATATTGCTGGCGATATGAATCATCATTATGGATACCCACGTCCAAACGATTTGTTGAAATTTTAATCTTTAGAAGAACCTTCTAACAGATTATTTTACTTGACTGATCCTGTAATTTTTTATGAGTAATCGCACGTCCTATTGTTTCTGGAGTCCTGTCCAGATTCCCAATCATGAAATGCATCTAGGCTGCTTTCCAATTTCGTACGTATAGAGTCCATTTTTTGAAGCTGATTCAATTTCGAGATAACATGGTTTTAGTCGAAGCTTGACCAGTAGAAAATATCGTTTGATTTTTGTGCCTCGCAGATAAGACTTTTGCCTGACTCTATGCATTGGCGTTATAGGCCCCCTTCTTGATGTGCTCTACGTACTCAGCGTAAGCAATCAGACGGGGTCAGTGGGTACACTAGGGTTGGCTGGACGGTGTGACTCACCTCCGCCTGCGTAATGAATGATCTTCATCTGAGACGCTTTTCCCCAGTCTAGCGAACCCAGAAAAAGCGCATCGGGCAATGTACAAACCTATAACGCTAGAATTTCATGAGGTTTAACAAAGATGAAATATAACGTTAATAGAAATGACATTTTTAACCAATACCATAGCTTCGTCGAAGAGCGAGTACTCAGCATATTCAGCATGAGGGGTGTCCGTAGTCCTGAGACAGACACCCAAAAAATTTAATCGGACTTCAGATTAAGGCGAACATCGACTATGAAAAGACTTGCTCGATATGTGGCAATTACACTCTCTCTACTAGCTCAACAGGCATTTGCCGCCGATTTTTACCTGCAGGTTTTTCAGGATGATGCGCCCGTGCGCGGTGTCACAGTGTTGCTGGACGAGCGCAATCTGGGTAGCACTGACAGTCGAGGAAGCTCAAACGCTACCCTAGAGCCTGGTAGTCATGTATTAAGACTGGAAAGCGACGAGCTTAAATTTCCAGTCGAGTTTATTTCGGCAGCTGAAGAAGACGTTGAGGTAACGGTTATCTTTCGTTCTGTAGCCAGCGATCAGCCAAAGGTGAGCATTCGAAAATTTGATGTGAATGCCACGGACGGGCAGGGTGTTATCACCGGTAAGATACGCGACGCTAACGGTGCTCCCCTTCAGGGCGCCTCTATTGCCACTGCTGATTCAAGCTACGATGCGATCGCGGATGAATTCGGCGTTTATGTACTGAACATCCCCCGGGGCGAGTACACCTTCATAGTCAGTGCCAGTGGTTATGAGGAAGCAACTTTGGTAAACATTCGCGTCATGGCTGATATGGGCGTCAATGCGACCGTAAACCTTCGGCCGGAAGGCATTGCGTCGGCTCCCACCAGGGGCGCGCTTGAAGAAGTGTTCGTTGTTGGAGTGTTCAACCCGCAGGAGGATGCAACAAGCGTCGAGCGCTACGCCACATCTATCACTAACGCCATCGACGTGGCTCAGCTTGAACGTTTTGGCGACTCGGATATAGGCTCTGCTCTTAATCGCGTCGTGGGTGTTGCTGTTATCGATCGAAAATACGCCACTGTTCGTGGTTTAGATGGCCGCTACATATCCAGCACCCTCAATGGCCTGTTGATGCCAAGCACGGATACACAGCGCAGGGAGGTTGAACTGGACCTGTTCCCTACTGTGATTGTCGGTGGTATCGAGATCCAGAAGTCGTATACCGCTGACCAAATGGCTACCACGACGGGTGGCGCTATCATGATAGAAACCAGAGGAATCCCCGACGAACGCATTCTTAAGGTTAGTGGGTCATTGGGTGTCAATCCCGGGACTACCGGTAATGATATTCTCAGCTACGCCAGTAGTAATGATGACTGGGCCGGTTTTGACAGCGGGCTGCGAAAGCTCCCTAGCGGTATGCTCGAGGCAACAAATGGCGGACGTTCATTAACGGTCTGTGATCCCGCTATTGATCCTGTGCGCTGCACATCTCCGGCGCAGGCGGCTCAGCTGGGTGTGCAGTTTCAGGACGACTACAACGTAGGTGACAAGACGGCGCTCCCTAATGCTGAAGTATCTATAGCTTATGGGGACAGATTTCCAGCAGGAGACAGCGAGTGGGGATTCTATTTAGCAGCCGATCTTGACCGGACCACGGTAGATCGCGGTGATGCGAAACTATCGAATCCACTAGGTGTGACTGGCGGATATGAGCGATCTCAGGAAACAAGCGCAATCACTGGCTACGCTGCCGTCGGCTATGAGTATGGCGATGCTAACGAAGTAATGTCTAAGACCTTGTATCTTCACAATACCGACGACACGACCCGGGCCGAAGATGGTATTGATGAGCTTGAAGGCAACAAGCTAGATACGTACATACTGGATTGGGTTGAACGTCAGTTCCTCTCACAGTCGTTTACTGGCCATAACGATTTCGAATTTGACCACGGCATACACCAGATTGACTGGCGTGCGGGGTATTCACAAACGAAACGTGATGAGCCAGATCGAAGAACTTATACATACTTCAATAACCAATTATCCACCTCAGCGTTTGAGCGCCGATGGTCTAATTTGAAAGAGAACAGTAAGGATCTCGGCGTAGATTATTCATTCGCATTCGACTGGAGCGATGTTAGTACGACTGAACTGCAATTAGGTGGAATGTGGTCTGACAAGGATAGAGACTTCGATCAGTATCGTTTTGGTGTTGCAATAACAGAATTTGGACAAGATGTTGAATTAGGTATCGATCAGGACCTCGAAACACAGGTGCTTCCCTACAACAACTTTGCCGTCGAAAAGGTACAAATGACGGCTAATACGACAGATACAGACTCCTACGATTCTCAGGAAGAGCTGCAGGCTGCCTATGTTAACTCCGTTACCGATTTTGGACAAAACTGGACGTTAGTTGCCGGTGTGCGCTATGAATCGTTTAGTCAAAAACTTCAATATCCAAATGATCCGCGCGCTTTAAGTGAGCTTGATTATGACGACTGGTATCCCGCTTTAAATCTAGCCTGGCGCCCAACGGAAGAAGTACAGTTGCGTTTCGGGTATTCTGAAACCGTGTCATATCCAGGCATAATCGAGCGATCAGAAGCGCAAACGTTCGATCCAGATACCGACGATCCGATCTTTGGTAATCCGGATCTTAAAGTGTCAACAATCGACAATGTTGACCTGCGGGCGGAATATTACTTCACCGATGCCGAGAGTGTTTCACTCGCACTCTTCTATAAGTCTATCGATGCTCCTGTGGAACGTGCAATCCCTGACGCATCAGGATCAGCCGCAAAAGGCACTACCTTCCTGAATCAGAAGAGTGCAGATTTGTCTGGGATTGAACTTGATGGTAACAAGAACCTCATAGACCGGGATAACTACCTGGTGTTTGTGTCCGGTAATGTGTCCTACATCGATTCGGAAGTAGCGCTCTCGGACACATCAATACGACTCGAAGGTGAAAATGCTGATGGGCGCGCCCTGCAGGGTCAATCTAAGTGGTTGGGTAATATTCAACTCGGTATGGACCATTACCCAACTGACCAGAAGTTCACCCTATTACTGAATTATTTCGATAAGCGAATTTTTCGGGTTGCTCGTGGCATTAACACCGGCCCAGAGTATGAGGATTCCCGTTTGTTGCTCGACTTTACTTACGAGAGAGTCTTGACGGACGCTCTCGTTATTGAAGCCTCCATCAAGAATATTCTGAACAGCAAAGTGGAATACGTACAGAACAATCAAACAATCGAAAGTTACAAAGTCGGCACGTTCTTTAAAGCAGGAGTGACGTACAACTTCTGAGAACGTCTACATTGCTCGACTGGGTTGAGTGAATCAGTTTTTTAGAGAAGAAAGGTGCAGTTTTTCTGCAGTCAATTTTAACTTGAGTAGGACATAGGTTATGTTTAAAAACAAAGTGTTAGTGGCGTTCCTGCTTCCGCTCGCAGTCGGTCTAGTTGGCTGTGGTGGTAGTGACGGCGATAATGTCAATATTACTAATGACTTCAGGCCAATCGACCCGCCAGGTCCGGGGCCAGGTCCTGAACCCCCGGTCGATGGTGATTGCGCAAAGGCTGTTGAAGCCGATTTCGTTAGCTTCAACAGTGATTGCTCGGTAGGCGTTTTGACGGGAACGATCAGCCAAGACTACATCCTAATCAGCGATATCCAATGGCGTTTAGACGACACCGTTATCGTCGGTGACGGCAATCAGACGGTAGCAGACGCAGCTGACGTTCAGAATCTACGGGATACAGGTGTTACACTTACTATTGAGGCCGGCACTGATATCCGCGCCTTCGACACGGGTACCTTACTGGTAACACGGGGTTCCTTGTTAGTAGCGGATGGCACTGCAGCAGAGCCTATTACTTTCAGCAGTCTCGATAACGATTACGATGGACTGGGTGAATGGGGTGGTGTGATTATACAAGGCTTTGCTCCACAGTATGGCCAGGGTGATACCGGTCCTTGTTACGGCACTGGAGATGTTTGTAACGTCGAAGGTGAGGGCGGTACGGAGATTTCTGTCTACGGTGGAAATGATCCGTCTGATAACTCTGGTGTTATTCGTTATGTTCGAATTGCCGAGGGTGGCCTCATTGCCGGGCCTAATAATGAAATTAATGGTCTAACACTTCAGGGTGTTGGTTACGGCACTGTAATCGACTATGTTCAGGTGCACAGTAATCTTGACGATGGCATAGAATGGTTCGGCGGCACCGTCAACGTGACCCACGCAGTCTTGACTAGCAACGACGATGACGACATCGATTACGATGAAGGCTACCAAGGGAACATACAGTTTGTATTGGTCGAGAAGAGCCAGACGGCTGAAGTGCCACTCGGCAGTAATGACCCCCGTGGAATAGAAGCGAACTCCAGCGATGCTGATTATGTACCGCAAACAGAAGCTGTTCTTGCGAATATTACCATCATCGGCGGGCCCGCTAATAATAGTACCGCTACTGGCTCGTCTGGCCCACAGCCCGGCATGCGTCTGCGCGGCGCCGTAACGACAACTATCTATAACACTGCCGTCAGTAACTTCGACATTGGCTGTGTTCGTATTGATGATGCTGTTGTCAGTGATACTCTGACCGTGGACTCTGATATAAAGCTGTTCAACGTGTTGGGCTACTGCGAGGATGGGTTTTATCAAAAGCGGGATGCTAATGAGGCGGTGAACTCTTATGACACCACCCTTACTTACAGTTCAACTCTCGCAGTTCAGGAATCTGTTGCTCAGTTGGATCGAGCGCCGGTGATTGTGGCGGTCAATAATGGCTCTAATTTTGTCTTTGAACAGACAGATTATGTAGGTGCAGTAGACCCCAAAGGCTTAGCGTGGTGGCAGGGCTGGACCTTGCCTGGCTCTATAGGCGTACCAGAGGTTGTTGTGCCCGCTGACTTTGTGAACTGCGATTCTGAGACGGTGTGCACCCTCTCAGGAGTTATCGACGAAAATTACACGTTGGTAGCGGGTGTTGAATGGCGTCTAGAAGGAGAAGTCATCGTTGGAGATGGGAATAGAGTTGTTACTGATGATGCTGACGTCGCTGCAGTGCGCGCCGCTGGTGTCGTGTTAACGATTCGACCTGGCGTTCAAGTCAGAGCGTTTAACACGGGGTCTCTGATAGTAACCCGCGGCTCGAAGCTTAACGCAGTCGGCTCAACAGCCGCCCCCATCACCTTTAGTAGCGTTTCAGACGAGAATCTTGACGGCGCGGGCGAATGGGGTGGCGTTATTATCCAGGGATTTGCTCCGCAGTTCGGACAAGGTGACACCGGCGTTTGCTACGGCACAGGCACGACATGTAACGTTCAGGGAGAAGGCGGCACCATCGTCGGTAATTACGGCGGCAATGATCCGGCTGATGACAGCGGTATCCTGAAGTATGTGCGCATTGCAGAAGGTGGAAAGATCGCTGGACCTAACAACGAGATCAATGGCCTGACATTGCAAGGTGTTGGCTATGGTACTTCGATCGATTATGTTCAGGTTCATGCTAATCTTGACGATGGTATCGAATGGTTCGGTGGCACTGTCAATGCGACGCACGTGGTACTAACCAGCAATGATGATGATGACCTTGACTTCGATGAAGGTTATAGGGGCAATATCCAGTATGCAATTCTGCGTAAGGACCCCACAAAGCAGTCGCCTATAGGCAGTAACGATCCTCGGGGCATAGAGGCTAACTCTAGCGATGACGAATATGTACCGCAAACTGAAGCAGTGCTGTCCAATATATTGATTTTAGGAAGTGCTGTGAACAATGATGCGGATTCTGCCGGCGGGCAACAGCCAGGCATGCGCCTTCGTGGTGCTGTAACGGTTGCCATCTATAACACCGCAGTGCAGAATTTTGATATTGGCTGTGTTCGCATTGATGATGCCGTGGTCAGCGACACTCTGACCGTCCCATCTGACGTTACGCTGGTAAACGTGAAGGGACAATGTCAGGACGGTTTCTACCAAAAGCGTGAAGCAGATGCTGAGGCGAACTCGGGAGAAGGAGTGGTGACAGTTGATTCCGCTTGGGCTCTTACGAGTGCGGACGCCTCGGTTTCCGCACCCACAATCGCTGCGACGGATAACGGTTCAGGTTTCACCTTCGAGAGTACTGATTTCATTGGTGCCGTAGAGCCTGGCACCGCAGCGGGTGATGCTTGGTGGGCCGGCTGGACTATCGAGGGATCGCTCGACTAAATGTGATTAGCAATTAGTATGGTTTTTGAACCGCGCTTTTACGGCGCGGTTTTTTTTTCGTAATTGTACGAGGTTGACGTGAGACTCTCTGTCTTCACATCAGAGGGTGCTGCTGAAATCGTTAAATCTGTACCAGAAATACGGCGACGTCGTTACCCCAAGAGGTAACTGTCGATTCTTTTTTGGTGAGTAGAATTGAAAAAGCTCACACTAGAGAGGCAAGCAAAAACCGGGTTAAAAATTATGAAATTGACTGTTAAAGATCGAAGTCGGCAGGGGCTTTCAGTCTAGGTAAGGTTGGGAGATGCTGTTTACAGAGGTAAAGTTACCTGACGATAATCAGCAGAACATATTGTGCTGGATAGGAAATTTTTGAGTCTAATTGTCGAATCTCCCTCCGGTACGGAAAACATAAGTCCTCCGTAAAAGCCTACCGCCTGCGCCAAGATATTGTCTCGTTCGGATTCATCGAATCCATCCATAAGGGCATGTGATTTCGCGCCGTATTCATTTTCACTGAGCTGTCCGAGGGACTGCTTGGCGAGCACACAAGCCATTTCTCGTGAGGCATGGAACTCATCGGGGCCCAAAGCAAGCGCCATCGCCTGGCTGGTAAAGGCCAGCACAGGAACTATGCAAAATCTGGTCATAATTTTCATGTGAGCTGCTTCTCTTTTTAGCCACTGGAGTAGGGCTGGGGTCGGCCGTAAAGCGCGATTATAGGTGGCCTTTCTTACAGATTAGTGACACTTCTATGATGTAAATCGTGAACCTGATCCGATTTTTTTGGTTGGTATTGAGCAGTGAGAGAGATTTTTTTCAACTTCATTTCTACCGCTATCACAAAAATATTACATTATTATGAAATGTTTTCTCAATAAGGTAGCTAGATCCCGCTATTTGGGTGTACAGTTTTATTTTAGAATAAGAGGAGATAGAAAACATGAACCCATTCAGTAAGATAGTAGTGTTAACCGCGTTGTTGAGTGCCGCATCGGTTGTGCTGGCCGATAGCGAGAAAGATTGCCTGCTGCAGGGCACGGTTGTGCATGGGGAGCAGACTGGGCAGGGTATGACAACGGTGAAAATAAACTCTATCAGTAAGTACGATGAGGACGCGCGTTGCAACATGCGCCGCGGTCAGAAGATGGAGTTCAAGCTTCCAGAGGATGCTCGACTTAAGGACGCTCCGTCAGGCAGCGGAGTAAAATACCGGTACCGCACGTATGACGATGATCAGCCCAGCGCAGAGCTGATCAGTATAGGTGCCTGAGCTGTCGACTCATGGCTGTAATGCTCGGCCCACTCGCCTAGTGCGTTCTCTAGCGCCCGATTATGAGTCGGTTGGTCTGCCTGGGAGTTGGATCGTAAATTGAAGTAAGCTAACGGGCTTTGCTGATGGGGTAGGGCAGGGTAAGCGAGACCGAGCGGATACCTAGCCAGGGGTGGGCCAGTGTGCGTGTCCTGTTGGAGTCAGTGGAAGAATCCTAAGCGATTTTCTGGACTGAACTTCCGAACTGGGGCCGAACGGCTACATCATTGATTTCATGAGTGAATGACTAATTCGCCATGCACAGGCTCGGATTTATTGCAGCCAGAGTTTTTAACTTGTCAAAGCCGAGTGTTGTTACCAGTCCACGACATACACAACTTGGTTCGAGGTCCAAGCCGTCTTCAGGCTTCCGCGGCTGCGAGTTCGATGAGATTCGCGGGGTGTGGACTCACGTAGGGCAAGATTGCGTAGTTTTCGCGGATTTCTCTCACGCTGAGGTTCCACGAGTCTTCCCAGCGTATGCCGATCATAGGTGAGGTTTCGCGCCCATGCACCCATGCGGTGAGCACGGCATCCATCAAGATTGGAAAACCGATCGCCGGACTCAACGCGGCAACCCCCGTCATCACCGCCATCAAATTGCCCGAGTAGCTGTGACCGAACTGCGCGAGCTGAAATGCAGCGATCGCGAACTCATGCAGAATTGTCGTCTCGTATCCCGCGACGAGATGCCACAGATCATGGGTCTGCAGATTGCGCGCGTTGAGATAGTCAAGAGGGGGTGGGAGCTTTGACAAACCGAGTGCATGACCGTCGAGCACCTCGAGATCGAATCCGTTATCGACGATCAGGTCATGATATTGTCTTCCGATCGAGCCGATTTGACACGCAGCCAAGGTCGGCAGTCTGACACCGGGAGGCGTCGAACGTCCTGCAATCTCCTTAACTCCCGGATACTGCATCGAGGATCGCACAAGCCGGTCTTGAAAGGCCTCGTTCTGCAGTCCTCCCAATCCGGCAGTTCGCTCTGTGATTGAAGCTGCGTCGAGACTTCCCGCCACGCCGTCCTCGACAATCGACCAGTAGGTATCCAAGAACTCATCCGGCACGGCTCCAGTCGACAGATCGAGGGCGGCGATAGGTGTCGCGGCCACTGGTTTCTCCAACCAACTGGCAGCAAATGCGTCGAACACTTCTCCGGCGCGATCCGGCGCAAGAAATCCGACATGCGCCATCACGGCCGCGACGCGTATACGAAGTTCCGCGTCGGCGGTGAAGCCTCCCTTCTTGGCATCCTCTGCGAGTCGTGTGACTGCCGTCAAATCCGGTCGGTCGCTGACTTGCGACCAGAATATTTCCTTAATTGGTTCTGCGGTCACGCATGTTCTCCCTGAATCAGCAAGCGTAGAGTGTACACGATAATCGTTACGCTGGTGCCGCCAAGGAAAAAGCGCACGTGATTTATTCCCCGGAACCTTGACCTGGATCGGTCGACGTTCGGAGCAATCTACCCTCGAAAATACCGTGGTTACGGTGACACCTTCTACATTGATGAAGTCTTCGTGAAGAATAGTGCGACTGGTTTATCTTGAACTCAAGGGCACTGACAACTTAACTCGCTGAAATTGGTAGAATCGGCCAATGAATACATATAAACGTCACCGATTCCCACCTGACATCATTTCCTACGCCGTCTGGCTCTACTATCGCTTCAATCTCAGCCACAGAGACATCGAAGATCTACTTGCCGAACGAGGCATCACTGTCAGCCGAGAAGCGATTCGTCTCTGGTGTATCAAGTTTGGTGCCCTATACGCCCGGAGACTACAACGAAAACACAGAGGCCACGGCGACACGTTCTACATCGATGAAGTCTTCATCAAGATCAACGGTAAGCAGCATTACCTGTGGCGAGCGGCAGATCAAGACGGTGAAGTGGTTGATGTTTACCTACAGGCCAAGCGGGATGGTGCTGCTGCAAAGCGATTCTTCAGGCGCCTTATACGAAACAATGGCGGCGAGCCTAGGAAGATCGTTACCGACAAACTGCGTAGTTATGCAGTCGCACATCGTGAGCTGATACCTGAGACGATCCACAGTACGCAACAGTGTGAGAATAATCGGGCCGAACAATCGCATGAGGCGACTCGGGTGAGAGAAAGAGGTATGAGGCGGTTCATATCGGTGAAACAAGCTCGAGGATTTTTTGGTGCGCATGCCGCTGTTAGTAATCTGCTTAATCTTGGAAGGCACCTGGTTGGCGCTCAGCATTACCGTGACCTCAGGACCAGTGCGTTCAATGAGTGGAGCAGGCCAGTTGCCTGAGAATTTAGGCTCGATTCCTCTGATCTGAGAAAGTTAACTTGTCAGAAACCAATAGGTAGTTACACAGATTTTGTTACCATGTCGGAGCAAGGAATAAATAATCTTCAGTTAGTTTTTTGCCCAGATATTTCGAACCATTCAAATTAAGATGGTTATTGTCTCGGTAGTACAAAAGCCCATTACTTTCCATAGAGCATACAGTTGCGTCACAAAAATAGCGGGCTATTTCCAACAATTTTACATTGCTATTAGCTTCTACAATTGACTGAAGAGTTGGAAGATAAACTGTTTGTTGCTTATAAAAGTGCGCTCTATTTTCAATACAGGAAATGCCCCCACTGAATTTTCTGGAGTATTTGCATTTTATAGGGTCAAACGAGAAGTTTGGTGCGTCGTCGGCTATGTATACGACTTTATTTGCCGCAGTCAGTACGCCTATGGTTTTTACTAATCGATTTTTAAAATCTAAAATATTTGGAGATTTTCCCAGGCGTGCTCTCCAATATGCTGCAAGAATTACTACTTTTATGTTTGGATCATCAATCACACTTTTAAAAATATCTTTATGGGCTTCATTGTCAATATAAGGAAGATCGAGCGTCATGTGGAGGAGGATATTAGTGTCAGGTAGCGATCCGGCTAGACCTATATGCAAAGCTTGGGAATGGCTATCACCAATAATTGCAATAGTTTTCAAATCGCTACTTTTTGATTTAATGCATCTATCTTGTAAACTCAGAACTCGCTTTGAGTTCTTTTCAGATGTGCATGGGTAAAAATTGTTCAAGACGTGGGCAATATACTCATCGCCCTCAATGACAAACGCATTTGCCGTGTCCCCTGTATTTATGGGTGGAAGTTGCGCAGCAGTCCGAAGGGGTAGTCCGCTATCCCGATAGGTTCTATATCCTGTAAAAGCAACAATAATCATGAATGCAAGCAAAGTGAGTATCGCCATGTTTCTATGCTTTCCAAATCGAATGGGCTTTTCAACAATTTTGTATGTGAGCCACGCAAGGGCAATGGAAACTAAAACAGCAAAAAATCGTATCTGACTTGGAGGGGTTCCGCTCTCAACAATCTGTGCGAATGACAACAAAGGCCAGTGCCACAAATACAGTGGAAAGCTAATTAAGCCGAACCAAACTAGCACGTGATTGGATAGCACTACACGATTAAACCAAGCATGACTGCCGGCAGAAATAATTAGCGCCGTACCAATAGTTGGCAATAGAGCCCACCAGCCTGGGAAATACCGTTCTTTTGTAATAACGAATAGACCGGTCAGAATTAAAATGGCACCAATTAGTGATTGGGCATTGGGCAATGTTGTTCTTTTAGTTTCTGGTGCTTGTGCATTGGTAGTTTGACCAAGCTGCATGTCATGAATGTATTTAAACTCGGACACTGTTTTTCGTCTATGTATTGTCACATACGCTAAAATAGAACCCACCAGAAGCTCCCAAAATCGTGTTTGTGGCAAGTAGAATGCGGCAGCCGGATCGCTATGCACTTTGCTAATGTTCAGCGCAAAAGATATGAGTGCAACCACTATCGTAATGGCCAAAAAATTAAATCGTGCTTTCCAGGTCAGCCAAAGTAGTAGGGGCCAAATAATGTAAAACTGCTCTTCAATTCCTAGCGACCAGAGGTGTAATAAAGGCTTAGTTTCTGCGGCATTATCAAAGTACGATACTTCATTTAGAAACATAAAATTGGATACAAAACCGGCGCTACCCGCAATGTGCTTGCCTAATTGTTTGTACTCGTCAGCGAATAGTACAAACCAGCCAAACAAAAAGCAGGCAATGAGCACCAAAAGTAGTGCTGGGAAAATCCGTGCAATACGGCGACTGTAAAACTCAGTAAATTTGAAACTGTTTGACTCCAAATTAGTCATTATGATAGTTGAAATTAGAAACCCGGATATGACGAAGAAAATATCCACGCCGATAAAACCACCCCCAAAATAGTTGGGAAACGCATGATAAATGACAACAGAAAGAACTGCGATTGCCCTCAATCCGTCTATGTCAGCGCGATATTTTGGGTGGGCTAAATGCTCAGGTATTGGGGTGTGGGCAATATTTGTTGTCGTTTTTATTGCCATAATACCCACATCACTCCGATATTTTTCAGGGTGTCCCGCTCCAGCCCGCAATTGGACTGAATCCGGTTGGAGTATAGGAAGGATTAATGCCCCTGATTCTGCTCAATCTACTACAATGTCCCGGCTGCTGGCAATCGACAGGCGGTTATTAGGCCCTCAATGATGCGGTTATTAAGCATAAATCAATGGTGCGCCAGCCATTTTAGCGGTAATTTAATCCCGATTCTCACTCGTACTCTGTAACTCGAATTTTTTCCAAATCTTCACTGAGTAGTTCATGGCCCGTTAGGCACCGACCACATTCGAGCCCGCAACAAACCTGTCCTCCAGATACCCAATAATATGCCCCGACTCATATAGCCACGCAACCTGCCCGTCGCCACCTTCAACCCGCAGACAGGGCACCTTCAAATCTCCGCCGCCCGCCAATAATTCTCCCCGGGCAGTCTCTGATCGTTTCACGTCCCGCGTCTCAATGCTCAACGATTGCCGCTTCATCGCACGACGCACTTTCACGCAGAACGGGCAGGCCTTGTACTGATACAACGTCAGGCTGGCGGTCTGGAGATCAATCTGGGCTTGCTGCTTTGAAAGTCGCTTGATGCCCTTAGGGGGAAAGGCCCAGTTGAAGAACAATATCAGTTTGCCGAGAATCAGGCGGATGATGACCATGGTGTCTCCAGTGAGTTGGGATGGTTGACGGCTTTTCATTATGAACGGGGGACGCGGGCATTGATTACACGGATGTTGCGACGATCAAGTCAGTGGAGAATACCGATGTCCGATGTCCTACGCCGGATATTATCCCGGGTGAACACGGGGCAGTCCACTTAAGCCTCCAAGCGGATCTCCACCAATATCAACTGTCCAGCGATTGTTGCCAGGCTTGTCTCGACGACCTCTTTATTAGCATCCAATGCCAGACCGTAGACCTTCGCATCTCTGGGTAGAGCGTGGATGAAACGGCGCACCCCCTCCCGCAATGCCTCACTATCACCCTCCAGTAATACTGCGGTGCCTGGATAACGCTGCCGGGCAATTTCCATTTCAACCGCGACTCCCTCCCCCCGGAAGTTCAGCCACCACTGGGTATTTCGGCTGGACAGCAGGCGCACAATATTGCCCTCCTGCGTGTAACTCAGTGGTGTGCTGAGCTTACGGCCGCTTTTGCGTCCAGAGAAATGGACGATACCGATATTGTGGCTGGTAATGCCATGCAAAGGCGAGCGGAGCAGGCTGCGCATTACCGGATTGAGGCAGTAGCGATAAAAGTGGTTGCTGGCACTCATGATGCTGTCACCCCTGACCTGCCGACTCGGGTCATGGAGAGTCGCCCCTATGCCCGGCAGAGTCGGATGCTCTAGCTATAGACAACTCTATGAATTATAGGAAAAATGGTGGGCCCAGAAAGATTTGAACTTTCGACCTGCCGATTATGAGTCGGATGCTCTAACCAACTGAGCTATGGGCCCCAA
>ERZ888423.1813-NODE-1813-length-17344-cov-10.209440_pt1 | contig 17344 bp, 17 predicted proteins | sample MGYA00520523_ERZ888423 | MGnify/ENA primary metagenome ERZ888423 (study PRJEB32303, sample SAMEA104408611) | aquatic metagenome | biome: Brackish water; feature: Pelagic; material: water | place: Baltic Sea | collected 2014-06-08T10:24:00 | depth 30,27 m ...
GGATCAGAGAAGCCCACAATCCTTTTGGGGGGTTTATGGACACCCTTGCCATGAACGGTGTTCACTTCAGCGCCTGCGCAAAATCCATGACGGCTTTCGGATTAGGGGAGAAAGATCTTTTTCGCTACATAAAAATTGTACCCTCTGGCGCTGCAAAAATGATCACACTTCAAGAAAAAGGGTATCATTTATTGCCGATGAATCTTCCTTGAATTAGCGGATTTCTCACCGAGAGAATGTCGCGGTAATAAGTTTGGGCGATGGTTATTTAAGCAGTACTTTAGAATTAAATCAAAGGAAACTTTTAAGGGGAACTGCTCAAACCACAAATTAATGCTCAAACGCACGCACAAGATGAAATTACAGCTGATTCCAGTATTTGCATTTGTTTGCCTCAACATAGGCGCCACCCTTCAGGGCTTTGCCCAGACAAGTGAAGCGCTTAATCAGAACCATGGTCTTTCTGTTAGCCCTCCCCATGAAATTTCCATCATCACCCCAAAAGTTGTGTTCTCAGAAGATTACGATTTGGATGGGTTACATGGAACGCAAAAGAACCTTGAGGTTTTGAATTATGCGCATAGCGATTTGATTTGCTTGGAAAGAGTTCAGGCAACGATAGGTTGGCATGATCCTGAATCCATGACACTTGAATGCGAAATGATTGGGTTTGTAGTTAGGGGCACGTTGGGTATTGAGACTGAATTCAACATCTGTATTGTTGAAGAAGGGACCGCCTTTACTATTCCTTATAACATGAGACATCGCATAATAAACCTTGGGGAAGGAGAAATAGACTTCCTTCTGCTTCGAGGAGCAAAAGATTCTGGAGGAGCCATTGCAAATAATTAAAAACGTACAGCATCAGGCTGTGATTTGGGCTGGTTCTGATAGAAGTTAACCACCCTTAAAGACCTGGGAAACAAAGCCCCACACAACCCCACCTAAAGTCCTTTTTCGGTCAATTTCTGTGCGCCTTCCGATACTCATAGCCGGAATCGAGTTAACCCTTACGCACTCTGTTGAGCAACAAACGTCATGGAACAAATACCCGCTCATACGAACCATCGCTAAACCAGTGCACGTAGATGCCTGAGGCCTCCTGTCCGGGCGCCACGGTGCGCCCATAGAGATCAACAACGTGCACCAAAGTTCGAGTGTTTTCAGTCGAGACAGGTTCTTCGATTCCAATGGGTTGAAAAAGCCCACGCTTCAAATAAATGCGTTTTTGCAAAACTTCATGCCAAACAAAATAAGCCCCTTGTCCGCTTATTGCCACGTCTGGGACATTGACGGTCCCCGTGTCCAATTCCATCCATACGGTCTGACCTAGATGTTCAATTTTTGCAGCAATTTTTGCTTGGGTTCCCGCGCCTGATTTCCACACCATTCCACGACTAATATCCCCTGTGCTCCACAACTGCGCATCGATTCGAGGATAGTTTTGCGCAACCGTACTCGGGGACATAGGAGCCACTTGAGCTAGGGTGTCTGATACATGCCAGCGTGAGAGCATCACCGCATCTTGCTGCGCACCATTTAAGAAGGTTGAGTAGAGGCTATCGCCCATTCCTACAAGGTCCGGACCAGAGGCTGGACAGGAGTTGACTACCCATGTTTGTGGATCCACTGAAATACTGGCATATGCGCTGCCTAGCCATGGACCAGCAGCAACTCGAATGTTCCGTACGTCTGAAAGATTGTCACGGTAGGCTAAATAAACCATCCCCCCAGAAACAGTCAATGAAGCAGGACAACAATCGCAAGCTTCCGAGCCAGGGCCATTGTCTCCGCTAACTTGAACCGCTAGGCCAAAGGTCTGTCCGTAATCCGAACTGCTGGCAACCACCCACTGAGGGTCGGAATAGTTGAGGCCTGACTTCATAAAAGCCACGACCGGCTGTCCTCCAGGACCCACGGCAATTGTAGGCAGGCGGCCCATATGCATCCCAATGTGATCCACACGATTTGGCTCCTGAAAATGAAGCCCACCATCAAAGGATGCTACGCAATAGATATGATGGGATGTATCTGCCTCTGGGTCTTCTTTATAGACAACATAAAGGGTATCGCCTCGGCCTGCAATTTCGGGTCCGTGCCAAAATGAAATAGAAATAGGTTGACCCGGCAGATTTAAGGTGTCTGTTCGGTTAAATCCCCAGGTATCCGCCATGCCGGAAATAAGATTGGGGCCTTCGCCCCATATCACCACGGGATTTTGGTAGCCATTGACGGCTATCCTAGGCCGATTAGCCGCCATGGAGGTTGAAACCACTTCATTCGATGACCACCAGATAGGTTGGGCCCGAAGTGGTAAAGCACATAGAAGAAGAAGGAAAGGTACAATTCGGATCATTCGCTAAATGTCGGAAAAATTGAACAACCCTATCACATGAACGTAGAGGGCACCGCGCACGATGGCGTGCCAAAATGTGCGTTAGGTTTAAACCAAGCGTCTAGGCGCGCGTTGCATTTCTTGGCCCATCACCTCTTAGGGTGCAAAGGCCATTCAAAAAAGCGACTAGGTTCTTAACGTTGCAAATGGAGGCTGATGGCCTCCTCTGGGACAATACTCGTAGTGCTGTTTCCGCATCGTCCAAGGACAAAATACACGCCTGCCGGGGCTAGATGACCATTGACTCTTCCGTCCCATTTAGCCTCGACGGTTCTCCCCGTGTAAACGCGTTGACCATCTCGGGAAAAGACCTCCCATTGCGCCCATTCGGCATGCTCCATTTTCGGAGCATAGGTGTCATTGACTCCATCCCCATTGGGAGTGAAAACATTGGGAAATTCCATCGTGGGGGGGCTTGGAGGGGGTGGAATAAAGGTGTACTGTTCGCCGAAAATATTGTCAAAGTATACAATCTCTGTTCCGGTTCGATTTCTAAAATCCGGAAAAAAGACCCATTGATCATAGGTCAAACCAAAGTGGTCTGAGAAGTCAAATTCTAGCTGTTCCCACTCATTGATTTTGGTATTGGCCACTTTGATTTCGCCCAAAGACCAATTGTCAAAACGGACCAATTTGACGCCCACGTCGCTAATAGTGTTTTTATACACCATCACACGGATGATTGTATTGTTATTGTCAATCGTAAACGTGCCGACACCCGCACCATGTAAGGTTTCGCAGCCTGCAAATGGGGCGCCTTGTGGCAAGGCCGTAAACTTAGCTACCGTGGCACTCGGATTCATCCCCATAGGATCTGGGTCCGGATTAGCGACAAATTCTAGGGGGGGATTGTTGCTGTTTTCAAAAACCTTCCAATTCCAGCTTTGCCCTATCCCGTTGGGCTCAAAGTCAATGGGTCCATTCTGCGCCTGCACAGCATAGGCCATCAAGATCAAAAGAAAGAAAAAATTCTTGCGCATAGGGGACAGATGACATGCTACCGCGACAGACGCGGAAGAGGTTGACTTATGGTCAAAGATACCAAAAATGGAAAGAGGTCAGCGTCTACTTCAAGAAGGCTTCAGCGTCCAACTTGATCATCCCGCGCATGCGTTCCATGTTTTCGGGACCAAATTGTGGATGATTCAACCAGGTCTGAAGGCCTTTGGGGATGATCTGCCATGAAAAACCATAGCGGTCTTGCAGCCATCCGCATTGTGCCGCTTTTCCTTCTTGCAAGAAGGCCTCCCAAAGTTGGTCCACCTCTTTTTGCGTATCGCAGGTAATGGCCAAGGAGTGTGCTACCGTGGGTAGGGCTTCTGCATCGCCAATGACTAGAAAGGCATGGCCCGAAGGGAGCTGAAACGAGCCCACCGAACGCGAGGCGTTGCCCGCTTTTGCCCCTGGGATCAATTGACAATAATAGGCTACGGCTTCTTGTGCCGAGCCTTGGATCCAAAAGCAGGTTGATAATTGTGTTGACATAGACGGCAAAGGTAACCTAGTCATAACGGTTAAGGCTATCTACATCTATGGCTTGGGCGCACCCCGACACAACAACCAAGAGTCCCCATTGCGTAGGCCATTTATATTATACTCGCCTCACAATCAGGGAGCTAGTCTAGATGAAAAATCCGTACATTTCTCAACACAACTTATAAACCCTATGTGCCATGCGTGGACTTGCTGCCCTTCTTACCGGTTTTTTGATTTTATCCATGAGCCAACCCGCCTTCAGCCAAACCTCAGGTGGCCCGGACGCCTACGGGTATACCTGGAAAAACAGCAGCCATGCGACAAATCCCCCGGCATATAATTGGGTTGACATCTCTACACGTGGTGATCAAATAACAGGCCTAGCAGACGACAATGTGGTGGGGCCCTTCCCGCTGGTGCCCGGTTTTCAATATTATTGGTACCCCATATCACAATTCTGGATTGGCAGCAATGGCTATATCAGCTTCAATGCCGTGAATATGGCCTCCCCATTTCCTAGCACGGTGCCTTCTTCTGCCGGCGGAAATGACTGGTTGGCTCCCCACCTTTCTGATCTGAATTTTTCGGGCGCAAACAATCCAGCGCAGTGCTTCTACTTTGCCAACCAAGATTCCTTGATTATCAGTTTTATCAATGTTCCTTATTGGAGTGTGACAGCCCCAGGATATAGTGGCAGCAATACCTTTCAAATTATCTGGACCAAAGCAGACAAGCACATCCAATTCAACTATCAGAGTATGTCCGCCGCGGGTACAACCTCTGTGGATTGTGTGACAGGCATTGAAAACAACACGGGGGCATTAGGATTGCAGAATTACATTGATGTCGTCCCCAGCAACAGTTTTGCGATCAAATATTATTACCCTTCTGTTGTTACCTACGCTGTCACCGATGGCGGAGTGAACTGGAACAATAATGACCGCAATGGGGGCTATTTCATCCCTGTCAACAGTATGCAGACCTTTGATGCGAACATTAAAAACTTTGGCAATCAAGCACTGCCTGCCTTTACGGTGACCGATACCCTATATTCTGTGCTAACACCTATTGTGAATGGATCTGCCAGTGTGCCAGCACTGCAACCAGGAGAGGACACCACCTTAACTTTGTCCAACACCTTTATGGCACAGTTTTCTGCCATATTTAAACTGAGCTCCCGTGTTTCTGGCATAACCGGCGACATGGTTGCTTCGAATAACCGAAAGGCGCAAAAAATTGTTGCCGTCAGCACAACACAAGCCCAATATGCCTTGGATTATAGCGACGGCATACCCGATGGGACAGGATTAAGCTGGAATGGCGGCGGTGGCGGAATCGGCGTCTTCATTGAGCCACCTGTTTATCCTGCCCAAATCAATGGGTGCCAATTCCTCGTCACGGCGCAACCTGCTGTACCCGTTGATTGCTCTGTCATGCTCTATGATGACAGTGGCCCCAATGGAACCTATGGCAACTTACTGGACTCCGTCTATGTGTCGGCCAGTACTATTTTTGTGGGTTCATATACAACCATTCTTTTCCCCAATGCCCCTTTTTACAAAACATCTGGCGGCTACTACCTGGTGTGGTATATGGGCGGAGCGGGTGTTAGCATTGGGCGCGATTTGACGCCCCCTACCTCTCAACAAGCCTATGAGATTCTAGGTAGCGCATGGGCGCGTTACCGTGATATGTATACCGAGGATTTCTGCCTTGGTTTATTGGCGGCAAATGCCCCCTTCCCTGCGGCTAACTTTACCCTAGATACCACCCAAATGCCAACGATTAGCTTTACTGATGTGAGCACTAATTCGCCCAATTCTTGGTTCTGGGACTTTGGCTTCAACAATGACACGTCTGTCGTCCAAAACCCCAGCTACACCTACACGCAAAACGGCACCTACACCGTCTGCCTCGCCGTCACCAACACTTTGGGCAGCGACAGTATCTGCAAGACGGTAACGATTCGCGGCATAGGCCTGGAAGAAGGTGCTTTACCGCAATGGCAATTGTATCCCAATCCAACAAGCGGTGCATTGACCTTACAGTTGCCTTATGGGATGGACGCAAAAAAAGTAATGCTTCGAGCCAGCAATGCACTGGGACAGTCACTTAACCTCGATTGGCAGATCATGGATCAACGCTTGACGACCCAATTGCCCGCACAATCAGGCGTATATCTCATGGAGTTACTGGATCGGACTTCGGGCGAGAGCCTGGGGATCAAGCGGGTTGTGGTGGAGTGATCTGTAACGCGACCAAAGGCGGAGATTGTACCTTTACCCCATGCTTCCCCCCGATTTTCAACAAATACGCGCGCAAACCAGAATTGTTACACCCAAACGTGTGGCCACCTCATTGGTCCGCATGGCCATTGCGGGTGCTGTAGCCTACCTACTGAGCGCCGAGGCTCCCTGGGTGATGACCCTGTTTTATGTCTATGTTGGCTTTAATGTTTTGGTGCTCGTGGGATTTTGGGCCTTCAGCCGATTTCTTAAGAAAAAACTAAGCGCGATGTCGCAGTCCTTTCAAGGATTCGGGTCGACCACTGCCGCTGAAGAAGACCTTGGGGAAGCTGAAATTATTGAGGATACTTTTATTGAGGATACCTCCTCAAAATAAGGCTGTACATCAACATTTTTCCGGAATTACCCTTATCGGTTGAGTTCATGCTGCAACTCCTCCAGGGATTTGCCTTTGGTTTCGGGCATGATCCAATGGGTAAAGAGCAACTGCAACACCATACAGGCCGCAAAGAAGACAAAGATGGGCCACCCTTCCGGAAAGGATTCCATGACCACTGGCCCAAGCAGGGTGATCAAGGCAGCAAAAACCCAGTGGGTACCTGTTCCCCATGATTGTCCAGCCCCGCGCACCGCATTGGGAAAGATCTCTGAAATGAAGACCCAAATCACGGCGCCCTGCCCCATGGCATGCGAAGCAATAAACATCAAGATAAAGGTCAAGGTGAACATGGGCGATGCCCCAACATAAAATGCATAGGACACCATACATAATGAAAGGATGTAGCCCACAGAGCCGATATACATGAGTTTTTTTCGGCCTATCCGATCAATAAAGTAGAGCCCTACGAAGGTAAAGAGTAGGTTTATGCCTCCCAAGGAAACACTCGATAGGAGGGATTCACTGCTGGCAAACCCGGCGTTTTCTAAAATTTCTGGCGCGTAATAAAGGATGAAATTTATGCCAGAAAGTTGATTGAACATGGCCAATAAAAAGGCCAATAGCAAGGGAAATCGAAACGTCCGGGAGAAAAGGGGAACTGCCGGCTTGGCTGCGGTGGCATCTGCATCTTTACAGATCGCATCCAAGGTGGATTGAGCCTCTAGCGGGTCGTCACAAAGATCCTGCAAAACGGCCAGTGCTGCAATTCGGTCCCCTTTTTTAGCTGCCAGCCACCTCGGGCTCTCAGGAACGGCAACCACCATCCAAGTGTAGACCAGGGCCGGCAAGGCCTCTACCCCCAACATAAGGCGCCAATCCCACGCACCCGCTACACCACTTAAAAAGTAGTTAGACAAAAAGGCGATGAGAATACCGAAGACCAAATTGAATTGATATAGGGCTACCAAGCGGCCGCGGTTTTTTGCCGTAGAAATCTCGGAAATATACGCTGGTGCCGCCACGGATGAAGCCCCAACACCAACACCCCCAATAAACCGGAAAAAAGAGAAAGAATAGGGGTCCCAGGCAAGGGCCGAACCTATGGCCGAGACGGTAAACAAAATACCAATGAGGAGTAACGTAGGCTTGCGCCCCCAACGATCCATGGGTTTTCCGCCAAACAACGAACCCAATACGGTTCCCCATAAGGCCATGGACATGATAAAGGTTCCATGAAACCACGCGGAGGTCTGCCAAAGTTCTCGAATGGGGGCATTCGCCCCAGAAATCACGACCGTATCAAATCCAAAGAGGAAGCCGGCCACTGCGACTACCCAAGACCATTTTTGCACATTGCGCATAGGAAGGAGTTTAAGAAAGCCTTAAACTACAAAGACAAACCCAAGTAAATGCCTATCTTCATAGAGGTAAATTCTACAGATTATGAACACGAACACAATCGAACGCATCCTGCTGGGCTTTGGCAGCGTGGTCCTCTTAGGCTTTGCTGCTTCGTACTTTGTTGATGCGCTAAAAGACTACAATGGCAGCTTGCGCATTGCAGCCATTGCGGGCGTTGTCCTGTATGCAGGGTACAGTTTTTTAGTGCAGACAAAGGACCAAAAAGAGATTTTTTCTGCAGAGAAAGAGGCGGAAAAGCATCAGACCCAAGCGAAGAAAGAGAAGCATCGCGCAGATGATCTTCAATCTGCAAACAAAGCACTAGAGACTGACTTAGCGGAGGCCAAGAAAGAGATCGCCGCATTGCAGCAACGCCTTGAAGCGTTGGAGGCAAAAGGTGATGCCTAAAGCCATGGCCGACCAGGTTTCTATGCCTCTATTTTAAATACAAAGGATACAAGCGATTGTACACATAGCGCTTGAGGGACTCCCCTTTTGCTGGCTTCCATGTGCGTCGTTGTATGGGCAATATTTCGTAGTCCATTTCACGTAGGACATGCGGGAAATATTTGGTGACCAAATTGGCTTCCAATGGCGTTATTTCTTCTTTCCAACGGTCTAAATGTTCGGCTGAAATGGCTTTAAAGCGACCATATGCGCTGTTGCCCCCCCAAGCATCCCCCATCATCGTGGGGTGCAGCATCTGTGGGTCGTAGGTGATTTGAAGAAACTCTGCGATCTTTTTCATCTCCACTTCGGGCTGCTGGGCAAGATCTTCATACCGTATCACCTTATAGTGCGGGATCAAGGTAGCGTTGGTCCGCAACCAATAGTACCCTGACTCAAGGGATTTGAACACTTTATTGATCAGCGGATAGCCTTGGTCCTTTGCCTTGAATTTGCGCAGGGCCACTATGTTGGCATAGGGATTACGGACAATATGAATAAACTGCGCCTTCGGGAAGGCCTGGGCAAGTTCCAGGGCCATTTCAAGGTGTTCCACCGACTTTTCTACCGCCCTTTTTCCTTCGGCTGACTCCATGCCATCAATGACTTGTGGAAGCAATGCCTTTAGCATGGATAAGGCTTGGATGGGGTCATCCGCGTCATCCATTTCACCGACAAAAGCACGTACCGCCTCCATGTCCAATTTGTCCCCCAGAACTACATCTGCATTGCGGTCCGTAGAGCGCGCGTATTGCGCCAAAATCTCCAAAAGACCTTCGGCAAAGGAAGGGTCATCGATGGGCAATTGCTTTCTGTAGCTGTAGGTAATCCAATTGCCAAGCAGCGCCATAAAATGCGTCTCAAAGGGAATGACAAAAAGTTCGGGATGTCCATCTAGTAGTGAGCGCAGCAAACTTGTCCCAGACTTATGGCTTCCTAAAATGAAAATGGGTGCGTGCGGCATAGGTCAAAGGTAGGGCCCATCCTCCATGGGCATTTGCAAGGCTTTTAAGGCACCATAAACATGCAGCGCTTCCGCCAAAATAATGGGGTCGGCTCCCTCTGGCGTCGGTCTTGTATTCTGATGTGGCACGATGGCTATCGCAGGCGTTTTATTGCCCAACTGACTGTTCAGCGCAGCAATAACGGCCCCTGGCTGTGTGCAAAAACGATCATACTCAATGATGTGCATTTGGTGGTTATGCAATGCCAAAACACGCTGATAATACCCAGTCCAACGGTGCAACCATGTGTCTATTTTCAGGGGGTCGCCTTGGGCCATTTGGGTCCCATCCGCAAAGTCAAAACCTTTCATGTGCTTCCCAAATTCATGATGTCCAAGCCAATCCATATACGTCAAGACAAAGGGGTCTTCGGTTTGCAAGGCAGTAAAGCGCAGGTGCATCTCTGCTAAAGAGGCCGCATGGTACAAGGGGTGTCGGAAAAGTACCGCCATCACCATCCCGGGTGCTTGCTTTGAAAGAGAGGCATAACGCAAGATGGCATTGTTGTTTTTTGCTAAATAGGTTTTTTTATCGCCCTGTACCGCTAAGACCAAAGCGCGGTATTGCGCATACTGTTCTACCTGTTTTGGCGACAGGTTATATTCTTTTAACGATTCCGTTTCTACATAGTCCGCTTGGGCCGAAAAAAAGTATTCCTCCAGTGCCTCTGTTGAGGCTAGGCCCACTTGGACGCCATCCCCATGACTACGTTCTTTCTTCATCGTGTTGACGGGTCGATACCACCGCGACCACGTCCCAGGAGATAGCAAAAAAGGCATGTAGCCGTAATGCAGGCTAGCGAATGCTCCCGACGCTTGCAAGCCATTGAGTAAGGAGGTCGTTCCTGCACGGGCCAACCCCGTCACAATTAAAAAAGGCGCATGGTCATCTAACGAATGACCCCGCTTCCACTTTTTTACTTCTCTTCGGAACAAACGCATGCCCAAATTGGGTGAATCCAAGATTAAGTGGTGAAACAACTGAGCCAAGGGACTATAGGCACTGTGTTTCTTCCTTGTCGACAACCAAAAAAATGGAAGACTAGCACCTAATGAAAGGACCATCCAATGGGTCCCATTAAATTGCACCGTCGCTATGGGTAATTTCAGGATGTCCGAGATAAAGATGGGTGCCACCCAGCCTAGGACATATACCCCAAAACCTAGTACTAAAAAGAGGCCCAACGCTTTGACCAAAGACATCATCAAACGCTGGGTACGGGATTCGACTAAAGGCAATTTACTTTCTTCAGGCGCCATAGAGAGTAAGGCATCCACCACAGAAAGGGCGTCTTTGGCCAATTGCTGTAAGAGGGCTACAAAGAAGAGCAGCAGGGCCATGGGAATAAAGCCCGCAAGTCCTGCAAAAGCAAGGGCGATTGCGTTCAAGAGCGCTTAAAGAAACGTTTCACTTTGGCCCACAAAATGTAGCCCAGCGCCAAAACCACGATTCCTACAATAAGTACCACGAGAATGAGTGTTCCGACACCCATGCCCGGGCCAATGTATAAGAAGGGAGTTTCCATGTGATTCGATTAAGGGGGTAAAAATACGGCACACGAAAAGGATGGTGGCCGTTAAGACCGTCGGAGTCATGGCGCTCAAGCCAAAAGAAAAAACCCCAGTAAATAATGGGGTTTTTAGTTAAATTGGTGGCCCCGGCAGGAATCGAACCTGCATCTTAGGCTCCGGAAACCCACATACTATCCATTGTACTACGGGGCCAAATCAAGGTGCAAAAGTAGTCGCTACCTTCGGAACATGAATCAGAAATCTACATCTTTTTGGAGCCTCTTTGCCATTCTCTGCATGATGGCCTGTCAGCCTCCTAGCCAAAAAGAACCGGCCAGCTTGGACCCTGAACAGACCCTTCTTGAAGTGAATCAAGTCATGGATGCCTGGCATCATGCAGCGAGTGTGGCAGATTCCACCACCTATTTTGGCAGCATGGCTTCTCCTTGGAGCATTTTTATTGGGACGGATGACTCCGAACGCTGGGAAACCAGCGCTTTTAAAACCTGGAGCCGGCGCTATTTTCAGCGCGCTTCAGCATGGACCTTTGTCCCCGTCCCTCATAGTCGCCATATATATACCCGAGGTGAAGTGGCCTGGCTAGATGAGAAGTTAGACTCCGAACATATGGGGCGCTGCAGAGGAACCGGCGTGCTGGTTTGGGATGAAGCCTCCCTTACATGGAAAATTGACCATTATACCCTCTCTTTTGCCGTACCCAACGCATTAGCCGATGCGATAGTGGAGGATATTACATCACACGAAAAAGCCCTTGAGTGAGTATCACAGTTTTAAGCATCCTGCCCTACATTCGTTTTCTATGCAATCTATGGGACTTCTCCTCCTGCGCGCAGGCATTTCCTTCCTGATGATCCCACATGGCTGGGGCAAATGGCTGCGGCTTCAGTCCGCATGGGACGCCGGCGAACCTGTTCGCTTCATGAATTTCCTAGGTCTTGGAACAAACCTTTCATTGGCGCTGACCATTTTGGGTGAATTGGTGGCCCCCGCTTTGATTTTTGTCGGCTTTAAAACCCGTTGGATGTCTGCCCCTGCAGCTTTTACCATGTTGGTGGCCGCATTTGTGGCCCATGGCAGCGATCCCTTAGCGGACAAGGAGCATGCGTTGTTATATGCCTTTGGATTTTTGGCGGTGATGCTATTGGGTCCTGGGCGTTATAGTCTTGACCATTTTATCGCAGAGCGCAAGGTGTAAAATAGAACCGTTTGGGTTCAGCGATGCGATGTGTTGGTCAGTTTTGGGGGGCCTTATCCAAAAAAATCTTAGTGGACCAAGGCCTTGAGCGAATATTGCCTTTGGGCCGTGGATATCACAAATGCGTACATCCCAGGCACTAACTGTTTCGACTCTATGGGGCCGTGTTGCCAAAGTTGGACACATTCACCTAGGGCGTTATATAATCGCACTTCATTGACACCATCCATAGGTCCCGTCAAATGCAGGGCATGGTCCACTCCGGGGCGGGGTGTCGCTAGCCAAGCCAAAGCAGACCATTCTCCGAGGCCAATGCCTGAAATGGAGTAGCAAGCCGTTGTGTCCATGCAGCCGTTACCTCCATTGATGACACAAGCATATTGGCCATTAGCCGCGGCAGTAAAGCTGGCATTACTGCCCACCGAAGCACCGCTAGCACAGTCAAACCATACATAACTAAGCGCCGTTGTATCATTTGCCTGTAGGGTAGTCCCTATCTGGGTCACCAGGGTATCAGCCGTCATAATCGTGAGATATAGATTCGCGATAGAAAGACAACCTGCAGCCGTAACGGAAGTGTCGGAGTAAAAACCTGACTGGGTATAGTCATTGCCTAAGGAATCTGTGTAACTATGGCATGCCTGAACGGTATCTGAAGTCTCCATGTCCCCAGACTTCGCGATAAAATTGGACACCATCCCCGTCATGGCCACGTTGGTATAGGTGCCATTTGTATTTCCCTTGAGGTCAATGGCTGTGGATACAGTGGTATTATTTCCGCCGGCGATACCCTCTTCAAAAGCGTAATGGAGCTGAAGACCTGCAGAATTATTTGGAATGGAACAAGACCCATAGAGGGCCGTAACCTCCACCTGGGATAATGCGCGGTTCCACAAACCAAATTCATCCATTTGCGCCGTAGAATAAAAGGGCGTTGGCGACCAGTCCAATTTGCCCAAATGCAAGGACACAAAAGCATTGCTAAAAGTACCTGCTGCACTAGTAGACGAAATCAAGAAGCCATTGTGATAGAGCGTCAAAACGGACTGATCATAGGTCAAGACATAATGATTCCATTGGTTTAACACCAGCGCAGCCGCATTGATATCATAATTAACACCCGAGCTATTTCGGAACCGGCATTCCACATTGGTAGATGAGAGTTGGAGAATATAAAAGTCGGCGTTGCTGTTATTGCGAAATCCTGCAAATCCATCAAAATTGGGATAGGCAGGACTGCTGTTGGTAGGGTAAATCCAAAAAGCCATGCTTATGCTCTTATTGGTCACATGCTGTGATGCTGAAAGCACCTCAACAAAATCATTTACGCCGTCATAACTGATGGCTGATTGTCCTCGGAGTGGGCCCTGTAACATGAGCGCCATTGCGCCAAAAAGAAGAGAAGTATTGGCCTTTTTCATGGTCCTGTGTTTGTCTCAAATGTAGGCAAAGTACCTATGGTCAAGACATAAGAAGCTGGCTGTCCAATACAACGTGGCTGACTCAGCGTGTTTTGTGGCCCCGCCGGGAATCGAACCCGGATCAAACGTTTAGGAAACGTCTATTCTATCCATTGAACTACGGGGCCAAAGCGCATGCACGAAGGCATCACCTAATACTTGCCCCAGCCGGCAGGGCGGACCCGGGCTGGACAAATTCTAAACGGCCTGTCGTAGGATCTTCTGCCATGAGAATCATGCCTTGAGATTCAATGCCGCGAATTTTTCTTGGCGCCAAATTGGCCCATAATACCACTTGACGTCCAATGACTTCTTCCGGACTGAAATGTTCCGCAATACCGGATAATACGGTTCTCGTATCCACGCCGGTATCAAGCGTTAGCTGCAATAATCGATCTGCTTTTGGCACTCTCGTTGCCTCAAGCACGGTGGCAACGCGCAAGTCCAGACCCTCAAATTGGCTGTAATCAATATTCTCGGCAATCGGGGCTATGGCTTTTTCTGTTTCTTCGGATTCCATGGTCACTTCGGGTTTGACAAGCTTGGCGCGTTGTGCCTCCATGGCTTGATCTTCAATTTTTTCAAATAATAAGGCAGCTTCATGTAAGCCTTGTCCTGGCTGCACACGATGGGCCTCAGACAGCAAGCTCCATTCGGGGGAGCCCATCCCTAACATGGTGCGGATTTTTGCCGCAGTAAAAGGCAAAAAAGGTTCCATCACAATGCCCAAGGCCGCCATGATTTGGGTGGCCGTCCCTAGGATTTCAAGTGCGCGTGAAGGGTCTTGTTTTATCACCTTCCAAGGCTCCGCATCAGCTAAATACTTGTTGCCCACCCGAGCCAAATTCATCGCCTCTGTGAGCGCCTCGCGGAAGCGATACGCCTCCAAGGCTTCCGCAACCTTTTTACTCTGAATATTTATGGCCTTCATGGCCGCCAAATCTTCAGGGGCATGGCCCGGAGTCGGCACCACTCCTCCTGCATGTTTGTGGTTTAACACCATAACACGGTTGACCAAATTGCCTAGAATGGCGACCAACTCTGAATTATTTCGCTGCTGAAAATCTGCCCAAGTAAAATCATTGTCCTTGGATTCGGGCATGGTGGCACACAAGGCATACCGCAAGGCATCTTGCTTACCCGGAAAATCCTCCAAATATTCGTGCAACCAAACCGCCCAATTACGCGAGGTAGAAAGCTTCTCTCCTTCAAGATTTAGAAACTCATTGGCAGGCACGTCTTGGGGAAGAATGTATCCCCCATGCTGCATCAAAATAGCGGGGAAGATCAAGCAATGGAAGACAATGTTGTCCTTTCCAATAAAATGCACCAGGCGGGTATCTTCATCCTTCCACCACTTTTCCCAGTCATCTCCAAATAACTCCTGGGTGGCGGTGATGTACCCAAGTGGGGCATCAAACCAGACATACAACACCTTGCCTTCAGCCCCCTCTACCGGAACGGGAACCCCCCAGTCGAGGTCACGTGTCATACTGCGTGGCTGCAAACCTTCTCCTGCATCTAACCATGATTTACACTGGCCGTAGACATTGGATTTCCACTCAGGGTGGGACTCTATATAGGCACGCAAGTCTGGCGCTAATTTATCTAGAGGTAAAAACCAATTGGTGGTTTTCTTGAGTATGGGCGCTGCACCCGAAAGGGTGGATTGGGGATTGATTAAGTCTGTCGGATTTAGGGTAGACCCACATTTTTCACACTGATCTCCATACGCGCCCGCAGCTTTGCATTTTGGGCAGGTTCCCGTGATATATCGGTCCGCCAAAAACTGCTCTGCCTCGGGGTCGTAATATTGGTCTGTTTCGCGGGCTTCAAATGCTCCCTTTTTGTACAGCGTTTCAAAGAAATCACTTGCGACTTGGGCATGTTTAGGTGAAGAAGTTCGAGAATAAACATCAAACTGCACGCCAAAATCAGCCAGTGCGTTACGCATCATTTCGTGATAGCGGTCGACAATAACCCGGGGCTGAACGCCCTCTTTACGCGCCTTCATGGTGATAGCCATTCCATGCTCATCAGAACCACAGACAAAAGCTACTTCTTCCCCTTTGAGGCGTAAGTAGCGCACATAGATATCTGCAGGAAGGTAGCAGCCTGCCAAGTGACCAATGTGAATAGGGCCATTGGCGTAGGGCAAAGCAGCGGTAATCGTGGAACGTTTGTAGGACTTCATGGAATACAAAAGTACAAATTGCTATACCTTGGTTGGGACCTATGGTACAACACATCCTCCCCTCCGCCCTAAAACCTGGCGATGGCATTGCACTTGTTTCTGTTTCGCGCTTTGCGGAAGCCCCGGTCATCGCCCAAGCAGAGGCCTGGATTCAGGCGCATGGATGGGTGGCCTACCGCGCTCCCAACCTTGGCGCAGTCTCAGATCAATTTGGCGGAACAGATGCCCAACGAGCGGAGGATGTCAACTGGGCTATTCGGCATACAGAGGTCAAAGCTATTTGGAGTATTCGTGGCGGTTATGGGGCTGTTCGCATGGTCGATGGCATTGATTGGCCTAGCCTGCTGACCCAGCCTAAGTGGCTTATTGGATTTAGTGACTTCACCATGCTATTGGGGCATGCTTTTCAACAAGGCATATGCGCCGTGCATAGTTGGATGCCCATCCAAGCACCCGACTCCAGTGAAGCTAGTTTGCAGGGGTTAGCGCTCTTACTTGCCGGAAACCCTCAGGCTTTAAAAGCGTCGGCACAGCCCTTGAATGTGCAAGGCGATGTATTCGGACCTTTATTTGGAGGTAATCTATCTGTCCTTTACAGCATGCTCGGGTCTTCTAGTTTTCCAAGTCTCAAGGGATGTATTCTTGCTTTAGAGGATTTAGATGAGTACCGCTATCACTTAGACCGAATGTGTTGGGGATTGCGCCGAGCTGGGGGGTTTGAAGGCCTTGCCGGCGTGGCATTAGGCAGCTTTTCGGAGATGAAAGACAATGCACGACCCTTTGGAAAAGACCCCCTAGAGATTATCACGGCGGCATTTCCTCCAAATACCCCACTGGCATGCGGCCTTCCTTTTGGGCATACTTCTGACAATGAACCGTTTGTTACCGGCTTGCCGTATCGCTTGACCGTAGGTTTGTCAGGTGCCACCCTCTCCCCTGCTTAACCGACGATGGACTGGCTTCCGAGCTGAAGCTATTGCCCTACTATATTTTCAACAACTCGGCTACACGCTTTTGCGCCAAAATGGCCGCTTGGGCCGGGCAGAAGTAGATCTACTCATGTGGCACCCCATCCTAGAGCGATTGGTTGCGGTAGAGGTGAAGTACCGACAATGTGTGACGAGTGAGCGGCCCCTATTGGACCGTCAAGCACGACGCGTTCACCGAGCCGCGACGGCACTTCGTCCACCATCATTGTGCTTGCATGAAGTAGAAATGGACCTATGCATTGTCTGTGGTGACCTGAAATCCCCACATATTCAGGTATTTACAAACGTCTGGCAGGGATGGGAATAGATGATTACAGTACAGGAATTTCCTACCTTTGCAAAAATATTTATACCTGTGGAAGAACAGAACCAACCGCGTGGGGAGAATCCTTCGCGTCCGACCAACCAACCGTCTCGCCGCGAGGGCGACACTGGTCAACCCTCAAAAGCATCTTTTTCTGAAGAAAAAGGACCTGACGGCAAACGTAAATTTAGCCTAAAGGGAACTGACGGCGACCGCCGTCCACCACGCCAAGACCGCGGTGATAAGCCCGCCTGGGGTGATCGCCCCCAGCGCAGCGACCGCCCGTCCTACGGCGACCGTCCACAAAAATCTTTTGGTCCAA